>OBLI01000442.1_pt1 | contig 43855 bp, 38 predicted proteins | sample 1519701 | NCBI WGS metagenome assembly OBLI01 (sample SAMEA3663005, study PRJEB22513) | pig gut metagenome | biome: pig gut; feature: pig-associated habitat; material: faeces | place: France | collected 2012
GCTGCATCCCGACTTTACTCTGATTGCGGATGAAGCTGCCCTGTCTCTGGTGAAGAATCTGCTGTAACAAGAAATCATAAAAAGGAGGCTGCCGAAAGCAGCCTCCTTTTTTCGCGCAATCAGGTTCCCAGATATGCCGCCTTTACGGCCTCGTTGCTGAGCAGTTCCGCGCCGGTGCCCGTCAGGGTGATCCGGCCGGTCTCCATCACATAGCCCCGGTCGGCAGTTTTCAGAGCCATGTTGGCGTTCTGCTCGATGAGCAGCACCGTCACGCCCTGACGATTAATCTCCTTGATGATGTCGAAGATGCCCCGGACGATGATGGGGGCCAGACCCAGAGAGGGTTCGTCCATCATGATGACCTTGGGGCGGCTCATCAGCGCCCGGCCTACCGCCAGCATCTGCTGCTCGCCGCCGGACAGGGTGCCGCCGGCCTGCCAGGAGCGCTCCTTCAGCCGGGGGAACAGGTCGTAGACCCAGTTCAGGTCGTCGGTCAGATCGTCCTTTCGCAGATACGCGCCGATTTTCAGGTTTTCCAGCACTGTCATGTCCGGGAAAATCCGCCGTCCTTCCGGCACCAGCGTGATGCCCCGGGAGACAATCAGGTTGCTGTCTTTACCGGTGATGTCCTCGCCCTGAAAGGTGATGGCGCCCGCACTGGGCTTCACCAGTCCGGCGATGGCCCGGAGGGTGGAGCTTTTGCCCGCACCGTTGGCGCCGATCAGGGTGACGATTTCGCCCTCGGGAACGTCCAGCGAAATGCCCTTCACGGCCTCGATTCCGCCGTAGTGCACCTGCAAATCCCGGATTTCCAGAATATTATTCATCCTCCGCCACCCCCAGATAGGCCTCGATGACCCGCTTGTTGTGCTGCACCTCTTTGGGCACGCCCCGGGCAATCTCGCTGCCGAAATCAATGACATAAATGTAGTCGGAAATCTTCATAACCAGATCCATGTGGTGCTCGATGAGGAACACCGTCAGGTGATGGGTGTCCCGAATCTCCTGAATGTACTGGGCCAGCTCCAGCGTCTCCTGGGGGTTCATGCCTGCAGCAGGTTCGTCCAGCAGCAGCAGCTTCGGCTCCGTAGCCAGCGCCCGGGCGATTTCCAGTCGGCGCTGAAGGCCGTAGGGCAGGCTGGTGGCGATTTCGTCGCAGTACTGATCCAGTCCCTGCTCTTTGAGCAGCTCCATGGTTTCCTCCCGCATCCGGGCCTCCTCTTTGGCATTGGTGCGGAAGGTGGCGGAAAATACGTTCTGTTTGGCCCGCATATGCTTGGCAACCAGCACGTTTTCAAAGACCGTCATGCTCTTCCACAGCCGGATATTCTGGAAGGTTCGGGCGATGCCCAGCTCCACCACATGATCGGGAGCGGGGTTTACAATCTTCTGGCTTGCGTAAGTCTCAGCGTCCTTACCCAGATAATTTTTCTTCATTTTTCCTGTGGGATGGCTGCAAATCATGGTTTCGCCCATGAATTCCACCCTGCCGTTGGTGGGCTGATAGACGCCGGTGATGCAGTTGAAGGCCGTGGTCTTGCCCGCACCGTTGGGGCCAATGAGGGCCACGATCTTGCCTTCCGGTACGTCCAGCGACAGGTCGTTGACGGCCACCACGCCGCCAAACTGCATGGTCACATGCTCCATGCGAAGAACCATTTTTTCGTCCATGGCTTAGCCCTCCTTTCCGGCGGACGCCGCTTTCTTTTTGGGCTTGAATTTCTTGATCAGACCCCCGATTCCGGCCCAGGTCAGCTCCTTCTCGCCCATAATGCCCTGAGAGAAGAACAGGACGATAATCATAATGACCACGGAGAAGACCACCATCCGGAAGCCGCTGCGCAGCAGGGGCACCTTGAAGGAGCCAATGTAGGTCTCGGCATCCAGGAACCGCAGCCACCACTCGGAGCAGGCCACGTACAGGAAGGTGCCGATGACGGAGCCGGAGATGGAGCCGATGCCGCCGATGACCACAATCAGCAGGATTTCATAGGTCATGGTGGAGGTGAAGGCCTTGGCCTGGGCATTGGAGACATACATGGCAAACAGCGCGCCGCCCACGCCGGAGAAGAAGCTGGAAATCACGAAGGACAGCATCTTGTGCTTGAACAGGCTGATGCCCATGGCTTCGGCAGCCACTTCATCATCACGGATGGCCTTGAAGGCCCGGCCGTAGGAGGAGTGAATCAGCAGCACAATAACGGTGATGCACAGAATTGACAATAGGAAGGGCACGAAGGTGCTCAGCCGCAGCACCACCTGACCGGAGGCGTTCTTGATGTTGAAGTCGGCAAAGGTGGGGAAGCTTTTCAGCATATTGGCGCCGTTGGTAATGGGGCCCAGGGTCTGCCACTGGAAAATGGCCCGGAGAATTTCCGCAAAGCCCAGCGTCGCAATGGCGAGGTAGTCACTTTTCAGCCGCAGCACGGGGGTGCCGATTAAGGCGGCGAACAGGGCTGCCACCAGACCGGCGCAGACGATGCCCACCAGCACGGCACAGATCATGCTCACCGCGCCGCCGAAGCCGGCAGTGCCGAACAGGCTCTGGAAGGCGTCAACCAGAGAGAATTTCACCGCGGAGCCGCCGTAGAGGTAGTAGACCTGATCTTTCGCGGCCATGGGGACGGTTAAAATGGCGTAGGTGTAAGCGCCCAGCAGCATGAACCCCGCCTGACCCAGAGAGAACAGGCCGGTAAAGCCGTTCAGCAGGTTCATGGACACGGCAACGAGGGAATACACCGCGCCTTTTTTCAGCACGGTAAACAGCTGGCTGGTGGGGGAGAAAATGGCAGGCATTCCGGGAATCCAGCTGCTGATGTTTTCCAGCATGATCACAAACAGCAGAAGCACCATGATGGCGAGCATAGCCCGGAGGGTGCCGGCCCGTTTTTCGTTCTTTTGCAGCATTTCGTCCACCTCCTTAAACCTTATCGGTGGCCTTCTCGCCAAACAGGCCCGTGGGCTTGCAGGTGAGAATCACAATCAGCAGCGCGAAGGTAAAGGCATCGGAGAACACGGACACGTTCCACGAGGACGGCAGGCCCTTGATGATGGTCTCGCAGATACCGATTAAGAACGCGCCGATCACCGCGCCGGGGATAGAGCCGATGCCGCCGAACACCGCCGCCACGAAGGATTTCAGGCCCGGCATAGCACCTGCCGTGGGGGTGATGGCGGGGTAGGTGGTGAAGTACAGGATGGAGCCCACCACCGCCAGAGCGGAACCGATGACGAAGGTCATGGAAATCACGTTGTTGATCTTGATGCCCATGAGACGGCTGGTCTCAAAATCCTTGGACACCGCCCGCATAGCCATGCCGATCTTGGTGTGGTTAATCAGGGTGGTGAGAAGCAGAATCAGCACCAGCACCAGAACGGGGGTGATGATGACCACCAGCTTGGTGGACGCGCCGCAGATATTGACGGTTCTGGTCAGAAAATGAATGGCGGGGTAGGTCATGGGCTGACCGCCGGTGACGTAGGTCGCGGTATTTTGCAGCAGGTAGCTGACGCCGATGGCGGAGATCATGACGGACATTCTGGGGGCGCTGCGCAGGGGCTTGTAGGCCGCCCGCTCAATGAAAAAGCCCAGTCCGATGGTCAGGGCAATGACGATGGGAATTGCCACGTACATGGGCAGCGCCGCGGAGATGTAGATACCCAAAAGTCCCGCGACCATGAACACGTCGCCGTGGGCGAAGTTGATCAGGCGCAGGATGCCGTAAACCATGGTATAGCCGATGGCGATCAGCGCCAGCTGCCCGCCGAGGGAGATACCGCTGAGCAGGATGGATACAATGTATTCCGTGGATAGCAGTTGTTCCATGGGGAACCTCCTGTCTTTTATCGTCTATGTTCCAAATTGGAATTTGCATCAGTTGACAGTGAATAGTTGACAGTTGACAGTTTAGGAGTTCCTGCGGGACAATTGAAAAAATGTTTGAAATGCCGGGTTCCACAGAGAATTGCTTCACGTTTCGCATTATAATCTATCCCGAAGGGATACAACAACTGTCAACTATCAACTGTCAACTCAATTCCAGATTCTTTCTTGATTTTCCGAAACCCGGTAAGTAACGACTGTTGGCGGGGGCGCAAAACCCCCGCCAGAAATAATCGATTGCGGCGAAATAATCAGCTCGGAGAACCGGTCTGCACGGTTTCCAGCACCCAGGTGCCGGTGGCGGTGTCGGCGGTCTTGATGTAGGCGGTGTCACGGACGGCGTCGCCCACGGAGTCAAAGGCGATGGCACCGGAAACGCCGGTGTAGGTGACGGAGGGCAGAATCTGCATCAGAGCGGCCTTGTCGGGGCTGTCAGCCTTCTTCATGGCCTCCAGAGCCACGAAGTAGGCGTCATAGCCCATGGCGGTGACGGCGGAGATGGTATCGTTGCCGCCGTTGGCAGCCAGAGCCTCGGAGCTGCCGTTGATGTAATCCTTGATGCCCTTGTCGAATTCAGGGGAGCCGCCCTCCTGATAGAAGGTGGAGACGTAGACCTTTAGATTGGTGCCCTTCAGAGCTTCCAGAACCATGTTATCATCCAGGGTGTCGGAGCCAAGGAAGGGGGCCTCAATGCCCAGAGAATCGGCCTGCTTCAGAATCTGAACGGCGTAGGCGATGGACACGGGGGTGAAGATGACGTCGGCGCCCTCGCTCTTGGCCTTGTTCAGGTAGGAGTTAAAGTCGGAGTTGCCGGTGGGGAAGGAGTCGGTGATGACCTTGCCGCCGGCGGCCTCAAAGACCTGCTTGAAGAAGGCAATCAGACCCTGATCGTACTCGTTGCCGGTCTCGCCCAGGCAGTAGGCAGTCTTGGCGGAGAACTTATCCATGCCGAAGTTGGCCAGAACGTCAGCCTGGAAGTTATCCAGGAAGCAGATACGGAAGTAGTAGCTGTTGCCGGCGGTGACGTTGGGGTTGGTGCAGGTCACGCCCACGGCGGGGATGCCTGCCTCTTCAAACTTGGGGCCGCCTGCCATGGAGACGCCGGAGCCGTAGGAGCCCAGAACGATGGACACGCCGGCGCTGACCAGAGAAGAGGCAGCGGAGGGAGCCTTGTCGGTAGAGGAGCCGTTGTCGCCGTAGACCAGCTCGACCTTATAGGTCTCGCCGCCCAGAGTGACGGTAGGCGCCTGAGAGTTGGCGTACTGCATGCCCAGAATTTCCTTCTTGCCGCCGGAAGCGGAGTCACCGGAAGAGGGCTCAAACACGCCGATCTTCACGACCTTTTCGCCGGAAGAGGCGCTGCCGCTGCCGCCGCAGGCGCACAGGGACAGAACCATGCACAGAACCAGAAGTAACGCTGTGAGTTTTTTCATTTTCATTTCCTCCCATCTTAGTCAGATATCCACGAAATATGGACAACTGTCTTTATGGGGAACATTATAGCGAATGGATTTCCAAATTTCAATCGTTATTTATAACCTAATCAGGGAAATTTGCACCTAATTTTTATGCAATAAGCACAATTGCATGCCCGCCTGCGGGGGACACGCCGTATCCGAGGCCCTCGGATGCGCCAAACAGGCGGCGGCGCGACCGCGATTTCCCGCCGGGAGGAAGATTTTCCCTATAATTTCGACGCTTCTCTTGCAATCCTGCGCAAAGCTGTTATAATGAGTGCATAATGGGGAGAGGATTGATTTCTATGCGGAAATTTCTTTCGATATTGATGCTTATCTGCCTGCTGTGGGGCATGGTCCTGCCCGCCAGGGCGGAAGGGGGAACTGCCCAGCTCTATGCGCAGACCGGGGATGGCACGGACTATCGGACAAGACTGACCTTCGAAGCGGGAGAAACCCTGTCCGCCCGGTTCTACACGGCAGCGGCGGCGGAAAGCCTGATTGACGCCGGAACCTTTACAGCCGACAAGACCGGTCTGACCATCGGAGAACCGGGCACGGGCGGAAATTGTGTCCTCAGTTCCGAAACCCCGGACACTTATACGGTGAGCTATGAAGAGGGCGGGATTACCTACTGCATGGAAGTCGCCGTTACGGAGCCTGCCGCTGCCACCAACACCATTACGGTTCCCGATGCCGCGACGCTGAGTACAATCCTGTCCGACCAGGCGGAGTTCGATGCTTTCCTGACGGCGAACCACTATAGCAAAACCGGTGATCTCACCCTTGTGCTGCCCACCGGCCCCCTCGGCAGCATCACCTGCAGCGTCCAGCTGGATAAAGGGAAGCTGATTCTGAAGGGCGTATCCGGCACATCAATGAGGGGATTAATTGTCAACGCAGAAAACGTCAGTGTGGATGGAATCTCCTTTACGAGAAGCGCCGGCACCGATGTCTCTATTATGGTGAACACCGCTTCCGGTGTGGTGGTTACCGACTGCTCCTTCTCCGGCTCGGGATATGATTTCCAGTTAAAGCAGGATACGCAGAAGAACGCCGCCGTTATTACCATGACTGGAAACAGTTTTCTCGGCAACACAGTGAAAGCGGCCCTCCGGAGCGCCACCGGCAGCATTCTCGGATATTGGACGGTGACGACTGCCGCTGAGCCCGAAACAGTGAATCTTGACTTGAATGCCCGCGTGGAGGAGAAAACGGATATTTATGAGATTGGGTATCTGGAATTACAAATTGATCAGGACATCCACGGACTGGTCAGCCAAGACTGGGAATTCAAATTCAAAACCAAATGTACATATAGCGACAAAAAATCCTACGCGGCCTTCAATAAAACCCAGTTTATAGGGGATGAAAAGTTCAATATTCTGAATAACGGTTATGTAAATATCCTCGTGGAGGACAGCGGTGAATATGTTTTGGTAAACGACACTGCACCGTCCATTTCCAAGGGAATCGTCAGGATTTCCAAGTCTCAGGCGCTCCATTTGAAGCAAGTCACGGTTTCGACCACTTATAACGCGGCATCTGTCACGTTTGGAAAGAAAACAATCGATTCTGAAATGGCAAGCATTGGAACGAAACGCTATCTAACTTTCCCAGTGGATTCCTACGGAGACTACACCATCAAGGAAACCACCAAGACAGTCACCAAAACCACCAAAACCAAGACCACCAGCCGGAAATATACCACTTATCAGGATTATTTCCTGGTCACGCCTCAGGGCTTCTCCAACGCCGTGCGCTACGTCCGGGATAACCTTGTGACCCTCAACTGCACCGAGGCCGGCACGAAGGCCATCAGCCTGCCCGTGCCCTCCATGGCTGCCGCCGCGGAGAAGGGCTACAGCGTGCTGGTGAAGACCAAAGGCGCGGAGCTGACCCTGGATGCCGCCGCGCTCAAGTCCCTCGCCCAGCAGGCCAAGGGCGACACGGTTCTGCTGCACTACAAGTCCCTGAACCACAAGACCCTGACCGCCGTAGGACAGGCCTCGGTGAAGAGTCATCTGGCCCAGTATCCCGGTGACAGCGCCGACCTCGCCTTCCTGGTGACGGCGACCAGTGACTCGGAGACCATCGAGGACCTGCAGAAGGGCACCATTACCCTGAAAATCCCCTTCATCATCCTGCCCGGCGCGGAAGGAATTGACAATATGGTCTACGCCCTTCAGGGCGAGAGCGTCAGCGAAGCCCGGGACACCACCGTGGCGGACGGCTACCTCACCACAAAGCTGCTGGACCTGACGGAGCACATGGTGTTCCAGGTCGGCGAGCCTGTGGAGACCACCGAGGAACCCACGGAAGCCACCGTGGAGACTACGGAAGAAACCACCGAGGAAACTACGGAGCCGGAGACCGGGGACTACACGGAGGACTTTGATTTTGAGCAGGAGGAAGAAGAGGACGGCTTCCCCGTCTGGATCCCCGTTGCCGCGGTTCTGCTTCTGGCAGGCGGCGGCGCGGCGGCCTGGTTCCTGTTCTTCCGTAAGCGGATGAAGCAGTAATGGGGGCCGCGAAAAAGCCCGTCCCTGGGCACCGGCCCGGGGGCTGACCCGGCATCGGGTACGATGCTCTGCGCAAGAGAGCGAATATAAATCACTGCCCGCCGCGGTTTAAGACCCGCGGCGGGCAGTTTTCCTGTTTCGTCAGCGCCTCGGCGCTCAGCCGGAAGCGTTCTCCACCGTTACATATTCGTTTCCGTGGTTTCGCCCGGTATCGACCAGCTCCCCATGCCGGAAGGCCAGCAGGGTATTCAGCGGCACCTGCGAGGCCAGAGCGGCGGTCAGCATGGTGGCCACCAGCAGGTTGGTCAGGGGCAGCACGCTGGAGCGCAGGGCCTGGGGCAGAACCACGTTTTTGATGGTCTGGAAGAAGGTCATGCCCAGAGAACGGGCCGCTTCGATCTGACCCGGGGCAATGGTGTTCATGCCCGCCATCAGGTACTCCGAACAGAAGGCGGCGGGAATCAGGAGGTGGCAATCAGCACACAGGTAAAATACGGCCACACCAGATTGAGGTAGGGCATGGCATAGACCAGCAGAATCAGCAGCGCCGCGCCGGGAATGTTCCGAAAAATCTGGACATAAAAGTCCCCCGCCATCCGCAGCGGCTTGATGGGACAGATGCGCATGACCATGATCACAATGCCAATGAGGAAGGCCAGGGTAAAGGCCAGCGCTGTCAGCTTCCAGGTGGTGAGAAGCGCCTGAACATACTGATCCCCGAACTGGGTCAGCAGTTTTGAAATGGACATAGGATTCCCCCTTGTGAGGCCGCCGAAGCTTTCGGCAGGTACGGAAGAGGGCTCTCAAAACGAAAGGTCTTGAGAGCCGCTCTTTTTAATGCTTGTTTTAACCAACGGCAGGAGCCGCAGGCGTGGTGTCAATGCCGGTGCGGTCGCCCAAAATGTACCGGGCCAGCAGCTGATACAGGCCCGCGTCAAAGCCCCGAAGGCTATTGTCCGTCTCGTCCAGCTGGCTGAACAGGAAGGAGGTGCGGGTGCCGCCAACACGGAGCACGCCCGCCTTCTTCACGGCGGCGGCCCAGGCGTTGGCCTCGATGTCGGCGTCGTCCGCAACAATGCCGGAAGCAATCAGCGCGTCGAAAGCGGCCTTGTCAATGGCGGCAGCCACAGGCGCCTGGGTCTCGGCGGGAGCGGCTGCCTGGGGGGCGGCGGGAGCGGCGGAACCGCCGCAGGCTGCCAGCGTAAACAACAGGGTCAGCGCTAACGCAAAGGCGAGGGCTTTTTTCAGGGTTTTCATAGTTGATTCCTCCTAATTCTCATTTTTCTCTGCTTCAGGGTCAAATTTGAGCAAAAAAACCGGGGCTGCAGAAGCTCCCGGACAAATGGCATGGTGAAATTCCAAACGAAGCATCCGTTTCAGGGAACCATACAAAGGCACCGCGGATATGCCAGGGAGACACGCATTCGACAACTGTACTTTGCAGCATTGGAATTGGCTTCCTTCATTGCAGACCGCTCCTTCTTTCTGCCACCCAGATTCGATGGGTAGATCGATACACCTGTTTTCCTAGCTTGTCAATAGGTTGATAAGAAATAATTTCCTATAAGTCTACCTATTTAGTATCAATTTGACGCCCGCAGCGCTAAGGCCAGCCGGAGGAAATCGGAATAGCCGCCGGTTCGGCAGGGGAGATGCAGACTGGCTGAGCAGTCAAAAGGCCTCGCAGAGTTTGTCAGGAATGCGACAAATCAAGTTTCAATCCATTTCGCGCCGGGGCGTGTATCTGGCGTGAAATACTTCTCAGGCTGCAAGTGTGCGAGTTGTGCGCCCACGGCGCACAAGGAGTGCGCGCCGCAGACTGCAAAAATCTGGCGGAAAAGCCCGAAGGGGTTTTTCGACAATTTGAAAAGCGGGGCGCTTCCCAACGTCCCGCTTCGGCCTATATCACATAGTCGTCTCCGGCAGCGCCCTGCTCCATCAGGTCGGCAATGGTCACGCTTTCCAGATAATCGTGGATGACCTTGTCCAGCCCCTGCCACAGCTTGAAGGTCCGGCAGTTTCCTGCCCGGGAGCAGCCGCTGGCGTTTTCCTCCAGACAGGCTACCGGCGCAAGAGAATCCTCCGTCAGACTGAGAATGCTGTACACCGTGTAGTGATCCGGGGACTTTTTCAGGCGGTAGCCGCCGCCCTTGCCCCGTAGGCTGTCCAGTACCTTGGCTTTTACCAGCATTCGGATAATGCTTTCCAGATACTTCTCGGAAATCTCCTGCCGCTGGGCAATGCCTTTCAAAGAAATAAACTCGTCCGACTGATGCTCCGCCAGGTCGATCATGACCCGCAGCGCATAGCGGCCCTTTGTGGAAATTAACATGAATTCTTCCCTCCGCGTAGTCTTATTCCTTAATCCTATTATACAGCAAGGTTTATGGGGAATCAAGAGAAATTTTTAAAACCCGGCTATTGACAAACCGCAATACCCGTTGTATAATCCATACATCCCTAGCGCAGAGGTAGGAAATAATATGAAAAATGTAAAAGTATTTTTTCGATGTCGCCGCCATACAATGCGTTTATCGAGTTGACGCAGCCGTGCGGAAAATTGGAACTTATAGCACTGGCGCGGGAGCGCCCATGGCTTCCCCCGGGGGGAAGCTGTCGAGCGTAGCGAGACTGATGAGGATCGGCGAAATGTATCGACTGTAAACGCAGTTCGTAAAAATGGTACTATCTTTGAAGACTGGACCTTCTTATTTGACTGCGCTCCGTGTGGTAAGCTGTCGCCGTTCCTCATCCGCCCCCTTCGGGGGCACCTTCCCCCCCGGGGGAAGGCATTGGCCCCGCCAAATTACAATTTGTCTATTTACGCCACAATTATCATACAATCAGGAGGAATTGCATATGTCTAACATTTATACATCCGCCGATCAGCTGATCGGAAAGACCCCGCTGCTGGAGCTGGTGCACATTGAGAAGGAACTGGGGCTGGAAGCGAGGATCCTTGCCAAGCTGGAATACTTCAACCCCGCCGGTTCCGTAAAGGATCGTATCGCCAAGGCCATGATCGACGACGCAGAAGCCAGCGGCAAGCTGAAGCCCGGCAGCGTCATTATTGAGCCTACCTCCGGCAACACCGGCATCGGTCTGGCCTCCGTAGCGGCCGCCCGGGGCTACCGCATCATCATCGTCATGCCCGAGACTATGAGCGTGGAGCGCCGCCAGCTGATGAAGGCCTACGGCGCGGAGCTGGTGCTCACCGAGGGCGCCAAGGGCATGAAGGGCGCTATTGCCAAGGCTGACGAGCTGGCAAAGGAGATTCCGAACAGCTTCATTCCCGGTCAGTTCGTGAACCCTGCCAACCCCGCCGTCCACCGGGCAACCACCGGCCCCGAAATCTGGGAGGACACCGACGGCAAGGTGGATTTCTTCGTGGCAGGCGTGGGCACCGGCGGCACCGTCACCGGCGTAGGCGAGTACCTTAAGAGCCAGAACCCCAACGTCAAGGTGGTTGCCGTGGAGCCTGCCGGTTCCCCTGTTCTGAGCAAGGGCATCCCCGGCGCCCACAAGATTCAGGGCATCGGCGCGGGCTTTGTTCCCGCCGTGCTGAACACCGGCGTTTACGATGAAGTCATTCCTGTGGAGAACGAAGCTGCCTTCGCTACCGGCAAGAAGATCGGCAAGTCCGAAGGCGTGCTGGTGGGCATTTCCTCCGGCGCGGCCGTCTGGGCCGCCATCGAGCTGGCGGAGCGCCCGGAGAACAAGGGCAAGACCATCGTGGCCCTGCTGCCGGACACCGGCGACCGCTACCTCTCCACCCCGCTGTTCGCGGACTAATCCTTAACTCTATACGGCAAAGCCCCCATGGGTCATGACCCATGGGGGCTTTTCTTCAGAATGTCACAGTAACCGTGGTTCCCTTGCCGGGGGTGCTCTGCAAGCGGAGGTCCGCGTTGTGGTACTGCGCCGCGTGCTTGACGATGGACAGGCCCAGACCGGTGCCGCCGGAGGCCTTGGAGTGGCTCTTATCCACCCGGTAGAACCGCTCGAACACCCGGCTCTGGTGCTCCGGCGGGATGCCGATGCCGGTATCCGCCACGGTGAGCACCACATGACCGTCCTTTTTCGCCACGGTCACATCCACCCTGCCGCCTTTCACATTATACTTGACGGCGTTGCTGCACAGGTTCTGCACGATCTCGAACACCAGTCCCCGAACGCCCGGGAAGGTGCAGTGCGCACCGGACACCTGAATGGTGACCTGCTTTTCCTCCGCCGCAAGGCGCAGAGAATCGGCGATTTCCTCGGCGATGTCCAGAATGTCCACATCCTCTTTGGGCATCTCCACGCCCTCGTCCAGATGGCTCAGGCGGATGACGTCCTCAATGAGCAGCACCAGCCGGGAAGCCTCCCGGTGGATATTGCTGATGAAGCGCTGGGTATCCTCGGGCTTTACCAGCCCGTTTTCCAGCAGCTCCGCGCTGCCGATGATGGATTGCAGGGGCGTTTTCAGCTCATGGGATACGTTGGCGGTGAACTCCCGGCGGCTCTGCTCCGCGTTCTGCACGTCGGTGATGTCCAGTGCCAGAATCATCAGGCCGATTACGTCGTCGCCGGAGGAAATGCGGCTCAGGAGGAACTGGTAGGTTCTGCCCTGCCGCTGGGCTTTCAGCTCGCTGTGGCCCTGCCGGAGGGCGGCGTCCACCGCGGCGGTCATGTCGGGCTTCCGGTCCACGGCGCAGAAGGGCCTGCCAACGCTGGTTTCATCCGCGCCGAACAGCTTCTCCGCCGCCGGATTCAGACTCAGCACCGCGCCGCTGCCGTCCAGCAGCACCAGCCCCTCCTGCATATGGAACGTAATCTGGTTGAATTCGTCGGTTTTTCGCTGAAGTGTCTGAAGCTGATTTTCAATTTTCTCATGCTGCTGATGGATGCGGCCCAGCAGGGGCGACAGCTCCTCATAGGTATCGTTGTCCAGCGGATGCTCCAAATCCAGATGGTTCAGCGGCTCCACGATTTTTTTGGACACCCGGCGGGCCAAAACCGCCGACAGGACGATTGCCAGCAGCACCACCACGCACACCGGGTGGAGCATTCCCACCACCAGCACCAGCAGGGTCTGCTGGCTGGCGGAAATCCGCAGCACGCTGCCGTCCGACAGGCGCTTTGCCTCATACATCCGCTTTTCCAGCAGGGTATCCGACTGACGCACCGCGCTGCCGGTGCCGTATTGCAGGGCCTGCCGGATTTCCTCCCGCTGCAGATGGTTCTCCATCTGCGCCGATTCGGCGTGGGTGTCGAAGATTACCGTGCCGTCGCTCTGGATCCAGGTCAGACGGAAGCGTTTGGCTTCCACGGTTTTTAAGAAGTCCAGTCCGCCCTGCTCGGTGCCGGCGGCGGCAATGCTCAATTCGTCCTTGAGCTGGGTAGTCTGTACATCGCTGGCGTAGCCATACAGCACGCCCATGACGATAAGCAGCGAGCAGCACAGAATCACCGCCGCCACGGTGACAATGGACCGAAAAATTCTACTGGTCATGGTTTCCCTCCAGGCGGTAACCCACACCCCGGATGGTTTCGATATACCGCCCATAGTCGCCCAGCTTCTGGCGCAAGGTGCGGATATGCATATCCACCGTGCGGGTCTCTACCGCGTAATCCGTATTCCAAACGGTTTGCAGCAGCTGTTCCCGGCTGAAGGCCATGCCGGGATGGGACAAAAACAGCCGCAAAAGTTCATATTCCTTATAGGTCAGGGTAATCCGCTGACCATCGATGGTGACGGTGTGCTGGTTTTCGTCCAGCGTCAGGCCGTCCAGTTTCAGAAGCGCCGCCGTTTGCTTTGGCTGGCTTCGGCGCAGAACGGCCTTTACCCGGGACACCATCTCCATCATGCCGAAGGGCTTGGTGATGTAGTCGTCGGCGCCCAGATCCAGACTCTGTACCTTGTCAAATTCCGTGCTCCTGGCGGTGGCCATAATCACGGGAATGTCCCGGTACCGCTCGTCGGCGCGCAGCCGCTTCAGAATCGCCACGCCGTCCTCTCCGGGCAGCATCACGTCCAGAATCACCAGCTCCGGCAGCTCCTTCTCCAGAGCCTCCCAGAATTCGGCCCCGTCGGCAAAGCCCCGGGCCTCCAGCCCGGTGGAATGCAAGGCATATACTTCAATTTCCCGAATGCTCGGGTCGTCCTCTACACACCAGATCATGCGCATATCTCCCTCTTTGTCCCGCGTTTCCTCTATACTACCCCATTCGGCCCGAAAACGCAAGCGTGTTACTGGCATTCCTCCCGGATACCGGTGAGGGAAAACTCCACCCACTCGGCGATGTTTGTGCAGTGGTCGCCGATGCGCTCGAAATACTTGGCGATCATCAGCAGATCCAGCGCGTACTCTCCGTCGCCGGGATTGGATGCGATCATGGCGATAATGTCCGACTTGACCTCATTAAAATAGTTGTCCACAACGTCGTCGTCGCCCATGACCTTTTTCGCAAGGGCCAGATCCTGCTTGACGTAGGCGTCCACCGCCTCCGTCACCATGGTCTGGGCGGCCTTCGCCATATCCTGAAGCTGGCTTTCCTCCGCGCTTCTGGACATCTTGGGAATCAGATCCACAATATCCTCCGCCTGATCGCCGATACGCTCCATATCGGTGATCATTTTCATGGCTGCGCTGATCTGCCGAAGATCCCTTGCCACGGGCTGCTGCCGCAGCAGCAGCTTCAGGCAGATATTTTCAATGGTGCGCTCGCTCTCATCGATGACGCTGCCCACCTGGGCTGTTTTTTCTTCCAGCTCGTCGCTGTAGGCCGTCAGGGACTGGGCCGCGAGGGCGATAATCTCCTCGCAGGCAGCGCCCATCTGAATCAGCTCCTGATTCAGGTTCCACAGCTGTTCCTGATATAAATTTCTCATGGTGCTTCCTCCATTAGCCGAAGCGGCCTGTGATATAGTCCTCTGTCCGCTTGTCGCTGGGCGTGGAGAACAGGGTTTCCGTGCTGCCGTACTCCACCAGATCTCCCAGCAGGAAGAAGGCGGTCTGGTCGGAAATCCGAAGGGCCTGCTGCATATTGTGGGTGACAATGACGATGGTGTACTTCTCCTTCAGTTCCATTGCCAGATCCTCAATGCGGGAGGTGGAAATGGGGTCCAGGGCGGAGGTGGGCTCGTCCATCAGCAGCACCTCCGGCTCCACTGCCAGCGCCCGGGCGATGCACAGCCGCTGCTGCTGACCGCCGGACATACCGAGGGCATTCTTTTTCAGCCGGTCCTTTACCTCGTCCCAGATGGCCGCGCCCCGGAGAGCCTTCTCCACAATGTCGTCCAGCTGGGCCTTGTTGCGCACGCCGTGGGTTCGGGGGCCGTAGGCGATGTTGTCGTAAATGCTCATGGGGAAGGGATTTGGCTTCTGGAACACCATGCCCACGGCTTTGCGCAGGTTGTTGACCTCCGTCTCAAAGATGTTCTGCCCGTGGTAGGTGACTTCGCCGGTAATCTTCACCCCCGGCACCAGATCGTTCATCCGGTTCAGGGTCTTGAGGAAGGTGGACTTGCCGCAGCCCGAAGGGCCGATGAGGGCGGTGATGGATTTTTCCGGAATGTCCATGCTGATGTGCTTCAGCGCCTGCGTCTGACCGTACCAGAGGTTCAGGTCGTTGACCGTAATAATAGGGTTATTCATACAATTTCTCCTTGTGCGGTGAAGGTAGTTGACAGTTGATAGTTGACAGTTGATAATTGTGGTATCCCTTCGGGATATTTTTTAAATCTGTCCCGCAGGGACACCGAAACTGTCCACTGTCAACTCCGCTCCCTAGATCGCATTCTTTTTCTGATAGTATTTCGTCACTGCCCCGGCGGACAGGTTGATGCAGAAGGACAGCACCAGCAAAATTGCCGCGATGCCGAAGGCCACGCCGAACTCGCCCTGCTCCTTGGCGTAGACGTAGAGGGCGACGGTCAGGGTGGCGCCGGCGCTCCCCAGCCCCTCGAAAAAGCCGTTCAGGGCGTGGGCAAAGCCGGCGGTGAAGAGCAGCGCGGCGGATTCTCCCAAAATTCTTCCCACAGACAGGATGCAGCCGGTGATAACGCCGTCCACGCAGCCGGGCAGCACCACCGTGCGCACCACACGCCACTTGCCCGCGCCAAGGCCGAAGGCCCCTTCCCGGTAGGACTGGGGCACGGTTTTCAGGCTTTCCTGGGTATTGCGCAGAATGGTGGGCAGGTTCATAATGACCAGCGTCAGCGCGCCCGCCATCAGGCTGGTGCCGAAGGTGCCCGCGAACATGAGCATTCCCACAAGGCCGTAGATAATGGAGGGGATGCCGCTGAGGGCTTCCGCCGCGTACTCGATGACCGCCACCAGCTTTTTGTTGGAGGCGTATTCCGTCAGGTACACCGCCGCGCCCACGCCCAGCGGAATCACGATGACCAGGGTTGCGATGACGATGTACACCGTATTCAGGATGTCCGGCAGGATGCCGATGTTGCCGCTTAAGTAGCTGGGCTTGGTGGTGAGGAACTGCCAGCTCAGGTTGGGAATCCCCTTGACCAGCACATAGGCGACGATGAACAGGGTCAGCAGCGCCGTCAGCGCCGTGGCAAGGTACATTCCAAACCGCACCAGCCGGATAAACCACTTTCTGCTTGCACTCATGACTTCCTTTCTCCTTTCAGGAAGAAATTCAGGATTGCGTTGATGAGCATGATGAACAGGAACAGCACCAGCGCGATGGAGAACAGGGCCTGCCGCTGCAGGCCGCTGGAGTAGGACATTTCCGAGGCAACCGCCGTGGTCAGAAACCGCACGGACTGGAAAAGCGACGGCATATTTGCCGCGTTGCCCGCTACCATCATAACCGCCATGGCCTCGCCGATGGCCCGGCCCACGCCCAGCACCACGGCGGCGGCAATGCCGCTTTTCGCCGCCGGCACGGACACCCGGAACCAGGTCTCCTCCGGGGTGGCCCCCAGCGCAAGGGACGCGTCCTCATATTCTTTCGGCACCGCTTCCAGGGCGGTGACGGACATTTTAATGATGGAGGGCAGAATCATAATGGCAAGCACGATAATCGCCGCCAGCAGGCTGGCTCCGTCGGGGATATGGAACAATTTCCGGATGCCCGGCACCAGCACCATCATGCCCACAAGGCCATAGACCACGGAAGGGATCCCCGCCAGCATGGACACTGCCTGCCCCACGATTTCCTTGACGGACTTCGGGGCCATTTTCGCCAGATACACGGCGGTGAGGAACCCCACCGGCACGCCCAGCAAAATCGCCCCGGCGGTGCCGTAGACGCTGGTCAGGATGAAGGGCAGGATGCCGTATTTCGGCTCCGCCGCCGTGGAGGCCCATTCCTTTCCAAAGAGGAATTTCACAATTCCGATTTCCCGGATGGCGGGGATGCCGGAAATCACCAGATACACGGTGATCAGCAGAACGCAGGCCACCGTCACCAGACCCAGCAGCAGGAAAATGCCGTGTACCACCGTTTCCAGATAGTTTTGTTTTGTCTTCATATTGTCAGCCTTTCCTAGGGTGTTTCCACCATCTTACCGCCGGAATGTAAAATACGAAATCGGTACATTGTAAAATTTGTGTCAAATCGCTGCCCAGCCCCGGTTTTTCCCTTCTTTCACCAAAATTTGACATTCCGTTCACACATTATTGAAATCCGCAGACTAGACTAGTGTCGGATAAAAAGAAGTGGAGGTATGCGCCATGGCTGAGGAAAGCGGCAAGGATACATCTGAGCTGGAGCAGCTGGGACAGGAGACCTTGGACGCGGCAGAGCGTCTGGAGCAGAGCATTCAGAAGGTCTATGCGGAGATCCCTGAGACGGAAAATCTGGAATCCTTTGAGAAAATGGCTGGGGAGCTGCGAGAAACTGCCGGAAAACTGACGAAGGCAGGCACCCAGGTTTTTGCGGTGAGCGATGAGCTGAGTGCACGCTGCCGGGATACCCGACAGCAGCGCCGCAAGCGCAAGCTTATCGCGGCGGCTCCCGCCAACGGCACCATCGATCTGGAGGAGCGGGAGGGCAACCACTTTGCCAGAGGCCTCGGCGTCTACAAGCTGCTGCTCATCTGCTTTATCGGCAGCTTCGCGGGCGTGGTGGTGGAGCTAATGTGGTGCCTCATCCGCAACGGCTATCTGGAAAGCCGTTCCGGGCTGGTCTACGGCCCCTTCAACCTGCTCTACGGCGCGGGCGCGGTGGCGCTGACGGTGTGCCTGTACCGGTTCCGCAACCGCAGCGGATGGATTTCCTTCCTCGGCGGGATGCTGGTGGGCACGGTGGTGGAGTACCTGTGCTCCTGGGGGCAGGAGGCCCTGTTCGGCTCCCGGTCCTGGGACTACAGCGCCATGCCCTTCAACCTGAACGGACGGGTGTGCCTGCTGTACAGCGTTTTCTGGGGGGTTCTGGGCGTCTTCTGGATTAAGGACCTGTACCCCAGAATGGCCCAGCTGATTCTGAAAATCCCCAACAAAATCGGGAAAATCCTCACTGTCGCTGTGACGGTGTTCCTGATTTTCAACAGCGTGGTGTCCCTGCTGGCGGTGGACCGCTGGTCGGAGCGTGTGGCAGGCCAGGCCCCCTCCAATTCTCTGGAGGAGCTGCTGGACGAGCGGTTCCCCAATGAGCGCATGGAATCGATCTATGCCAATATGGATTTTTAGCAAAAGCCTTCCCTTCCGCGGGAAGGCTTTTTTGGTATAGGGAGAATGCCCGCGCCTTGTGTGCTGCCGGCAATGCGGTTTCATCTTCACTCCCCGCCCTCAATGGTTGCCTTTTTGGCAAAAATCTGCTATAATCCTCGAAAAACAGGCAGGAGGGAGCGATTATGAAGAGAAACGGAAGAAAACAGGTGTGCCAGTGGGCGCTGGCGCTGCTGGCGGGATTTTTCGTTGTAAACGCCCTCTGCTTTGCCTATGAGCGCCAGCCCGGATGGCTGTATACGCCTGACGGCCCGTCAGCGTCGGTGTGGCGGCCCGGAGCGGTGATCGTTCACGGTACGGAAGGCTACGGCATTTCCAAAGTCGATGAAAATGGGTTTCTCAACGCTGACGGGACGTTGGCGGAGCGGTATGTGCTGATGATGGGCGCATCCCATACTCAGGGCAAAGAGGTTTCTCCGGAGCAGAGATATTCCGCACTGGTCAACGACTATTTCAGCGGGGACAGCGGATTCCTGACCGCTTACAGCATTGCCAGCGACGGACACTTTCTTCCCTCCCAGATTCACCATTTCAGGGCGGCGTTGGAGGCCTTTTCCAATGCCGGAGCCGTCACCATTGAAATCGGAAGCACGGATTACTCCGCGCAGGAGCTGCGCGATGCCCGAAATCAGGCAGTCTATGCCCCCGGCAACGGCGGCTTTAACGACCTGAGTCCGGTAAGCAGACTGAAGCTGGCGGCGAAGGAGGGCCTTCCTCTGCTATCGCTGCTGAAAAAGAACGTCCAGACCCTGCGGGCGCAGGCGGCGGAGGGTACGGAAGACCTGTACGATTATGAAACGGAACTGGACGCGGCCCTTGCTCTGATTCGCTCGGAATTTGACGGCCCCATCGCCTTTGTGTACCATCCGACTACGAGCCTTGCGTTGGACGGAACCCTTCAGCTGGGCTACAGCGATACATGGGAGGTCTTCTGCCGGCTGTGTGAGAAGCACGGCATTGATGTGATCGATACCGGCTTCCGGTTTCAAAAGCTCTATGAGACGGAAGGTCAGCTGCCCTACGGCTTTGCCAACACCGCTCCCGGGGAAGGCCACCTGAATGCGCTGGGCCACCGGATACTGTCGGAGGAAATCATCGCGTATCTGGAGGAACTGCGGGTATGAGCTTTACTTCCGTGAATTTTCTGCTCTTCTTTCTGGCGGCAACCGCACTGGTGCAGCTGAGCAAAACCGTAAAGCAGCAGCACCGGGTGTTCCTGCTGGCAAATGCCGTGTTCTATGCTTACTGGGACGTGCGCTTCCTGCTGCTTCTGCTGGGGGTCATCGGGGTGTGCTACGCCGCCGCCCGGCTGTATGAAAGAAGCGGGAAGCCCGCTTTTGTCTATTCCGGCGTGATTTCCTGCCTTGCCTTGCTGGGCTTCTGCAAATATTATCATTTTTTCGTTTCCTCCTTTGCCCGGGCCTTCGGCCTGGCGGAAGGAACCCTGAACATCCTTCTGCCGCTGGGCATTTCCTTCTACCTGTTTCAGGCCATGAGCTACCTGCTGGACGTGAAGAGGGGCACAATGACCGCGGAAGGGGATTTCATCAAGCTGGCGGCGTATATTTCCTTCTTCCCCCAGATCACCTCCGGTCCCATCGTCAAGGCCCATGATTTTCTGCCCCAGCTGGAGCGGCTGCATCGGGTGAAAAAGGACAACGTGTACCTTGGCGTTACCCGGTTCGTGACGGGCCTGACCAAAAAGGTGGTTTTTGCCGACCGGATTGGCGTGGCGGTGAACGCGGTGTTTGCCGCCCCGGCAGCCTACAACGGCCTGAGCATCGCGATGGCGGTGGTGGGCTATTCCCTGCAAATTTACTGCGATTTTTCCGGCTATTCCGACATGGCAATCGGAATCGCCGCAATTTGGGACTTTGATCTGGGCAAAAACTTCAATCTGCCCTATCTGGCGGAAAACCCATCGGATTTCTGGCGGCGCTGGCACATCAGTCTGTCCAGCTGGTTCCGGGACTATGTGTATATCCCTTTGGGCGGCAGCCGCCGGGGCAAGCTGAGGACTTATGTTAACCTGTTTATAACCATGGTGCTCAGCGGCCTGTGGCACGGGGCCAACGCAACCTATCTCGTTTGGGGCGCCTATCATGGCCTTGGCTGCGTCATCCACCGGCTGCTGGGCAAGCGGGGGAGCCAAAAGACGCCGTGGCAAACGGCCCTTTGCACCGCCGCCAATTGCCTGTTCGTGTCTGCCGGCTGGGTGATTTTCCGGGCGGACAGCATGGCGCAGGCCATGGCAGTTTTCTGCGGGCTGTTCCGGGGAGACGGGATTTGTTACATTAATGTCTTCGTGGTGATTTACGGACTGGTCATCGCCCTGACCCACCTGTACGCCCGGTTTCGTCTGGACGGCAACGCCCCCACGGCCCGGCTCGCGCTGGACACCTTCCGGGGAAAGCTCCTGCTGTGCGTGTGGGTGTTCCTGATTGCCATGCTGATGTACTGCGGCAATTCTGCCTTCATTTACGCCAATTTTTAGGGAACCTCTGAATAAATCGTCTGCGGCTGGTCGGCGAATCTTTTGCCCCATCCGTGCAGTTCTGAAAGCGGGAAATACATACAGTATTCCTCCGTTTTCAGAACTTTCGGCTGAGCCAAAATCTTCTGCTGCCAGTTCTTGCCGATTTAATCAGAGGTTCCTTAGCACTTTCTCGTTGGGCGGAAGGTGATCTTGCAATATGTGGGGCGGGCTGAGCGCGGCCTGTCCCACATATTTTACTGCCGTCTGGGACAGCGTGAACGCTCCGATTTGCAGGTTTCAACGAAATAGGTTGCAAAATCGATTCTGATTTGCTATAATGTACCACAAGATTTTTTTAACGGCCTGTTGACAGGCCGGGAAAGAGGCTGCTTATGTGTGGCATTGTTGGTTATACCGGAAAGAAACAGGCGGCGCCCATTCTGCTGGACGGCCTGAGTAAGCTGGAATACCGGGGCTATGACTCCGCCGGACTGGCTGTCCGGGACGGGAGCAAGCTGGCTGAGGTGGTGAAGGCCACAGGGCGTCTGAAAAATCTGGCGGAAAAAACCGACGATGGCCGGGCCCTGCCCGGCACCTGCGGCATCGGTCACACCCGCTGGGCTACCCACGGGGTGCCCTCCCAGACCAACGCCCATCCCCATGTCTCCGGCAACTGCACCGGTTCCGGCTCCGGCAGCGTGGAGTCCGAGGTGGTGGGCGTTCACAACGGGATCATTGAGAATTACGCCGAATTGAAGGAAAAGCTTCTCAAGCACGGCTATCAGTTCTACAGCCAGACCGACACGGAAGTGGTGGTCAAGCTGGTGGACTACTATTATAAAAAGTACAAGATCGGGCCCATCGACGCCATTGCCAAGACCATGGTCCGCGTCCGGGGCTCCTACGCCCTGGAGCTGATGTTCAAGGACTACCCCGGTGAAATCTGGGTGGCCCGGAAGGAAAGCCCCATGATTATCGGCATCGCCGACGGGGACACCTATGTGGCATCCGATGTACCGGCCATTCTCAAGTACACCCGGCAGGTCTATTACATCGGCAATCACGAGTTCGCCCGGCTGCTGCCCGGCGAGGCCCATTTCTACAATCTGGACGGCGAGGAAGTATGCAAGGAGCCTGCCCGCATTGAGTGGGACGCCGAGGCGGCGGAAAAGGCGGGCTTTGAGCACTTCATGATGAAGGAAATCCACGAGCAGCCCAAGGCCGTGGCGGACACTCTCCATTCCGTCATCAAAAACGGGGCTATTGATTTCAGCGAGGTGGGTCTGACCGACGAGGAAATGCGGGAAACCAGCCAGATCGTCATTGCCGCCTGCGGCTCCGCGTGGCACGTGGGCATGGCGTCCCAGTACGTCATTGAGGATATGACGGGCATCCCCGTCCGGGTGGAGCTGGCGTCGGAATTCCGCTACCGGAAGCCGCCGATGGATAAAAACGCGCTGGTTATCGTCATCAGCCAGTCCGGCGAGACGGCGGATACTCTGGCGGCCCTGCGGATGGCCAAGGAGCGGGGGGTGCGTACCCTGGCTGTGGTCAACGTGGTGGGCAGCTCCATCGCCCGGGAGGCCGACAAGGTGTTTTATACGCTGGCAGGCCCGGAAATCTCCGTGGCCACCACCAAGGCCTACAGCGCCCAGCTGGCGGCGATGTACTGTCTGGCGGTGCAGTTCGCACTGGTGCGGGGCACCATTGACGAGGAAAAATACAGCTATTATCTGGCGGAATTGGAGGCAATTCCGGCGAAAATTGAGAAGATTCTGGAGGATAAGGAGCGCATCCAGTGGTTTGCCGCCAAGTACGCAAACGCCCACGATGTGTTCTTCATCGGGCGGGGTGTCGACTATGCGGTGTGTCTGGAAGGAAGCCTAAAGCTGAAGGAAATATCCTACGTCCACTCTGAAGCCTACGCGGCGGGCGAACTGAAGCACGGCACCATCAGCCTCATCGAGCCGGGCACGCTGGTCATCGGCGTACTGACCCAGAGCGCCCTGTACGAAAAGACCGTCAGCAACATGGTGGAGTGCAAGAGCCGGGGGGCCTATCTCATGGGCCTGACCACCTACGGCAAGTACGAAATGGAAGACCACGCAGACTTCACCGTCTATGTGCCCCGGGCGGATGAGCACTTTGTGGGAAGCCTTGCGGTGGTGCCCCTGCAGCTCATGGGCTACTATGTCAGCGTTGCCAAGGGCCTGGACGTGGATAAGCCCAGGAATCTGGCAAAAAGTGTCACTGTGGAGTGATTCTCCCAATTCAGTGCGCAAAATGACGAATAACCTTCCCCTCAGGGGAAGGTTTTTTCACGCTTCGGCGACGCGTGATTTCGCTGCCGCGCCCCAAAACAAAGAAAAAATTCACCATTCCTTAAGTAAACCTTAAACATCAGATGGTTGATTCCGACATGGGAAAACCGTATAATAGGGGAAACAACTATGGATATTGGAGGGAAACGGATATGAAACGGAAACTTGCGGCGGCGCTGGTCTGCGCCCTGTGCCTGACGCTTTCCGCCTGCGGCGGCAGCGGAACGGCGGTGTATGTGCAGTCGGTGGAGCGGCTGGCGGCTATGGGGGGCATCGCTCCCGGAAACCGCTTTTTGGGGATGGTGGTATCCGAACACACCGCGGAAATCAATCGGGACGCGGATAAAACCATTGCCGAGCTTCTGGTCAAGGAAGGCGACGACGTGCAGGAGGGACAGGCCCTTTTCAGCTACGACACCGAGGAATTACAGCTGAATCTGGACAAGAAAAATCTGGAGCTGGAGCAGCTGAAGAGCAGCATTGAGAGCTACAAGGAAAAAATCAAGACACTGGAACGGGAGCGCAGCGGTCTTTCCGGCACCGCCAAGCTGCAATACACCGTGGAGATTCAGTCCGCTCAGGTGGACCAGAAGGAAGCGGAGCTGAAGCTGAAGACCAAGGAGGACGAGGTGAAGAAGGCGCAGGAGCTGCTGGACAACTCTACCGTCACTTCCCCCATCACCGGGCGGGTGCAGAAAATCAACGAAAATGACACCACCGATTCTGACGGCAAGCCTGCCGCTTACATCACCATCCAGCAGTCCGGCGCCTACCGGGTCAAGGGTGTGCTGGGCGAATTGCAGCGGGGCAGCCTGAAGGAGGGGGACCGGGTGAAGCTGGTGCCCCGGACGGAGGAGAACGCGGCGTGGACGGGCACCGTCACGCTGGTGGACTACGAAAATCCTACCCAGGGCAGCGATACTGACCGCTACTACGGTTCCTCCTCTGACGAAATGACCACCGCCAGCCGGTATCCCTTCTATGTGGAGCTGGACTCCACCGACGGCCTGATGCTGGGCCAGCACCTGTACATTGAGCTGGACACCGGCGCCGATGCTCCCGGTGTAGGTATCAGCGGCGCGTTCCTGTGCTACAATGAGGACGGCTCCGCCTACGTCTGGGCGGAAAAGGGCGGCAAGCTGGAAAAGCGGGCGGTGACGCTGGGAGACTATGACCCCATGACCGATGTACAAAAAATCACGGAAGGTCTTTCTTTGGAAGACTACATTGCCTACCCCGACCCGGAGCTGTGTAGAAGCGGCGCGCCTACCACCCACGACCAGCCGGTGGTTGACACCGAGCCGGTGATGGAACCGGAGGAAGGCGGTGGGATGTGATGCCCATTCTGGAACTGAAGGACATCTGCAAGGACTACCAGCAGGGCAGGGAGCCTGTGCGGGTGCTGAAAAATATCAATCTGACGGTGGAAAAGGGCGATTACCTTGCCATCATGGGGCCCTCCGGCTCCGGCAAGACCACCCTGATGAACATTATTGGCTGTCTGGATGTGCCCACTTCGGGCCGTTACACCCTGGAGGGCCGGGATTTGAAGGATTTAAGTGACGACGATCTGGCGGAGGTGCGCAATAAGCACATCGGCTTCGTCTTCCAGTCCTTCCACCTGCTTCCCAAAATGGACGCTCTGGACAACGTGGCCCTGCCCCTTCTCTATGCCGACGTGCCGCTAAAAGAGCGGCGGGCCCGGGCGGAGGAAGCTCTGAAAGCCGTGGGGCTGGGCGAGCGGATTCACTTTTTGCCCAATCAGCTCTCCGGCGGACAGTGCCAGCGGGTGGCCATCGCCCGGGCCATCGCGGGAAATCCCCAGCTGCTGCTGGCGGACGAGCCTACCGGCGCACTGGACACCAAGGCGGGCAACCAGATTATGGAGATTTTTCGCCGTCTCAGCGACGAGGGCATGACCATCATCATGATTACCCATGAACCTTCCATCGCCGCCTGCGCGGACAAGACCTACCGCATTCTGGACGGCGAGCTGCGGACCCAGGAGGAACAGCATGAGCAAGCTTAATTTCAAACTGGCGGGCAAGCAGAAGAAGCTTCTGCTTGCCGCCACCGCCGGCGTGCTGGTGGTGGCCATCGGCGGAGGAATCGTCTTCGGCCTCCGGGGCAGCGGTGACCCGGTGGGGGTATACCCCTTTTCCATGGTGGGCATGACGGAATTCTGGGGCGACAATCAGGAAAGCTACGGCCCCGTCACCACCGACCGGATTCAGACCGTCTATCTCTCCGACACCCAGACCATCACCGAGGTGAAGGTAGCCCAGGGCGACACCGTGAAAAAGGGCGATGTGCTTATGACCTACGACACCACCCTTTCCGAGCTCCAATTGGAGCGCAAACGGCTGGACGTGGAGAAGGCCAACCTGCAGGTCAAGGAAGCCAAGGAGGAACTGGCCCGAATTAACGCCATGAAGCCGATGGGAAATACGGATGTTACGGTTCCGGTTGTTGAGGAAGACTATGGTAATAAACTGGAAAGCGCACACGATATTCGATCGCCTAAAGTAGATGGACTTGATGACAAGCAGATTGGCAAAAGCGAAGATATCCCCGTCATTTGCTGGGCATTGGGTAAGACAGAATTAGATAGCAGCCTTCTGAATGCCGTCTATAACAAGGTTCGCGCTTATAACGCAACCCAGCCTTCCGAAGGGGATTCCTCCAGTGCATCGGCTTTACCTGAGGATTCTCAGGAAGTGATACCGGATCAGAACGAAAATACAAAGCCAGAGGAGAAACCGAAGCCGGCAGAAAACCCGAAGCCGGAGGAAAAACCGAAAACTGAGGAGAATCAAACAACAGAAAAGCCAAAATCAGATGAACCCAAGAAACAGGATGATACCCAAAAATCGGAGGAAAAGCAAAAAACAGACACTGAAAATCCACCACAGACGGTTTCTTATTCGATTTCTTTCCGGGAGAAAACCGCTTCCGGCATCTGGGCTGAGGTCGGTTCGGAAGCAGCTTCATGCCGGGTGGGCGATGTCCTTTCCTCGGAGAATGTAGGTAGCCAGCGGCTCTGGTCGAACAAAAACTACCATTTCCAGTATTTTTCTGTAAATGGAGAACAGCAATCTTCCGTCACTGTGCAGGCAGGCCAGAGCATCAGCGCAGTTTATACCTATGTTCTGAAACCCAGCATTTCTGAAATAAGCTGCCCGAAAATCGTGGATGGTAAGGTGATTGTCAAACAGGGCGACACCGTGTCCCTACCGTTCAGCTTTACCGTAGACAATGACGACAACCCAAAGGGGAAAGTACACTGGACCTGCCGGTCTGAAGACAGGCAGTTGACCGGCGTAGAAGCCGGGCGCAGTTATTTCCTATACGGGACAGCCGACGAGGTTGTAGAGCGCGAGTATTCTATTACCGCAACGTATTCATCCGCAGACGGCACAAGCTATACCACAAAACCGCGGGTATTTAAGCTGATTGTTACGGAGAACGCCGAAGAAAAGCCCTCTATCGGTGACTTTTACATGGTGCTCCGGGCTACAAAGGACGATCTGCAATACGCACCCTATGTGACATGGCAGGGAATCCATGTGACTGTTTACGGCGACAGCGCCAACCCGAGCTTTGGCATGCAATTTTACGACGTGGATGCGGGCATCGATCCCTTCGCCAAGGAAACAACAGCCACCCCCCTCCCCGACATAGACTACGGCAGCGGCCTGACGGCGGCAGAAATCGCCAAGCTGCGAAAGGAACAGGAAAAGAAAATCAAGGAGCTGACCGCTTCCGCAAAAATGACGGAATCCGAGTACAACCTTATGGAGCGGGAGTTCACCGACGGCAACATCCGGGCCACGCTGGACGGCGAGGTGGTGAGCCTGCTCACCGAGGAGGAATCCCGGCAGAACAAGCAGCCCATGATGAAGGTTTCCGGCGGCGGCGGGTTCTATGTGCAGGGCAGCGTCAGCGAGCTGGAAAAGGACAATCTTAAGCCCGGACAGGAGGTCACCATCAACGACTGGAACACCGGCGCCATGTACACCGGCACGGTGGAGTCCATCGGCGATTTCCCCACCCAGAGCGACGGCTGGAACGGCATGGGCAATCCCAACGCCTCCTACTATCCCTTCCGGGTCTTCATTGACGGCACCGCCGATTTGCAGGAGGGCAGCTATGTCAGCGTGACCTACTCCGCGGCGGAGGCGGAAAACGGCGTGTATCTCGAAAATCCCTTCCTCCGTACAGACGAGGGGGAGCCTTACGTCTACGTCCGGGGCAAAAACGGTCGCCTGGAAAAGCGCACCGTCACCACGGGCGAGTCCCTGTGGGGCAGCTACACGGAAATCCGCAGCGGCCTGACCGCCGATGACTATGTGGCCTTCCCCTACGGCAAAAATGTGAAGCCCGGCGCGGCCACAGAAGAAAGCGACCTGTCGGCGCTGTACGGCTACTAAGGAGGTGGTTCCATGCGAGAGAATATCGGACTTGCCTTTCAGGGCATCTGGGGCCACAAAATGCGCTCCGTGCTGACAATGCTGGGCATTATCATCGGCATCGCCTCCATCATCACCATCGTGTCCACCATTCAGGGCACCAACGAGCAGATCAAGGAAAACCTCATCGGCGCGGGCAACAACGTGGTCACCGTTCAGCTGAACAAGGACGGGCAGGTCTACGACCTGAGCTGGAATCCCATCCCGCAGGGCGTGCGGTGCATCACCGAGGAAACCCGGCAGGATTTGGAGAAGATCGACGGCGCGGAGCAGGTGTCTCTGTATCACAGCCGGAGTTATGTCGACCAGCTGTTCTACCGGAATACCCAGTTTAACGGAAAACTCTACGGAATTGACGAGAATTTTCTCAGCGTTTACGGCTATCAGGTGAAATCCGGCCGGGGATTCACACAGGATGATTATGGTAACCATAAGAAGGTTATGCTGGTGGACACCGGTGTGGCAACCAACCTGTTTGGCGGCGTGGACCCGGTGGGAAAGACCTTGGAGCTGCAAGGCGATGCCTACATTGTGGTGGGCGTGGTGGCTCAGTCCCAGGAGTTCGCTCCGGTCATCAATTCTATGAAGGATTACCAGATTTATGTAAACCAATCCGCCGGAAACGTCTACATTCCCGACAGCGTGTGGCCCACGGCCTACCGCTTTGACGAGCCCCAAAGCGTGGCCATCAAGGTGGAGAACACCGACGCCATGACCACCGCCGGCAAGGAAGCGGCGGATCTGCTGACGGAAAAGCAAATCCTGGACACCACCTCCAAGCTGGACTACCGCAGCGAGGATATGCTGGAACAGGCCCAGCAGCTGCAAAAAATGTCTCAGGCCACCAACACCCAGCTCATCTGGATCGCCAGCATTTCTCTGTTGGTGGGCGGCATCGGCGTTATGAACATCATGCTGGTGTCTGTCACCGAGCGAACCAGCGAAATCGGTCTGAAAAAGGCCATTGGCGCCAAGAAAAAGCGGATTCTGCTGCAATTTTTGACGGAGTCCGCGGTGCTCACCAGTCTGGGCGGCATCATCGGCGTGGTTAGCGGGGTGATTCTGGCTCAGGCGATTTCGAAGATTATGCAGATTCCCGTGTCCATCAGCGTGCCCGCCATCGGCGTGGCGGTGGTATTCTCCACCCTAATCGGCGTGATTTTCGGAATGCTGCCCGCCATTCAGGCGGCAAATCTGAACCCCATCGAAGCATTGCGGCGGGAGTAAGGAGAGAAATATGGAAGAAAAATTCATTGCGGCCTGGGCGTCCGCCCGGGAAAAAGCCGCCGCGCTGGGGGTCAAAATGCGCCCGGTGCCGGCGGAGGAAGCCATGAAGGCGGCCCACCGGTGCCTTTCCGGGCGGCGGCTCAGCGACGGCTTCAACGCCCTGAAAGACAAGGGCCGTCTGGAGCTGGCGCTGGAAGCCCTCGCCATCGACCAGCGCTATACCGGCTTGTTTACCGACGAGGAAGCCAATGAGGCCCTGACCCGGTTATTGGAAGCTGGCTACCGATTCTGAGTGTTGTAGGGCGGGGTCATGACCCCGCCCTACGAAGTGTTGACAGCGGAAACCCCGCGGATTTTGACATCCGCGGGGCTGCTTTTTACTTATTCTCCTCCGTCCGCTCCGAAATAATAAACCGGGGCCGGGCCTTTGTTTCCATGTAGATTTTTCCGATGTACTCGCCGATGACACCCAGAGAAATCAGCTGGATGCCCCCCAGGAAGCAGGTGACAATGAGGGAGCTTGCCCAGCCGCTGACCACGTTGCCGGTGAAGTAGGACACCAGCGCGTAGACGATCAGGGCGAAGGCTACCAGCGAAATGACCACCCCCAGCCCGGTGATGATGCGGATGGGCTTGATGCTGAGACTGGTAATGCCGTCAAAGGCCAGCGCCAGCATTTTTTTCAGGGGGTAGTGACTCTCTCCGGCGATGCGTTCATGACGCTCATAATAGACGCAGGTGCTCTTGAAGCCCACCAGCGGGAACATACCCCGGAGGAAAATGTTGACCTCCTTGAAATTGGCGAATTCCTTCAGCGCCCGGCTGGACACCAGCCGGTAGTCCGCGTGGTTGTACACCGTGTCCGCGCCCATCCACTTCATGAGCTTGTAGAAGCTCTCGGCGGTGAAGCGCTTGAAGAAGGTGTCCGTGTCCCGCCTACTGCGCACACCGTAGACAATCTCCGCCCCGGACAGGTATTCGTCCACCATGGCGTCCATGGCATTGATATCGTCCTGCCCGTCGCAGTCGATGGAGATGGTGATGTCGCACTTGTCTTTGGCCTCCATCAGGCCTGCCAGCAATGCGTTCTGATGGCCCCGGTTCCGGCTCAGGCAGATGCCTTTGAAGTGCGCGTCCTCTTTGGCGAGCTGACAAATGAGATTCCATGTATTGTCCCTGCTTCCGTCATTGACGAACAGCACCCGGCTGTCCGGGCTGATTTTACCCTGAGAGGACAGGGACAGAAGCTTGTCCCGGAACAGAGGTGCGGTAATCGGCAGCACCGCTTCTTCATTATAGCAGGGAATGACAATGTACAGACTGGGTGCATTCATGACAATTCGCTCCTGTTCATCCGATTTCCAGAACCCTGACCACTTCCGTGGGACCTTCCAGTTGGATGGAGGTCACGGTTTCTCTCTCGCCGCCGACGGTCACCTTTAAGATGCCGCCCCGGTTGTGGGCCGTCAGCGTATTTCCGGGAAGCTTCCCTTCCAGCCACAGCACGGAAGCGGTGGAGCCGCAGCCGGTGCCGCAGGCCAGGGTAAAATCCTCCACCCCACGCTCAAAGGTCAGCATTCTTACCTCGCCGGGGGCCAGTACCTGATAGAAATTCACATTGGCCCCTTTGGGGAAGGCCGGGTCAAACCGCAATGCCCGCATTTTCTCCCGGAGGGAATCGGCGTCGGCCCACAGATCGCCCGCATATTCCGCGACGGCATGGGGCACGCCGGGATTGCCCAGCTCCACATAGGCGATATTCCCCTTGCGGCGCAGATCCAGAACGCCGGGATTGTTCAGCTTCACCCGGTACTGGCTTTCGCTGAGCCGCTTGCCGGGCACCAGTCCCGCGTCCGTCTCCACCACCATGCTCTCCCCGGCGATGCCGTGATCGAAGGCGTAGCGGCAGATGCACCGGGCGCCGTTGCCGCACATCTCGCCCCGGGAGCCGTCGGCGTTGTAAAAATGAAGCTTGAAATCGGCCTTGTCCGAGTTGTCCACCGCCATAAACCCGTCGGCGTTTGCTAGTTTACATAATTTTTTTGCCAGCGCTTCAAAATCCAGCGTCTGGCCCCGGGCATCGATGACCATAAAGTCATTGCCCGCGCCGTTCATATAGGTTACGGTCATAAATAGCCCCCCTTAGAGGTGAGTGTGGAGTGGGAAGTGTGAAGTGTGGAGTGTTTACTCTTATTCCTAACATATAACTCCTCACTCCAAACTCCTACCCCTTCACTCTCCCAAAATGCTCTCCATATTGTACAGTCCCACGCTCTTTCCCAGCATGAACCGGGCGGCGTCTACCGCGCCGTCTGCCAGCATGGCCCGGGTAATTGCCTCGTGCTTCAGGGTCAGCTGCTGGGTGCCGGTGTGCAGAATCACCTCGTGAACACCCACCACCGTGCCCATACGGAGGGAAGAAATGCCGATTTCGTCCTTGGTGCGCTTGCACTCGCCGGAGCGGCCGCAGTTTGCCACGGCGTTGGGACGAACCTCCTTCACAGCGTTGAAGAGCATCAGCGCCGTGCCGCTGGGGGCGTCCACCTTCCGGTTGTGGTGCGCCTCCACGATTTCAATGTCCGCGTCGGGGAAGTATTTGGCGGCTTCCTTGGCAAGGCGGCACAGCACTGCGACGCCAAGGCTCATATTGCCGCTGAAAAACACGGGAATCTCCTTGGCGGCGGCGTAGATCAGGGCCTTTTCCTCCTCGGTGTGGCCGGTGGTGCCGATGACGGCAGCCGCGCCGATTTTTTTCGCGTAGTCCAGAACGCCGGAAATGGCAGTGTGGTGGGAGAAGTCCACCACCACGTCCGCTTCCACCGGGCCCAGCGCGTCAAAGGTTTTGGGAACGCCGTTTTCCCCGTCGATGCTGACCTTGCCCACGACCTCGTCACCGAGAATCCCGCAGATCAGCTTACCCATGGCGCCGTTGGCGCCGCAAATCACAGCTTTCATACGTTAATACCCAGCTTTCTCATCTCGGCAAAGAGAACGGCCCGGGTGGTATCCTCCATGGGGGTCAGGGGCAGCCGCAGGGTGTCGGTGCCGAAGCCCATGGCGGCGGTGCCGGCCTTGACAGGGATGGGATTGACCTCGCTGAACAGGGCGTTGATAAGGGGCAGCAGGTCGCACTGCAGCTTCGCGGCGGCGGCGTAATCCCCCCGCAGGCAGGCGTCGGTCATGGCAACGGACTGCTTCGGGGCCACGTTGCTCAGCACGCTGATGGTGCCCTTGGCGCCCATAGCCATCATGGGTACGGTGAGGGCGTCCTCGCCGGAGTAGACGTCCAGCTTGTCGCCGCACAGGTGCATGATCTCCACCATCTGGGCCATGCTGCCGGTGGCTTCCTTGACAGCCGCGATGTTGGGATGCTCGGCAAGCTTCGCGATGGTCTTGGGCAGCAGGTTGCAGCCGGTGCGTCCGGGCACGTTGTAGAGAATCATGGGCACAGTGGAAGCGTCGGCCACGGTGGTGAAGTGCTTGATGAGGCCGTTCTGGGTGGCCTTGTTGTAGTAGGGGGTCACCACGAGAATGGCGTCCGCGCCCACCTCGCAGGCGTTTTTGGTGTTGTGCAGCACGTGCTCGGTGTTATTGGTGCCGGTGCCGGCGATGACGGGGACACGCTTAGCGACCTTCTCCACGGTGTAGGCGATGACCTTTTTCTGGTCTTCCGGTTCGATGGTGGCGTTCTCGCCGGTGGTGCCCATGACCACCAGCGCGTTGATGCCGTTTTCAATCTGGAATTCGATGAAGCGGCCCAGGGCTTCGTAGTCAATGGAGCCGTCGGAGACCATGGGAGTGACAATGGCGGAAGCCATGCCGGTGAAAATGGTGTTCTTCATAGTCTTATCTCTCCGATTCTTTGTGTTTCGTAGGGCGGAGTCATGACTCCGCCGACGCACCGATTTTTGTGACGATATCGTCTTTTTGGAAATGCACCGTGTGCGTCGTTTTTAGCCCGCTGCCTTTTTTCAACTGGTCGGCGGGGTCATGACCCCGCCCTACGGTTGGTTAGACGACATATTGATTGAAATACTCGTAAAGCGGTGTCAGCTTTTCGAAAAAGTCCTTCACTTCTCCCTCCAGCTGGGGGCCGAACAGGGCATCTCCCGGCTCGATGCTGTGGGTACAGCCGATCTCGCCCTTCCAGGCGAAATAGGGGGCAAGGGCCGGATTTTCGGGGATTTTCGGGCGCTTATAGCACTGGGCGGTGACGTTCACGCCTGTTGCTGCTTCTGTGTCACGAATCAGCTTCAGAAATTCGTCGGGTTTGGCGGAAATCCGTTGGCGGAAGGTCTCGAGAACCGCCGTGCGGGGCTTCCAATAGAAAAAGCCGTAGGACGCCCCCTCCGGGGTGATCTCAAAGTACAGGCAGGGGTTCTCCGCCCACCAGTCCACCTCCTGCCGGATGCACAGCCACAGGCTTTCCTTGTAGGGCGTGGGCGGGTGCAGCCGGGCGTCCCGGTAGATGCGGCTGACCTTCAGAATGTTGCCGGGCTTGTCGAGAAAGGGCTGAAATACCGCCTGCCCCAGTGCCTTCATGGGCTCATACAGGGCGTCCGTATACTGCTTCTTGTGCTCCAAAAACCAGTCCCGGTTGTTGTTCATGCGGATTCCCCAGAGAAAATCCACCGTTTCCGGGGTAAAACCGGTAAACATAGGCTTACTTTCCTTTCAGCGCAGGGTCATACTGGGGGCACCGGTATGGGATCTGCGGGTTTTGTAAATGACCTGATAGAGGTTTTTCGTCTTAACGGGGCGATCCTCTATTTCAAAGACATACCGCTCGCAGGCGTTGAGGACTCGGGTGCCCTGATACTCAATTTCCCGCGGAATCTGGTGGTTGTAGGCGGTATGTACATGCCCATGCACCAGAATCGGGGGATGGTACTTGTCCAGCAGCTCCACCAGCGCGTCAAAACCCCAGTGGGCCGGATCCTCGTCGTCGCCAAGGCCTGCCGGGGGCGCGTGAGTCACCACGATGTCCACGCCGCCCATGCGCTTGAGCTTCCAGCGGAGCTTTGAAATACGCCTGCGCATTTCGTTGTCTGAATATTGGTGGGGGCCGGGGTGATATTTCCGGCAGCCGCCAAGGCCCAGAATCCGGATGCCGTTATATTCCACGATGTGCCCGTCGATGCAGTCGCAGCCCTCGGGGGGCACCTGATTGTAGTTTACGTCGTGATTGCCGTGGACATACAATACCGGGCATTTTGCCATGGTGACCAGAAAACTCAGGTATTTGGCGTTCAGGTCGCCGCAGGAAAGAATCAGGTCGTAATCATCCAGCCTGCCGGGGGTGTAGTAATCCCACAGGGCGGGGCACTCCTCATCGGAGATGGCCAGAATCTTCACGGATGACAGCCTCCTTTTCCGGCGGAATGGAATCCCGGTAGATGCCCAGCTGGCGGACCATCTTCTGGGAAATGGGGAGAATTTCCTCAAAGGGCGGGATGGAGCCGACCACATTGTCGCACAGCCAGTCCATGTGCAGCACTTCTTCCGGGGTGAAATGACGGGTGCCATCGTTTTTGACGGTGCCGTCCTGGGCCACGATCCGGCGGAAGAAGGGATCCAGCTGGCCGCTGGCAATGTTGGCTTTCAAAAGGTTCGCCATTTGGCGCACACCCTCGGGCAGTTTGTCGGACAGGCCCACGTCAATGACGCCGCTGTCCATGCCCAGCCAGAAGTTCAGCGCGGTGGTATCGGCCTTGTCCCGCTTCCAGCCGCCGGAGAGAATGCTGCGGATGACAAATTCATAGAACTTGCCCCAGACCCACACCGGGCTGGCCAGAGAAATCAGGCCGCCACGGCTATCCATCAGGTAGGTGCCGTAGCTGCAAAAATCCAGGTACATTTTTGACTGGGTGGGGGTGTCCCGGTTGGATACCACCCGGATGCCGTCGGCCAGCAGATCTGCCTGGGGCGTGCCTGCCACGCAGGACCAGCGCAGCTCGATCTGGGCGCGGGGGTTGGTCATCTGGGCGCCCAGCGCGAAGGCGTTGATGGAGGCGGGCACACCGAAAATGGGGTAGGATGCGATGTAGCCGATGCGGTCGTCTCCTGCCATGGCTCCGGCAATGGCGCCGGTAATGAACTTGCCTTCATAGATCCGCCCGTAGTAGGTGCGGATGCTGGAATAGGCCTGATCCACGGAGCAGTTGAGAAAACGCACCTTGGGGTATTTCACGGCGGCCTTCAGGGTGGCGGTGCTCAGCGGCGGGGCGGTGGTAAAGATCACCTGGGCCCCCGCGGCCACAGCCTCCTCGATTTTAGCCTCCGCGGCTTCCGTGGTGTTGGCGTCAAAATAGCTGCGCACGGTGACCTTGTCGCCGAAAACCTCTTCAATATGGGCACGGCCATCCTCATGACCCAGCACCCAGGCGCTCTGGGCGGGGTTCAGCTGGTGGATGAAGGCCACGCTCAGCGTATCCAGACTGGAGACCAGACGGCTGACAATGTTGGTTTTCGTCTCATCCTCAGCCTTGGTCTGGACCTTGACGGCGTCCTCCTTGGAGGAACTCACCATGTCGTCCCACAGGGCGGCGACACTCTTTTTGAGATCCGCCGTGGAGAGTTTTCCCAGATCCTCGTAGGGATACAGCTCCAGCCACAGCAGCAGCGCCTCACCGGGGAGCACGTCCTCCTTCCGGGAATCCATGGACAGGAAGGCGTCCCGGAAGTAGTGGAAGTAGGCACGGAAGGTCCGCTGCTCGTCCTCGGTCCAGGGCTCACCCATTTTCTTATCCAGATGGCTAAGAAGCTTGGCGTAGTCGCCGGGGCGGCGGAACTGGATGCAGTAGAGCTTGGAGCCCTTATAGAAATCCAGAAATTCATAGTAGGCCCGGACGCGGGGGTCGTCGGAGGGCGGGGGCATGATCCGGCGGACATTGCCGGGAATCCGGGGAGCATCGAAATATCGAAGGACGCTGACCCGCTTGTTGCCCTCCTGCACATAGAAATTGCCCAGGTATTCATAGCACAAAATGGGGTCGGTGATGCCCGTGTCTCCCAGATGGGCGGCGCACAGGCTAATCCACTTGGCGGCGAATTCCGACTTGGAATCCAGCAGGGGCTTGAAGGTGGGGGTAAAGGCGGTGATACGTCCGGCGGACTTGGTTCCGACGATCCGCTCCGCGGGAATCTCAATGAGTCCCACGTCCACCACGGTTTCGGCGGAGTTCTCCGGCAGCAGCTCATCCAGCACCGCGGGATGGGTCGGACGTCCGGCGGCGGTCAGATCCCTGTATTCCTTCTGACCGGCCTTCAGAGCCTGTGCATATTCGTCTGTCGCCATTTGCATATTCATGGCAGCCTCCAAATTTTATGAATTGTCGATTCCTCATTAGTGTGTATCATACACCAAAATCCATGAATTTTCAATCGGCTTGGATAATTTCTCTCAATTGTGCAATTCCAGGACGGACAACCGTTCCCAATTGGCGAACATGACGGGATAATACTAATTCTTGATTGAAAGCTTTAAAAGCTTTCCGAGAATGAATTGTGCCAGAAAAGGCAGATGACGCTGCTGGGCTGACGCCCAGCAAGGAAGATAACGCATTCTGGCGCAATTCAGGCCGGAAAGAATTAAAGTTTTCAATCAAGAGTTAGTATAAAAGAAGCCCGGAAGGTGGGAAAACCTTCCGGGCGGATGGGATTAACCGTAGGGGTGCAGGGGTGCGGACAGCAGCGTCAGCAGGGATTGGGAGATTTCCTCCACGGAGCTGTCGAAGCCCCGGACGTGCCAGTCCAGCATCATGCAGAACAGGCCGGCAATGAAGAACATCTGGGTGTCACGGTCCCATTGGAGCAGATCGGGGTAAATCACCAGCAAAATGGAGGGATTGTAGTTCAGCACGAACCGCACCACCCGATCCATCAGCAGGGCGTTGCACTGGCTGCGATCCAGCGCGTCCAGCAGAGGCTTCTGCTCCTTCCAATAGGAAAAGAACCGATGCAGGGGCTCCATTTCCGGCTCGTAGGCCTCAAAGGAGCCGAGGGTGTGGTCGATGAGGGCGTAGAGCACATCGTTCTTGTTTTCAAACAGACGGTAGTACACCTTCCGGGACAGTCCGGCCTCCCGGCAGATATCGCTGATGGTGATGTCGTCGTAATTGTGCCGGAGGGCCAGCCGCAGAAAGGCTTCCTCCAGCAGAGCCTGATTTTGGGCGCTTTTTTCCGTGACGCAAAGCTTATACATAACCGCACGCTCCTTATGGGCTGACCGGAACAGGATGGACTGCATTCGAACAGAAACCATGTCATACCCGGGAGCAGGCGATGAAAGCCAATACAAAGCGGTTATGAAAATGATCACCTGTTAAGAGTAACCGAAAAAACCGGGTTTGTCAACAAAAAATTACGAAAACTGTAAGTTTCACAGCGAAAACAGCGAAAACCCGGCGGCTGAGACGGCAAAAAAGGACAGGGGAAAACCCCCTGTCCCAAAGAAAGCGGTGATTTACCAGGACAGCATATTGCGGAACAGCTCCATGTAGCGTCCGGCGGGCACGTCCCAGCTGAAGTCCGTCTCCATTTCCTTTTTCTGCAAGGCGCGGAAGGCGGGGCGGTTGTTCTCGTACAGGTTCAGCGCCCGCTTGATGGCGGCATAGAAGTCATCGGCGTTGTAGCTCTGGAAGGTGAAGCCCAGACCGCCCTCGCCGTTTGCATCGCAGGGAGGTACGGTGTCCTTCAGGCCGCCGGTGGCGTGCACCACGGGCACGGTGCCGTAGCGCATGGCGTTCATCTGGCTCAGGCCGCAGGGCTCGGACTTGGAGGGCATCAGGTAGATGTCGCCGCCGGCGTAGATCCGGTCGGCAAGGCCCAGATTGAAGGTAATCTGGGCGGACACCTGCTCGGGGAACTGCCGGGCCAGATCCTTGAAGAAGTTCTCGTACTGCGCCTCGCCGGTGCCCAGAATCAGCAGCTGGGCGTCCGACTCCCACATGAGCCGCCGGGCGATGTAGCACAGCAGGTCAAGGCCCTTGTGGCCTGCCAGACGGGTGACCATGACCATGAGGGGCACATCGGGCTTCACGGGCAGACCCACTTCCTCCTGAAGCGCGGCCTTGCACTTGGCCTTGCCCTCCACAAAGGTCTCGGAATTGAAGTGGGCGGGCAGGGACTTGGAGGTTTCGGGGTTGAAGGTATTGGTATCAATGCCGTTGGTGATGCCGGCGAGCTTCCAGGCGTTGCCCGCCAGCACCCGATCCAGACCGTGGGCGTAGTAGGGATACATCAGCTCCCGGGCGTAGGTCTCGGACACGGTGGTCACGAGATCCGCGGTCTCGATGGCGCCCTTCATCACGTTGACGGAGTTGTTCATGTCCAGCCGGGGACGGTACTCCCAGGGCAGGCCCAGCATATCGTCAAAGAAGGAGGCGTTGGCCCAGCCCTGGTACTCGATGTTGTGGATGGTGTACATACACCGGGTCTTGGGCAGCTTGTCGTAGTACACCGCCTTCAGGTACACGGGAATCAGAGCGGTCTGCCAGTCGTTGCACTGGATGATATCGGGCGTAAAGCCAAGGGCCAGCATGGCGTCAAGGCAGCCCCGGGAGAAGAAGGCGAAGCGCTCGCCGTCGTCAATGTCGCCGTAGATGGCCCCGGCCCGGGCGCCGAAATAGTATTCGTTGTCCAGGAAATAGACCTGCACCCTGTCGGCCCGGTTTGTCAGCCTCATGACGGCGCAGTATTGCTGGCGCCAGCCCAGAGACACCCGGAACTCCGCCACCTTTTCGGTGATGTAGGCAGCGTTGTGCTTGACCTTGTAGTAGTAGGGCAGGAACAGCACCACCTCATTTCCCTCAATGCGGGACAGGGCGGCAGGCAGGGCTTCCATTACGTCGCCCAGTCCGCCGGACTTGCAGTAGGGAGCGCCCTCAGAGGCGCAGATGGCAATTTTCATACGGTCTCCCCCCGCTTAACGATGACAGGATTCTTCTTGGTGCCGATGAGCTTGGCGCCGGGGGTTACGGTGACATCCTTGTCGAGGATAGCGTACTTCAGCTCCGCGCCCTCGCCAATGACGGTGTCGTTGAAGATGATGCAGTTTTCCACCTCGGCATCCTTGTCCACGGTGACGTTCCGGAACAGCACGGAGTCCTTCACCTGGCCCTCCAGCATGCAGCCGTCGGCAATCAGCGCGTTGTCGATCTCGCTGTCCTCGCCGTAGTAGGTGGGCACGCGGAAGCGAACCTTGGTATAGACGGGGTGCCGCCCGTCAAACATATCCTTGCGAACCGCGGGATTGATGAGGGACAGGGAGTTATTGTAGTATTCCTCGATGGACTCGTTGAACATGGCGATGCCCTCGAAGGGGAAGGTGTTCACGCTCACAACGCCCCGCTGCCAGCCGCCCAGCACCAGATCCCGGTCCATGTGGAACTTGTCCCGGGCGATCATCTCCTTGACGGAGCGGATCAGGAACTGCTTGCCCAGCACGAAGATGTCCATGGAGGCGGCGTAGTCGGCAGGAGCGGCGTAGTCCACCAGCATATCGGTGACCTCGCCCTTGTCGTCCACCTTCACGGCCAGATCGATGGTTTTCTTACCGTTGCAGATGCCGGCCTTGGTGACCACGGTCACATCCTTGCCGGAGGCCACATGGGCGTTCAGCACGGCGGTCAGATCGATGTTGGACAGGATGGCGGAGTCGGTCATGACCACCAGCTCGTCATCGGCGCCGTATTCCAGGAAGTCCATGGCGTTGGCCAGAGACTCCAGCTTGCCGCGGTAGGTGTGGGTGGAGGACTGGGCGTAGGGGGTCAGAAATTCCAGACCGCCCTCTTCCAGCTCCAGGCCCCATTCCTCACCGTCGCCGATGTGGTTCATGAGGGACTGGTAGTTGTGGCGGGAGATAATGCCTACGTGGCGCACACCGGCGTTGCTCAGGTTGGACAGGGCAAAGTCCACCTGACGGTAGCGGCCGCCGAAGGGCAGGGACGCCATGGTGCGCTTGTCGGTCAGCTCGCCCATGGTGGCGTCATTGGTAAAGATAATACCCATTACGTTCATAGCGGTATCCTCCTTCTTACAGCATATCGCCGGGCTTCAGCACGGCATTGGCTTCGACCACAGCGCCCTTGGAGGTGACGCTGATCTTCTTCTTTTCGCCCTCGGCAAAGGCACCGCCCACCACGGCGTTGCGGCAGATGCGGGAATCCTCGCCTAGAATGGCATGGCGGACGATGGCGCCGGCCTCCACCACCACACCGGGCATGATGACGGCATCCTCGATCTGAGCGCCGTCGCCGATGGTACAGCCAACGGAGATGACGGAGTGCTTCACGCTGCCGTAGACCTCACAGCCTTCCGCCACGAAGGAGTCCACAACCACAGCCTTCTCATCGATGTAGGAGGAGGGCAGAGCGGAGTTCCGGGCGTAGATGGTGGATTTCTTGGAGCCGCGCAGCTGGAAGGTGGGGTTCTTGCCCAGCAGGTCCATGTTGGCCTCCCACAGGGAGTCGATGGTTCCCACGTCCTTCCAGTAGCCGTCGAAGGGGTAGGCCATCATTTTGTGGCCGGCATCCAGCAGCATGGGGATGATGTTCTTGCCGAAGTCGTTGGAGGATTTGGGGTCGTCCTCGTCAAACAGGAGGGCATCCCGCAGGACGCTCCAGGTGAAGCAGTAGATGCCCATGGAGGCGTTGGTGGACTTGGGATGGGCAGGCTTCTCCTCAAACTCATAGATGGTGTTGTCGGGGTTGGTATTCAGAATGCCGAAGCGGGAGGCTTCCTCCAGAGGTACATTGCGCACGGCGATGGTGCAGGAGGCGCCGTTCTTCTCGTGGTACTCCACCATGGCGCTGTAGTCCATCTTGTAGATGTGGTCGCCGGACAGAACCACCACGTAGTCGGGGTTGAAGCGGTCCACGAAGTCGATGTTCTGGTAGATGGCGTTGGCAGTGCCCTTGTACCAGCCGGACTTCTTGTCGTGGCGCTCATAGGGAGGCAGAACCTGGGCGCAGGAGTGGGTTTTGTTCAGGCCCCAGGGCTGGCCGTTGCCGATGTACTCGTTGAGCTCCAGCGGCTGATACTGGGTCAGGATGCCCACGGTATCGATACCGGAGTTGACACAGTTGCTAAGAGGAAAGTCGATGATGCGGTATTTGCCGCCGAAGGGGACGGCAGGCTTGGCGGTTTTCTCCGTCAGAACCTTCAGACGGCTGCCCTGGCCGCCGGCCAGCAGCATGGCGATTACGCGTTTTTTCTGAAAATACATGGTCACAGCTCCTTATATATGAATTGATGGCTGACGTGTGGTCTGATGCACGACAGACATATGTCTCCACACTGATAACATACCATATTTTCCCGGTTTATGGAATGGACAATTTAGCTAAAATATCGTCCAAAGTTTCTGCGTTATGCACAACTTCTGACCATGGGGCAGGGGGATTGCTGGGAGATTTTACCATTTTTTGACGTTTTTCATACCAAACCAGGCTGAGCCAGCGGCCCATTTTAAAGCCAATATCGGAAAATTCCACAGCGATACGGTAGCCCTGCTTTTCGTGAAACCGCCGGGAGGGCATATTTTCCCCGCAGACCAGGGCGTAGAGCACCTGATAGCCCTGCCGGAAGAGAATGTCCTCCAGCGTGGCATAGAGGGCGTGGGCGATGCCCCGTCCCCGGGCCTCCGGGCGCAGGTACACGGTAGGTTCGGCGCACCAGCCGTAGGCCGCCCGGGAAAAGGGCGCGCTGGCATAGGCGTAGCCCAGAAGAACCCCGCCCTCTTCCCAGACCAGCCAGGGAAACTGCCGGGTAAAGGTCGTGAAGCGGTTAGTAAATTCTTCCAAGGTGGGCGGAACGTATTCAAAGCTCACGGTGGTATTTTCCACATAGGGGGTGTAGATGGCCAGCATTTCCGGAACATCTGCGGTGGTTGCAATACGAATCATGGTAATACCTCGGGTATGAAATTGACAATAGACAATAGACAATTGACAATTACGGAATCCCTTCGGGATGAATAATATTTAAGATATGCCGTTTGCAGGAAACAACTGTCAACTATCAATTTTCAATTGTCAATTCTTTATTTTACGCCGGAAAAAACCTTCCGTCAAGGTTGACATTTTCCACCAATGCGGGTAGAATAATTATAACTGTGTGCAAAAGGAGGGACCACCATGGATGCCGGCGGCAGTGGCAATATACCCGGTCGAAGTAGCTTAGGCTCCGTGATGGGCCTGACTGCTTAGACCGTGTAGGATTGCCTCTTATTGATTCAAAAATAATAGGAGGGAAATCATGGCTGAGCGTTTTGAAATTGTAGAAAAAGCGGTCCTCACCATGCTGGAGGACAAAAAGTACGCCACCCTGCGGGACATTCTCGTCACCATGAATCCCAGCGACGTGGCGGGACTGTTCAACTGTCTGGAGGAAAAGCAGATTCCGCTGATGTATCGTTTGCTTCCAAAGGAGCTGGCGGCGGAAACCTTCGTGGAGATGGAGCCGGAGGCGCAGGAGCTTCTGATCCGCAGCTTTTCCGATAACGAACTTAAGGAAGTCCTGGACGAACTGTACGTGGACGACGCGGCGGATCTTGTGGAGGAAATGCCCGCCAACGTGGTCAAGCGGATTCTGACCCACGCAGACCCGGAAATGCGCCACTCCATCAACCAGATTCTGCGCTACCCCGAAAACTCCGCCGGTTCCATTATGACCACGGAGTACGTCTCCCTGCGCCCCAGTATGACCGTGGGCGAGGCCATCCTGCGCATCCGGCGGCAGGGCGTGGACAAGGAGACCATCTATACCTGCTACGTCACCGCCCCGGACCGGACCCTCATCGGCCTGGTCACTGTGAAGGACCTGCTGCTGGCGGAGGACGACGAGGATAAAATCGAAGATTTGATGATCACCAACCTGATCTGCGTCACCACCCAGACCGACCAGGAGGAAGTGGCCCGGATGTTCAGCAAGTACAACTTCCTGGCCCTTCCCGTGGTGGACGGCGAGCACCGGATGGTGGGCATCGTGACCTTCGACGATGCCATGGACGTCATGGAAGAGGAGGCCACCGAGGATATGGAAATCATGGCGGCTATGACGCCCTCGGAGAAGACCTACCTCAAGAGCACTCCCTTTGACCTGTTCCGGCACCGCATTCCCTGGCTGATGCTGCTGATGGTGTCGGCTACCTTTACGGGCATGATTATTACGTCCTTTGAGGAAGCGCTGGCACTGCTTCCCGCCCTGACGGCCTTCATTCCCATGCTGATGGACACCGGCGGCAACTGCGGCTCCCAGTCCTCCGTCACCGTTATCCGCTCCCTGAGTCTGGACGAGCTGAAATTCGGCGACATTTTCCGGGTCATGTGGAAGGAATTCCGCACCGCTATCCTCTGCGGCGCCACGCTGGCGGCAGTGTGTTTCCTGAAAATTCTGCTGGTTGACCGGCTGCTCATGGGCAATACCAGTATTAACCTTCTGGTGGACGGCGTGGTGAGTCTGACGCTGTGCGTGACAGTGGTCATTGCAAAATTTGTGGGCTGCTCCCTGCCGTTGCTAGCCAAGCGGCTGGGCTTTGACCCGGCGGTGATGGCAAGTCCTTTCATCACCACCATCGTGGATGCCCTGAGCCTGCTGGTGTATTTCCTGTTCGCCAAGACGCTTTTGGGGGTATAACGACAAATTCTTATTGATTTTTCATCCGGGGTCTGCTATAATGACCCCACAACGCAGGGTTAGTTCATCGGTAGAACGGTCGCTTCCCAAGCCACAGAGGCGGGTTCGATTCCCGTACCCTGCTCCAAAACAAAGAAAGAAAATCGAACCCATTCCATGCAAGTGCCCGGTGGGCACTTGCCGT
>OBLI01000443.1_pt1 | contig 43825 bp, 82 predicted proteins | sample 1519701 | NCBI WGS metagenome assembly OBLI01 (sample SAMEA3663005, study PRJEB22513) | pig gut metagenome | biome: pig gut; feature: pig-associated habitat; material: faeces | place: France | collected 2012
CCGTATTCATTGCACTAGCACTATCTTCATGAGTGCTTATCCAATCGGCAATTTCTTTAAGAGTGTCTAAATTTTCTGGAGCATTTGCAACTATTTCAGCTATTTTTGTTGTTACTTCTGCTGCTATTTGTTCTGCTATCCAGCTTTTAGCTTTTGACCAAAAATGACTAAGTCCATCTAATCCTACGAATTTCATAGAATTTAACTTAGCAAATGCCATGCTTGTTTTTGCATTTTACTGCATAAAATGGGAACAATAATACATTTTTTATAAACAGTTTAAGAAAAAACTTCTATTTATTACTTACAAACTTACCTTTTTTTCCACAACAACACTCATCATATTCATTTTCGCTTAGAAAGAACTTTCTACACTTCGTACAAAATTATCTAAATACCATTGTTGTATGCGGTATTTCATTACTATTGTGAACTGCCTCCATCATTGGAACTAAAATACATTCTCTCATGTGTAAAAAATCCTCTAACGGAATAAAAATGAGAAAAGGGCTGATGGTACAAGCCCACTTCGCCCTAATCTACTCTACTTATAAAAATTAAATTCAAGCTTTGTTAAAGGAGATACCTTTAACTATTCTGGGACTTGAACCCCATCAAACCACCTTTTTGGTTTATCAAAGAAAATATCAGGCAATGGTTAATCATACCCTATAACTTATCATCCAGGCACTGCACTTCTCCAATTATGCTACCTCGCCACTATCAATAGGCAAAGACTGGACTCGAACCAATATGTATGCCGAATACTTTTGATAAAATATATTTTATCAAAAGGTTATATAAAACTTAAAGTTATTTCGCCAACTCCGTCCACTGTATGCGGTGCACTACTTCCTACTTACAATGTTTATCTAGAATGTCTGCGTTGTGGCTTCACCTACTGATTTCCATTGTGCTTAACGAAAATCACCCCCACAATTGTTTAGCCTAGGTGTGAATTGAACCCACATATCACTTGCTATACCAATTTTAGCTACTAGACATTAAATGAGGATAGTGGGATTTGAACCCACAGTGTGGACTGATTACCTGTAGATGGTTCTAAGCCATTCCTGTCTCAACCAAAAATTGCAGCATATCCCCAAATACTAGAATTTCGACTCTTGACTTACGCTGACCATCTAGTGCAAGCACTAACCGTCCAACAACCGACGAATTATAGCAGGTATCTAGTAAACCTATTGTTCGTGTAATTAGCCTTTTACCAACAATTCTCGTTCTCCTAGTGGCTAACTCAAACGAGAGGTTGGAAGACCAAAGAGTTGAACTTTGTGTACCAGTTTATAAGACTGGCCCTCAAAAACCGTCGAGGACATCTTCTATAAATTAAAAAGTTTATGGAACCGGAGGGATTTGAACCCTCGTATCATATAATTTTTCACAAACAAATTTCTATACAAGCTTAAGCCAGTTTTCGATTCGGGATGGCTACCGGTTTCTGCCCAAGTTTTGTCGTTATCGATACATGCTCTCGCTCCGCATCTACGATTTCCAAGAAGGTAGTTTCTGTCGCCCTTTCTTCTACCACCTACATCTCTGAATCAGGACGGTATGAATCTTTGTTCATACAACTCATAAATTATGCTGCCATAAGATATGAATCTTCACAAGTAGTTTTGTCGCTTGTTTACATCGGCTTTATTAGGGTACCGTAACCACTGTGCTTGATTTATTTGATACCGAATTATAGATCGAATCCAAAGTCGGCCCCTTATTCATTTTTCAAAAAATAAATTTTTGATTCTTTAAAATTCCAAAAGTTAACCCACCAATATTCTTTTTCAAAATCTATTTGATACTTTTCAATATCGTAGTTACTTAAAGCATTACCTGCTTTCCATCCAGAAATAACATCGAGATCAATGCAATTTTTTTCTGGATCAACTTCTACAAGAATTCTATTAGGTTTTTTATCAGAATCATAATAAGCAACTTTGTAAATTGTTTTTGCGGTATAATTTAAATTTTCAGAAACCTCTACTAAATCACCTTTTTTACAAAATGGACATTTCCAATATTTTTTATTATATTCTTTTATCATAAAGTATCAAATCCAAATCTCTTTCCTTATAGAAAAATTATAACAGAAATTAAAAAATTTTTCAAGAATTATTCATTGTTTATAAAATTATTGCTTGCTTTTAACCAAGCACCAACCCACCAATAAAGTTTATCTTTTTTTAATTTATAATGTTCTGAATACTCTTTACTTCTAAAATAATAACCCCAACCTCTAATGGTGCCAAAATCTTCTCTATTTTCTTCAGGGCTTACTTCAACTAAAACACTTTCTTCTTTTTTATCATAATAGGCAACTTTATAAACTGTTTTAGCTTCATAAAGTTTATGTGTATCAAAGATATATACATAATCACCTATCTTTACAGGTTGTTTATTTCTATATATATTATAATTGTATTTATCAAATTTACTCATTTTTGAAAATATTAGTTCATATAATTTTTAAAACATTTGATTTATGAACAATCAAAGAATCTATAATCAAACCATTGATAATTGGTTTTTCTATAAACTTTATTTTATAAGGTATATCTTTAATATTGGCTTCTCTAATTGTTCCAGAATAATTTTTTCCGTCAATTTCATAAGAAACCTTTTGTCCATTTTTAAACTTCATCTCAACCTCATAAAAATATTATAACAGTTTTTAGAAAATAGTTAAAGACTATTTTCTATTCATTTTTTAAAACATATGGATTTTGTGCTTGTTGCCATAAACAAACCCACCAATAAAGTTTATCTTTTTTTATTATACCTTCCATATCCCTGTCATTCCAACCTTTTATATATTTACCATCTATAAGATTTTTTTTAGGATCTACCTCAACCAAAACCCTTCCTGTTTCTTTGTCATAATAGGCAACTTTATAAGCTGTTTTAGCTTCATATTTAATATCAACATCATAAATATAAACAAAGCTTCCTTTATCTACAGGCTTTGTATATTTTGAACTGTTATTTAAATCAAATCTTCCCAAAATATTTTAATACCTCATCGTATGACAAAATTCTATGATGTTTATCCCAACAAGCATTGAAATAATTTTTTACATCAATTTCCATACCTGTTAAATTTTTAGAAATGTCAATATCAAGATTTTTCTGCTTTGATATTGCTTCCTTCTTTACTCGTTCCATCATAGCCCAATTTTCACATTCATGATTGAAATAATCTTTATCTATATCAATATCATGTGTGTGTCCATAACAAACCTTTGCTCCATTATCAAAATAGATTGGTTCATGAGTAAATATAATACCATCCATACAAATTGGTTTATCATATACTCTGTCGAATCCAAGTGCCACAAGCAAATCATAAGAACTTTCAAAATCTTGTTTTTTAAGATATCTTGAAAGTTCTCTGTCATGGTTTCCCATAATCAACCAAAGTTTTTTATTGTTAGCCTTCATTCTATCTACAAGATATTTTAATTCATCAAATGTTTTTGATGAATTAAGAAGAATATCTCCAAGATTAAGAATTGTAGATCCTTCTGGCAATTCATCAAACTGTTTGAGTATATCTTCGTTCATTTTTGCAATACCTTCCGAAGAAAATTCATAAGGACGATTGCAATATTTGAGTATGTTACGGTGGTGGTAATGAAGGTCTGAAGTTATATATAACATCTTTATCTCCTATTCGTTTTCCATAGTTTTATTTTCAAAAAATTCAAATCTATTTTCTTTTGCTTTTTGAAAAAGATAAAAAAAATTATTTAAATTTTTTCCATATTTTCCACAAAGTTTTTTTCTTATAATATCAGAACAATTCCAACCTCTATATCTATTTATACCATTAGAATTCAATAATACTAAATAAGTATTAGCATATTCTGCAATTACTTTGCCAATATGCTTGCCATAAACTCGAACTTGTTTTCCTACATTACTCATTTTTTATAAAAGTAACTCCATGTTTTATAACAAAAATATTATCTTTTCTATATTTACAAAATAATATTTTTCATCTTTAAAACATGTATTATTTTTCTTCAATTGTTTTATAACTGTTTCGTCACTTGGATAATCTTCTAATTTCCAACCATTATTATAATCATATAATAATGTATAGCCATTAATACTATCAACGTTTAATAATGCTATTTTTCACAAATATGTTAAATTTTTCCATCTTTATAATAAACTCTATTAAACAATCTCAAATTTATAACTCTTCCAACTTCTAGCTATATGTTAATAGTATTACTTAGAACAGACTTTTTTGTCCTTTCGGAGATATAAAAATGTCCGCTCGGTTAAGAAAAAAATTTATTCATTTCTTAGAATAGAAGGAGGTTGTTTAACTAAATATTTACTACTGTTCTCTTCTTCCAGATAAAACCAAAAAGATTTTCCATTAAAATTAAATTCTGGAAAATTATCTAATATTATTTCTTTTAAATATTTTGCATAAGAGTAGGTTTCTAAATTCCAGCTCAACTCACTATTTGAAATTAAAAGAGCAGCATGACCGTAAATATTGGATTTTTCATATAATTCTTTTTGTTTTTTACTGAGTTCACTATAAGCAAAAACAACTAAACCTATTTCTTTATTATTTTTATAAACTCTTTTACCTGTTAGTTTCATTGACTAATCCTTTAGTGGCATTGTTGGTAAATCATTAAGTAAAGTAGAAGGAAAACAATAATCGTCTAAATATGGGTCAAAATTATCATAAAAATTTTTTTCAACAGCATCCAAAATTTCCTCAATAGTCATTTTTTCCAAATTTTCAACTGCTTCTTCTGAAATTATATTAAAATCTTTTCTTACACGAAAAAGATAAGATTTAGGAATTGCTTTATCAAGAATATAAACCATTTCGTTGTAAAGACGAAGAGCAGCATGAAAAGCATCATGATAATGTTTAGCAAGTCTTCTGTCTACTTCTTTTTCTTTCATAAACTCTTTTATTTCTTTGGAAAGTTGTTTGGTTTTTTCTTCTAGTTCTTTCTTTGCTTTTGCATAAACTGTAGGTTCTTCTGCAAGTCGCCAAGTTTGATTTTGAAGATGCTCCATACAGTTTTTACAAATAATTTTTCCATTTTTTAATTCTTCGTGATATCCTGTAGCTTCAACATTACAAAAATCACAAATATATTTTATTCCCATAATTACTCCAAAATATTGCACTGACAACATTTCATAACTTCAAGAGCTGCTTTGTGTGTTTCAGGGTTAAGATCGGCACAAGCTCCTGCCAAAATATTTACTTCTACACTTTCAATCATTTTAATTGCAAGGGCATTGCTGGTCACACAAATCGACGTGACTGTACCGCACATAGTTACTTCATCGCCAGGTTTAATATAATCATCCCAAGCGGAATAACCAAAATGATCTTTGTTAATAATTACATCATCATCGCCAGGTTTAAGCTCATCTACAATCTGCCAATCATCTGTTCCTTCAATACAATGTTTAATTGGAAGATGCTTTCCTTCACCTGTTTCAAAATAATTTTCTTGATGTGTATCTCTTGTATAAACAATAGTTGCACCTTCTTTTCGTGCTTTTTCAATTTCTTTCTTTATTCGAGGAATAATTTCTACAGCGGCAGGGTTAGCAAGACTACCTTTTGTAAATCCGGTTTGCATATCAATAACAATAAAAAATTTCATAATAACTCCTTTAAAAAAATCCTTATATAATTTTAATAATTATATAAGGATTTAAAAAAATTTTCAAGACTAAAATTTACCAGTTTTCCAAATTCCACTCTTCGGAAGTAAATCCACAAAGTTCTCTAAATTTTGGAAGACTATAACAGAATTCGACAAAAGCTCCCCAATCTTCTTTATTTCGGTGGTGAAATCTCTGTATCACTATGGTTTTAAGCTGTAAAAAGTTACTATTTACAGTCGCCCAAAGTTCAAACCCTCGAGGAAGATTATGAACAAGAGTTTCAAACGTTTCATAGATTTTTTGTTTATCTTCTGTTTTTTTAGCTTCTGCCCAAGCTTTATAATTTTTCTTTGCAATTTCTTTTATTTCTGGAAGAACATATTTTGTATAAGGATCAAAATCACTATTCATAAATTTTTCCATAGCATGCATGGTTGATTGAGACATAATAATTCCTGTATTTGCCCATTTATTATATCTTTGAAATTCTGGCATAAATACTCCATTGCCTTTAATATCAAAACAAACAGTTATAGATTTAAGATAATCTTCCTCAAACTCAAATTCTTCTTTGTTTATCATTGGAAAAAAGCATTCTGCATTTTTTATTTCTATCATATTGTTCTCCTTTTAATGATGCATTTAGTGTTCTTTTCATATTTTTAAAAATTATTTTTATAATTCATCTTCTTTTAAACAATATTTTGCAAAACCATTAAATTTTAAAATTTCATTTACAAAAAGAGTAAAATCATTATTCGACTTATAATTTTCTTTACTTCTAAAAATATGAGTTAGTTGTCTAAAATTTGTTGTTATAAAGTAATTTCCGCTTTTTAATTTTGATATTTCTAAAAAATGAAATTCGTTTAAAATACTGATAAAATCTTTATCGGCATTTAAAATAAGTTGAACTACAACTCCTGCACTTGAGGAATTATGACATTGCTTATAATTATTATTACTAAATAGAGATTTCGCTAGTTTATCTTTTACACTACCTTCGGTAGTATTAATCTCTCCAACATTAAATGAATTTTCTATTGCTCTTTGAGCACGTTCTAAATTAAATACTTCTACGTTTTTTATTTCTACCATAATAAAAATTATAATACAGAAGTATTTTTTAGTCAATATTTTTTAGTAGTTAAAATAATCTGTTTTTACTGATGGTTTTTGCATAATTTTTTGAACTGTTGGATATTTTATTTGACTTAGTTCTTTTTGCTTTTGTTCTATTTTTGGTTTTAAATTGTTGTTTTTTATATATTTATTTAATTTACTTACTAAGTCTATTGGCTTTCCACTTATTTTTTTATTTGTTTTTCCGCCGTCTGCTAATTTAAATGATTTAGGAGGGAATAATGTTTTTCCAGTTTCTGAATATATATATGCTAGAAAAGCAGTTAATTCATCTAAATTTTTTACAACTCTATAAGAAGAATTTTTACAAAAATTATTGAACTCTTCTAATGTCATTAGATACTTTTTTTCTTCGGGAGCAAGATTTTTATATATTTCTTTATTTACAACTACACAAACTGGTTTTACATTATTCTTTGATGCTTTTACTCTTTTTATAAAAGATTTAATATATTCTTTATTGTTTATTAAATTGCTTTTCATTTCTACAGCTAAAAATTCTTTCCCATCAAAAGCAATATAATCACATCCATTTAAAAGCCATCCTTTATCAAGATTTACAAAAATACTTCCATTTGGAATATCTATACACCATTTGTCTGGAATATTTCCGTTAATCATAAAAGATTTTGCTAATTTTATACCATTATTTTCTTTTACTGAAACATCAGTGGCATTTTTATATTTATTTTCTGATGTTTTTTGTTCTCTGCTTAAAGCTGCTCTTTGAATGTCTTCTCCATTATATTTTGTTTTATATAAAACTCTGGTTAAACATTTATTTGCTTTTTCAGCAGAAAGATCGGTAGGATAGTTTGCTAATTTTATATAGTCTTTTAATGAATAGATTATATCATCTAATTTATTATTAGAAGCTATTTTTTTACCTTTTTCTACTTTATCTTTTATTGTTGCACTATTACTATTTTTTATTTCTTCCTTATCTTTGTTTGCTTGTAATCTATCATTTTTTAGTTTTACTAATTTATCAGAAACGCCACCTTTGTCGTTAAAAGTTTTATCTTGTTTTTTAAAATCTTTATTAGAGTTCTTCATAAGATTTAACTTTACTAACGTGAAATTCTATATTTTTCCAAGCAAAACAAAAATCATCAATTACATATTGTATTTCTTCTTCTTCACAAGAATCTATAGTTAAATCACAAATAAAAGATAGTTTTTTTGCATGCTTATCTTCTACACCGAATGAAATATTTTCAAAACAATCAAAATCTTCTATTTTAATAAATTCATTTAGGTTTCTAAAATCTTTTATTACTTCTTCTGGTATTTCTTGCTTTGTGAAAAGTTCACATCTAATTTTCCATAAATGCCCAGCACTATAAATCATCTTTTTACCTCAAACTAAATTATAATAAAAATCTTTATTTTAGTCAATAAAAAAGCCACTCATTTGAGTGGCTGTAATTTTAATTCCAATTAAAAACTTTGTTAATGTTTAAGCCAATATCGCAAGTTGGAATTCTTATATTCTCATGTTTGAAATGGCTTCTCTTATTCATATTGTCAATCTTCATTTTTATTTCGAGTGATTTAGGGGGAAGTCCATCACGAATATATGCGTCAAGCGTTTCATAAGTAAATCCCATTTTGTCTTCATCCGATGCTCCACACATTCCATCATCAGGGACTTTATGCACGAGTTCTTTAGGGAGTTCCATATAATCGCCTAATTCTACAACTTCTGTTTTTGTGAGTTTTCCAATTGGAGAAAAGTCTCCAAAACCATCCCCACCATAAGTTTCCCAACCCACTATACTTTCACTCAGATTACAAGTATTGCAAACAAATCCTCCGAATATAGCAGCAACTCCATAAAGAGTTGTCATTCGCAGTCTAGCAGGAGTATTTGTTGAATATAGACTTGGAATTTCATCGTCAAGATTTCCATCTGCTACATCTTTCATAAGATTTGCACAAATTGCTCCTGTAAGTCTTTTATAAGCATCACCAATATTTACTGTTAGGCTCTTAATGCCAAGTAATTCACAAATTTTCTTTGAGTCGTCTATGTCTTTTTGTTCACCATTTGGCATCATTACACCAATAACTCTATCTTTGCCTAAAGCCTCAGCAAGCAAAGCAGCACAAACAGTGGAATCTTTACCACCTGAAATACCAAGCACTGCAGGACCAGTCTTATCTTTGAACCAGTCTTTTATCCATTTTATAATATGATCATGTATTTTTTCACAATCCATTATTCACCTCCTATCAAACAATGAAAGAAAATCAATTACTTCTCTTTTTTCTGCTGTTTCTTTCAAAAATACAGTTTCAAGTTCAAATTCATGATAATCTTTAGCAAGATATCTTGTAAAGACAAAACCATTTGCAAGAAGATATTCAGCATCTTCTTTACTATACCAATGAAGCAAATCTTCTATCTTTGAGCAAGAAGAAAACCAATTCTTTCCATCAATATGATAACGTTCATCATATCCCATTGGAAGATTTTTTGCTTCACCTTTACAATCTTTACAGCCCCAAACATATTCATTTTTGGAGTTATACCAAAGACCATTATCTTCACTTATTGCTTCAAGTCTATAAAGCCATTTACTTTTGTTCAAAATATTCTTTACCCCAAGTCATATCATCAACCCAAATATCAAAATCATCTTCTTCGATTCTGTCCTCAAATTTGTCCATAAGAGAGAGAAGATTTTTTCTTACTTTTGTTGATGAAATATCATTGTTCATTTCAAGATATTCGTATTCAATATCTGTTGGGAAATTATCAGTATAACCAGGTCTATTAAATACTACAAGGTTGGCAATCTTAATAATATTTTCCCATTCCGACCAAGTTTTAAAGTTCTGCAATGAATCGGAACCCATTGCAACATACCATTCTTCTTTTGCCTCTTCAAGCTGAGATTTAATTTTTTCGTAGTCGTCATAGGTTTCCCTATAATGCATAAGTTTTTTAAGTGTATGAATAAAACGCCAACCTTCTACTGCATCTCGTTCAACATCATTTACTTCAACATTTTTAAGATTCTTACACTTTTCTACAAGAGCATCGTAGCGTTCTGTAAATGAGAACATAGCACGATCATGACCTTTGTAATTTTTATAATAGTTTACATTTGTAGGAACTACTATAACCTTATCAAATTTTTTAGAAAGCCTTTCGATAATTTCCATATGGGCAGACGTCATCGGATCTGCTGACTACGAAAGCCCGAAAATAACAATTTTCAAGCCGAACCTCCTTAATATAACCAGTTCATTATGTTAATAATATCTTATAAGATATATTACAACTTTTACTCCATTTCTTTTTCGTAGCATTTAAGTAAACTACTAATGTTCATTGCACCAACAATATTTGCTGATTGGATATACCAATCTGGCAATTTCTGTTTGTTTTTAAAACAATAATCTACAAGAAATTTGGCACAATCATAACCAGTTTTTTCTTCACCAAGATCATGATCAAAACAAATAAATTCTGGCAATCCTTCTTGTTCGATTACTTTAACAAATTGAGAATAATTTTTGCAAATTGTTATATCTTTTTCTTTGTATTCAAGATCTTCATAAAGAAAATTATAAGGTTCTCTTTCATCATCAAGCCAAATTACTTTCATTTTTTATTCCTCTTTTACAGTGTTATAACAGTCGTTTGCTTCTTCTTCTGTATCAAAAAACTTATAATATCTTTCTTGTCTTTTGCATACAAGCCATTTAGTAGGAGTCTTCCAAAACTCTGCCGTAGTGTAAAAACTTCTTTTTAATAGTTTCCAACCTTCAATCATATACACACCTTTAAGGGTGCTAAGCACCCTTAATTTAACTACAAAAAGGTATTATTCTTCTGCCAAAATTTTCAGCCTTTTTTCAAGAATACGAATGTATTCTTTTTGAACCTTATACTGCTTTTTGAGCAAATTCTTCTGTTCGCTTGAAAGGCTGTCAAGAAGTTTCTGATGGCTTTTCCAGTTGTCAGATTTAACCTTTCCAATAAGAGAAGCAAGTTTTTCGTTCTTCTCTCTTAATTCTTGTAGCTCGAGTTCTACTCTTCCTTTTGCTGTTTTTGTATTTGGCATAATTACTCCTTTATATTTTTAACGAAATTAAAAAGTCTTTTTTTGTCAGTTTCGTTATTTTCATACTGGTGTCTGTAAGCAACACGAAGCATTTTCTTAAAGAGAGGACTAGGCTTAAGACCACCAGCAATAAGATCATCTCCTGTAAGTATAGGTTTTGGCATAGGTGTGTTAATGCACTCTATAACTCTTGGATCACTCATGATTTTATCATAACTGCTAAAATCATTATTTACAGTAGAAATACTACCATAATTATCTGCTTTAGATACCAACATAATTTCATTGAATAATGGCTGATGAACAAATTCAAGAATGTCAAACTTTCGTTTGTGAGTATCAAATTTATGAGCATTCATATGTTCTCTTACAATAGTGCTAACAAACTTGATTTCATCATTACTCAAACCAAGATTTTTACAAAATTCTTTTGCAAGTTCGGCACCAATAACATCATGCTTGGTTACCCTTGGAACGTCTTCTGAGTATTCATTCTCGCCCCATTTCCAAACATTATGCTTGGTTCCCTCATTACAATATGGTTTTCCAATATCATGAATAATGGCAGATAAAGTAAGTAAAAATCTCTTTTCCTCATCATACTCTTTATCCTCATGATAGAGAATATTATTCATTTTTTCCCATACTCTGTAAGTATGGTCAAGAACATTACCTTGAGTGATTGGTTTCATATTTGAGAAATCTTTTACATCTGCTACGCGATGAATAATACCAGTATCAATTTCTTCAACAATACAACCTTCTGCATGCCATTTGAACGATTGATTTGTATTTTTCATATCCTCAAATATTTTTAATAAACCAATATCATCATATACTCCAATAAGCCAAGCAGCTTTATCAGCACTTGAATTTGGAATAAAATATTTTGAAGAGAATATTTTTTTGATTTCTTTTAATTTTCTTTCCTTAGAAACCCCAGAGAAATCAAGTATTTTTGAAAATTCAGAAAGTTCTTCATCGCTATAAGATGAATTGAAACCTTTTGCAAGAAAACGAACAAAACGATATGCTCTTAAAGGATCTTCTAAAAGCCTATCTTTTGCATTTCCAATAAATCTTAAATTGTGCTGTTTAATATCTGTAAGACCTAAGCCAGTAGGATCTATAATATTTCCGTCTTTATCTTCATAAAGAGCATTAATTGTAAAATCTCTACGAGCAGCATCTTCTTCAATAGAAGCTTCAAGAGAAACCTCTGGGTGTCTACCTTTGGTCAAATCTTTACGGAAAGTTGCAATTTCAACTTCTTCACCGTTTATGATTGGCATAGTAACACCAAAATTCTCTGCGTTAGTGGATACATTACTGAATTTTTTAAATACAGTATGCAACTGAGCAGGTGTGAAGTTTGTTGTTATGTCATAATCATTAGGTTCTTTGTTAAGAAGAGCGTCTCTAACGCAACCACCAACAAAATATGCTTTTCCACATTTTGCTTCTATGGGTTTTATTACTAACTCTATTAAATTCTTTTTATCCATAACAAAAAAACTCCTTATAATATTTATTATAAGGAGTTTAAGAAAATTTTTCAAGATTTTTTTGTTTATTCATTTTTTAATGTCTTGTTTCCAATGGAAACTACATCAGTAGAACCACACGGTAAAGTAGGGTTATGAACCCAAAATGTTCTATCCAAAATACTATGAAATTTTTCATCTATCATTATGTGAATTTCACTTCTTGTATGAGAAATTACAGTGCCGGTTAATCCATTATAATTAGATATATAGCAACTTTTGATTAATACTTTATCGCCTTTTTTAAAAAATCTCATTTACCAGATTCCAAACGCCAGTCAAGTGTTCGTTTTAAATAATGAACATACTCTGAGTTACGACTCATTGTTTTACCAGAATCATCAGATAACTTTGCAACATCCATTCCATTTACAAGAACAACCTTTGCTACAATATTCAACGGTGTAATTGTTTGTGGGCCAGACCAATAAGTGCCAATACCAAAAGCTGGTTTTGCACCGAGCTCTTTAGTATATTTACAAAGGTCTCCCCAAAGCTTAAAACTGTCAATAGAATTACTGAACAATAATGTCTTTGTATGTGGATCAATTCCTAAAGACTTATAATGCTCAACCCAATTCTTTGCCCATTTAAATGGATCGCCAGAATCGTTTCTTACACCACTAAACAAAGTAGCATATGTAAGTGTCATATCGCGACGACAAAGCTCATCACCGATTGTATCTGTAAGCCAAATACCATTCAAAACACCATACTCTTTAATCCATGCATCCATAGCAATCTTGTTAGAGTATGCAGGATTATACATAAGATTACCTTGTGCAACAGATTCAATAAATTCATGTGCACAAGTTCCTACTGGTGTAAGTCCATACTTCATAGCCAAAAGGACATTAGAAGTTCCAACAAACCCTGTAAAGCGTGAAGACTTTTTCTTCTCTTCTGCAAGACGACCAATAAGCCAATCCTGGGCTTCAAATGAAAGACGTCTACGTGCACCGAACTCTGACCATGTTCCTATGTCAAAGTCGCCAAAATTTATGTCATGAATCTTTTCTTCTGTCTTTTCCTTAAATCCTTTAAGAAGTTCATCGTAATTAAAGTGATTACGATAGTAAACTTCTGCACAGATTTCAAGAACTGGAATTTCATAGTATGAAACATACTCTTGAACACCGCCAAAAGAAATCCTCAATCCGCTATCTGCATTATCAGAGATTTCAAAATCCTTAAACTGTGGATGCCAGAAACTCAAAAAGTTGATGTAATCATTATGAATCCAAGGGCATTTTGTTTTAAGGTATTCAAGCTCTTCGTCTGTAAAACGCAAATTACAATAAGCTTTAATCTGCTCTGTAATCTCTTCAATATCTTCCTTAGTGTATTTTTTGTGAACTTTACCTTCACCAACATTTCGAGCTCTGAAATCCCAAGTAGTTTTCATATTGCCGAACTGATGATGATATGTTTGACCCATTGAAAATTTATACCTTCTTTCCCCAACAGGGGTCAGTAAAGGTCCGTGTCAAGTAACGACTTAACAATCGGACTATACTTCATATAACCTCCTAACTAACAATTATACATTTTGTTAGTTTTATTAGAATTTGAATACTACCAACATTAAATGTTTATTCCTGGTTTCTTTTACTATTTATACATATGCTGTTAAATCCATGAACCAGATAATTTATAACAAATCTTATTCCAAATAGAACAAGAACAAACTTACCTTATATATTTTTGCTAACTATGCTTTTTTTATTTATAAACCTCAATAATGTATTTGTACGCCATTGGTCCTTTTAAATCTTCAAGTGATTCATAAGAAGGCCCTTTGGCTGATCCTGTTATTTCCCAGCCATTACTATCATAATATGTAGTCTTATCTTGTCTTATATACCAAGCTTGTAATCTTGTAAAACGATTGTTAAATATAGTGCACAAAACATATGTATCTTTATAACCTATTGGTATTAAACCGAGATATGAAATACAAGTAGCACATACTAAAACTTTTTGGTAATCTTTTAGCTCTTCAGGAACTTCGGAACCAACTCTATAACATTCATGACCATCAATTTCCTCTATTCCACGGATATAAGTAGAAGTACATCCCATAAAAGACATTACAAAAAAGCATAAAATAAAAATAGTAAATTTAATTTTCATTTTAAAATTCCCTTATTTTTTCTTAAAGTGTTTGAACTTATCTTCTTTCAGATATACGAGCATTGTTAAATCCATGAACCAAATAATTTATAACAAATCTTATTCCAAATAGAACAAGCCAAGTTTCTTTCCATTTAAGCTTGTTAAGAACACGGATAAACATTGCAGCTATGCCAGATCCCTCACCAAGTTTGACTTCTTCCAGTGTATAAACTTCTTTAACTACACCAGTCATGAAAGCTGTATTTGTAAAAAGTTCATACAAAAACGGAATTACAAGATATTGTATAACAGAAACTACTACGGCAGCAGCAAGCATTCCAATAAGTGCATCAAAAAGAGTTGTTTCAACAAAATTAATTACATTTTCTCTGAATGATACTAATCTAAGCCGTCTTAGGTCTGTATGCCAGTTTTTAATCATTTCATTTACCATAAGTGTAGTCCTTTATTCTGCTTTCTTTAGTTCTATTGCTTTTTCAGCAATATAATCAATAATCTCTTTTGCTTCTTCTTTTGTTTTTTCAACATTTTCTTTTGTAACAAAGGAGGAAATCATCATCTTATTGACTGTTTCTTCTGTTGGAACAACAATCATCAATACAGCTGAAATAATTGTTGCGATGACTGAAGACTTTATCATTTTTTTACAGAATTTTGCAAATGGTGATTCATTATCATCATGAACAAAAAAATCACTGTTATACGCTTCCATAAGCCACCAAACACTAAAACCAACTGCTCCAATAATTGCCAAAAAAAGTACAATAGAAACAAGCGTCCAAAAACTATCCAAAAGATTTGCAAAATAAAAAAACCACGGATTGATAATATATGTCATTATTTGTTTCTCCTTAACATTTCATTCCAATCATCAATTACTGAAATTGCATGAGCACGGTCAAAATATTTCTCGTGATCATGATCAAAAGAAATTTTGTCGTTATACCGAATAATTCTTTCATTGCGAGCGTTAAGAAGATACTTCTTAACAAACTCACTTTCCCAGAATAATTTAATCAATTTTCTGATGCAACTTATTTTGCTCCAAACAAATCTATGAAGAGCGTTTGGCATTTTTGCACAGGTAGAACCTTTAAGATGATTAATTTTTTCTACATATCCCCATTCTTTTTTTGTGCGAGTAGGAACAACTTTAATTTCGCCATTCCACAACATAAGAGTAATAAGAGGTTTGATATAGAATTCATCTTTTTCTTTGTCATAATCTTCATCACAAAATGTAACAAAAAACTTATACAAAGGATAAGTCTTAGCAAACCACTCAAGCTCTTCTGCACAATTACCAACCGAACCAGGAAATTTGCCAATATTGTGCATCAAACCAACCTGACCAGTTGCAAAATTGACAAATGAATATGGACCTTTGTAATATGCTGAACTGAAAAGATTTACTGCAAATACTTGCATATCAGAACTATCAGCAGGGTTTCTGTTCCACTTTTTGCGAATTTTGTCAAAAGCAGCATCTTGCATTTCAATTGCCTTTGTCCAAAAGTATCTATCTTCGTCAGATTTTATCCATCTTGGAAAATCATCTGGCAGTTGAGCATAGTCCCTGAGCATTTTATTCCAATTTTGATCATTGCCACCAGAATATTTACTTCTTGAGAAAAGATTGTCGCAACGCATAATCATTGAAACTGTATCTTCGTAATCAATGCAATGAGGGCTCTCGACAATAACAGGAGTCCATTTACTTTGAATAGTAATATTCTTCCAATTCTGATTTTCTAACACTGTTTCGTCAAACTTTAACATTGTTCAAACCTCTTCAACTTATTTTCTATATAAATATTATAATAAATTTAAGAAAATTTTTAAAGACTTTTTGTTCTCAAACGTTTCAATAAAGCATTTTTTCACAATTTATTTTTGCCGCTCTTAATAGTTTAATACCATAATCATTTTTATATATTTCGCTATATATAACCTTTTTTATACCAGATGCTATAATTATTTTAGCACAATTAACGCATGGAGCAGTGGTTATATATAATGTGCAATCTTTTGTGCTTACACCATTTTTAGCAGCAAAAGAAAGACAATTTTGTTCTGCATGAATTTCAAACTGTTCGGCAAAATCATGATGGGTAATCTTAAGACCATTTGGTAAAATTCCATCTTTTAAGTTTGTTATATTCTTAAAAACTTCATCACAATTACAAAATCCATTTGGAGTTCCATTATAACCAGTTGAAAGTATTCTTAAATCTTTTACTAAAACTGCTCCCACCTTTCTTTTAACGCAAGAGGAATGACCAGCAAACAGAGAAGCCATCTCCATAAAAGTTGAATCCCATTTTTTGCTCTTATCAAAATTTTCAATTGTCTTTAAGATTCCCATTGTAATAATTCCTCTAACGCAAATATAAAAAAGGGATAGAAAATTTCTATCCCTTTGTATTTTATTTATAAAGAACAGGTGCGGCAGACTCGAACCTGCACCGAAGGATTTGGAAACCTTAATGCCTATCCCTTACACCACGCACCTATATAAATGGGGATAATGGGACTCGAACCCATACGCCCAAAAGGACAGCGGATTAACCAATACACTGTTTAACATCAATGTATTCGTTAAGTCCGCTCTGTTTACCACAATTACAGCATATCCCCGAAAGATTATAAAATAATTATAATCTTTTTTATTTTAATTGTCAATTTTCTCTTTCAATATCCTACTTCATTTTTCCTGCTCTTGAATAAAATCGTCCCAATCTTTTGGTAGACGATAACCCATTCCTCTTAGAGCATCACCAAATTCGCAAGTAACGTCAACCCAAGTAAGTCCTTCTTCTTCATATGGAAGATCGACTTCTTTTATAATCTTACCATCACCTTTTGTTCTGATTTCGATATACATTATAATATCTCTATAATTAATTTACAAACATTTCCAAGCAAATTGCTGTGTAATAGCAGAATCTGGTTCTTTCAAAAAATTATTTACTTCATCTTCTGTAAGCCATACAGGTTCTACAAATTCATTTTCATCAAGCTCTTGCTCTGTTTTTACAAACTCTGGTAAATCTATAAAATAGAAATACATTTTATTGTTCATAAAAGCAGGGTTAGGGCAACCAGCATACAAATTTTTTATGGTGTGTTTTCCATCCAAAAGATAATCAATTGAAATACCTAATTCTTCGTGAAGTTCACGATACAAAGCATCTATAAGGTTTTCTCCTTCTTCAACGGTTCCACAAGGAAACTGATAAACAGTTTTATCTACACCATGTCGATATTCTTTAACGCAAAGGTATTTGTTTTTTGAACGATCATAAATAATAGCACCTACCCAATCAGGTGCATTTAGTTTTACAAACTTTGAAGTTTTTCCACCTGGTGATTTCTTTTGATAAGTATCAACTGAAAAAATATGATAATTCTTCGAATCAATAAATTTAATATCTGTAAAGTCTGTATTCATTTTTCTTTTTTCCTTTTTCCTAACAAAAGTATTATAACAAAGTTGAAATTTTTTTCAATACTTATTCGTTAGAGTTTGTAGGAGCAGAACAAAGCAATTGTCTAGCCTTTTTAAGCATTTCTTTATAAGCATCACCAAACAAATTTCTTATTGAATTATATTGACATTCTTCAATGTTGTAATAAATAACATCTTTTACATGTTCTTTTAAAACCATTTCTTCATCTTCCAAACAGAAATACAACTGATCAACAAGACCAAACTCATCTCTAAGTTTATTCTCTATATATTCTTCACTTTCTTTAAGAATTAAAGGATTGTCTTTTAAGAACTTAAAAAACCTTCCTCTGAAAAGTCCAAAGTCTTCATATGTGTTTTCATATTCTTCATATGTAATTGTAATTGTATGCTTAATCAACTCAAATTTCCTTCTTTATTTTCTAAAACCATAAAAACCTATTTCTTAACCTTTATCTTTTTAGACATATATTTTCTTTCGTAAAATTCACAATGTTCTTTTTTTTCAAAAACCAATCCATCTTCGGATTTATATTTTGTCTTACCATTTTTACAAATCAGCAATTTCATCATTTTTTCCTGTTTCCAAGCAGCATGGGGTATCAAGGCATCTCTTTACTGTTTCCCAAGAAAGAGTTTCAACACCCTTATCTTCTGCATACCGCCAAATATTCTGAAAATCTCCAACTCTGTCTTCACCATATTCTTTTTCAACTTGGACAAGTAATTCTTCATAGTTTTCTGTTTCTTCTGCAAATGCAAAACCAATACCAAACAATATCAGTACTAACAATACTTTTTTCATTACTTCCCCCTAAAAACAATTCTTAATATAAAAATTATATCATAAATCAAAAAATAGTTCAAGACTATTTAAGTTAATTATATGGAAAACATTAACGAAGAAGAAACACCTAAAGATTTTTTAGCAGATTTAAACAAACCAAAAAGAGCCAATCCAAACGTTCAAGCGGTAGCAAGACTTAATTTAGCTAAAACTAAACTAAGAGAAAAAGAAGGAGGAGATTTTTGGGAAGGCGGAACTAAAGAAAATTTCTTTAACACAGTTAGACAAGTAATAAATACCCACTTTAAAAATGACACTGAGCAATTAAAATACTATCAAAAGATGTTAGATAAATATGAACAAATAACGCCTGAACATGAAGACATTAAAACAAACACTCAATTAACAGTAGATAAAGAAAATAATAAACCAGTTAATAAATTTAATTCTAAAACTGGCAAATATTTTAGTTATTGATCTCGTTTAAAAAAGACAAATCGTTTGAAGTTCCAATAATATAACCAAAGATTTTTTTGCCAATATCATTAAACCATTTGTTTTTAATTATTCTTCCATTCTTATCATATAAAGTTTGAGAGCTCCAATGCTTTATATTTTGGCTTCTAAGATAATTTAAATTTTTTTTTGTTATTTCAAATCTTTCTGTTTTATCTTCACCAATTTCTTTTAATATTTCTAAACAAGCAGAAGCATCTTTAGATATATATGAATCGTCTGAACAAAGGCATGGATAGTATTTTCTATCCCATTCAATATGTATTTCCATAGTTTCCTCCTTATTATTATATTAAAATTATATCAGAAATTAAAAAATAGTTCAAGACTATTTAAGTTAATTATATGAAAAACATTAATGAAGAAGAGGAAACACCTAAAAAATTTATAAATGATTTAAATAAGTCAACGCAAAGAACTAATCCAAACGTTCAAGCTTACAATAGATATAATAGAGCTAAAAATGAATTAGCAAACGAAGGAGGTGGAGATTTTTGGGAAGGTGGAACCAAAGAAAAATTCTTTGATACTGTTAGGCAAGCCGTAAATAAATTATTTGCTAATAATACTGAGCAGTTAAAATATTATCAAAAAATGATTAACAAATATGAGCAAATAGCACCTGAGCACGAAAATGTAAAAACTCATACACAAGCAGTAATAGATAAAGAAAATAATAAATCAGTTAATAAATTTAATTCTAAAACTGGTAAATATTTTGAATACTAATTCTTTAAATAATTACTGTCTTCATCAAAATCTTTTAAGAAAGATAAATCGTTTGAATTATAGATAACATAACCAAATATTTCTTTGGCTAATTTATTTAACCATTTGCTGCTTATATCTGATTGTTCAATTGTATAATGCTCTATACCCTTACTTTTAAGAAAATCCAAATTTTCTTTATTGATTTTATACTTCTCGGTTTTTGTTCCCTGAATTTCATCAACAACTTTTGTTATTATTTCAGATTTTTTTTCTGCTTTCTCATTTACAAAATAGTCAGTGCAAAGATGAGGATAGTGTATTCCGTCCCATTCGATAAATATCTTCATAATTTCCTCCTTATCTATTATCTATTTTTACTACTAAATTATTTATATTATAAGCAGTTTAAGAAAATAATTAAAGACTTTTTATTCTATAAAAGCCAAATCTTTATAAAGACAAGTAAATTTATTCTTTGCAAGAGTTGTATGATAATGACCGCAATACCAATGTTTATATTCACACATACTATTAACCATATTGTTGATTATAACAGTGTCATCTCTATATTGTCTTAAACTATGCTTCAAATGTATTTCAAGAAAATCAATGAAATCATCTGGTGCAGTATGAGATATAATATAATCAAACTTATTGTTTTCCTTTAATAAAGAAAACAAATTTTCCTGCTCGGTGTATGACCACATTTCTTCTTTCCACCAATTAAGACCAAGTATTCTTTCATCTTTATCAATAGAAAGACCACCACCGAGAACAAGAAAACTTTTTCCTTCTATATTATAAATCTTACCTCTTTGTAAGTAGTATATTTTATCGGATACTTTGTAAACCATTTCTCCAATACCAATATCTACTTTTGGAAGAGATAATATTTTTTCATAGTTTTCATGATTGCCAAATACACATAAAGTAATATAGTTCTTTTCGGCAAACCAATACTGGAGATACTTATCATTCTTATCTACTTCTTTGTGTGTCCCTCTAAACAAAAATCCACAATCACCAAGAATAATATGATAATGAATGTTAAATGGATCTTTGCATTTATTGGCAACATACCTTGAGTTGATTGCTGTAAGCTCATTCATTGCATTTCCATGCAAATCCCCACTTAACATTATCATACTTATCTCCTAAACAAAATTGATCAAATGTCTTATGAACCAAAAACCTGAATAGCAAGTTTTTTAGTATTGTCTGACATTTTCCTTGACATAATAACTGAAGCTACATTTTTAAGCATTCTTATATATGTTTTTTCTTGTGGCTTGTCATTAAGATTGTAAAGCATATCTGCAAGTTTTACAAACAAAGCATCTTCGGAAATAATTTTCAATTTTTCATTGAGATATTCTTCTTTGCCAAGGGCTTCGATATGAATTCTAGAATTTGTTAATTCCCAAACCATTGTAGCAACATTCTCACCAAAGAGTTTCTTCAACTCCAAAGAAGAAGTTTCTGTATCTTCAAGAGTGTCGTGAAGCAGGGCGGCGTTGATTTGATCTATACTACCACCATTTTCAAGAACAATAAGTGCTACACCTTTTGGGTGAACAAAGTATGGAAGACCACTACCTTTTTCTTACGGCACCAGTCTGTTTATGTTTATATTTGGCAAAAGCATATGCTGCATGACATTCAATAGGAAAATCTGACATTTTAATTCTCTGAAATAGTTCTTCATACATATACTGCCTCCTATTTTTATGTCATAATTATATATTTTTTTCAAAATTAGTTCAAGACTTAAACTAATTGTATTCTAAAAAGCACTGTGTAAAATGTTCTCTAACGCAATAAAAAAAGGAGTAAGTAAACTTACTCCTTTTCACGAGCTTACAAACTCTCTCTATATATAGTCTCTACCCAACAGAAGGTAGATAGCTGGCTTTGCCAGCCGCTTCCTTATGCAGTAGCCTGCATTGTGAAATCAGCAGGAACGTTGATCTTGTAGAACGGAACATAAGCGTCAGGTTTCTTCTCATATTCGTTCTTCAAGAGGTGAGCAGTTTTTGCTCCGTCCTTCTGTTTTCCAACTGTACCTTCAATTACAGTTCCGTCTGCCATTGTCCAGCTGATTTTATCGCCCTCTTTAAGAGTTGCAAAGTAAACCTTACCAAGTTCACCCTTAGCGTTCTGTTCAGCTTCACGAGCAGCCTTAGCAGCTTCCTTACCTGCTTCCTTACGAGCAACACGCTCTTTTACCAAAACATCAATTGTGTCTTTGAAAAGATCAAAATCAAAGTTTCCATCAACTGTAGCGAGATTTACAACCTGCTGTGCAATTTCCTGTGCGTTCATATAGAACTCCTTTTGATGCGATTAAATAGTGCATCATTTAATTTGATTTGGTATCTCATACGAGAACCTTTTATGTTTAAGCATTTCTGCTTTACATTTATATTATAACTTGCTTTAAAAAATAGTTAAAGACTAAAAATACATTCCTTGCTGGATTTGAACCAAACATCTACACTCGGAGAGAGTATCGTCCTGACTACCAGAACACACCGTTAGACGAAGGGAACATAAATTAATTTAATATAATAAAATTATTTTCTTTATCAAGTGAATATGGATTTACTATTTTTGTAAATTTTGGAAACTTATTTACACTATTTGTTTCATTATTCCATCTTTCACAAATATGTTTAAATTTATTATTATCAGATAATTGTTTGCAAACATATTTAAATGTTTTTTTGTCTAATATTCCAATTGCTTCACCATGCGGTTCATATCCTTTCTTTTCTAAAGATATAGCACCTTGATTGTCTTTTTTAGAGCCTTTAGATATAGGAATTCCATCTCCATAAAAATGAATATGAGGTCTTTCACTATATCCTTCACCAAAATAAAAATAAAATCTATAGCCAAACATATCTGGAAATACCCTATTCTCTTCTTCATTAAGAACTGTACTAATTGTTTCTTTTAAATTCATATATAAAGTATTCCTTGTTGTCTTTTATAACTTGCGAAAAGTTTTTTAAATATTTTTTATTTTCTTCTTCTTTGCTAAATTGAAAATAAATTAATATTTTATTATATTTTGTATTATATTTTAAATTATATTTTTGAATATATTTCACTATATCTTTTAAAGATTTACTAAAAGAATTTCCGTTAAATTTTAAACCATCAGAACAAAAAGCATTTTCAAAACCTTTTAACCAAGGATGTCCATTTTCAACAATATCAAAAGAGATAAATCCTTTGTTGCTTTTGTGAGAAATAAATTTAAAATTAACACTGTTTGGTTTATTGTCTACAAAATGTTCTGAAAAATATGTAATCATTTTTTATCCGTTTGCTTTTAGCTTCTTATTTTGTTTCACTTACTTAATTATTATAAACAGTTTTATTAAAAATTTAAAGACTAATTTTAAGTACATTCCCTGCTGGGTTTGAACCAAACATTTAGAAGAAGGGAACAAAATTATTATTTTTTATTTCCACCAAAAATATTTTTTCATTTTACTACAATATAAAGCTTGTTGAATAAAAGTTTTTTCTGGATTAAATCTACCAAAATTATTTTCAAATTCAATATTTTTCTTTTCAACAAAAACTGCTTTGTTTTCAAGTGCCCTTAACAGATCTTCTTCTGTTATTTCTCCAACTCTTGGAGCATATAAATCTGCTTTTTCAATATAAATATAATATTTATCATTTATTTTTGAGTATTTTCCGTTAAATCCAAAATAAGACAATTTATCAATAACTTCTTTATCTTCTGTTTCTAAGTAGTTTGAATACATATTTACATTTTTTCAACTATTTCTCCAACCTTAATAGTATATTTTATTTTTTCAAATATATTATCAACCGGAGTATAAGCATCAAATTTTTTATTATACTGTTTGTCAGTAGAACTTAATTCAAAATTATCAAAGTTGATAATTTTTGATAATTGTCCAATAGAAATATAGCCTTTTGATTTAACAATCAGTGGATATTTTCCAAGACAAACAAAATATTTATCTTCTTCATTTTTGTATTTTCCACTTAAACCGATAAAAGATAATGTATCAAGCCCGTTTTTGTCAGTTGTAAAATAAATATTCTTGTCTTTATTTTCATTTATGTTTTTATAAAATTCTTCTGCTTCTTTTTTTGAGTCAAATTTACCTCTAAAATAATTGCCACCATGATGACCATTTCCTATGCTTACATTTAGAACATAATCATCACTTATTGTATAATTAAGTTTTAACATATTTCCTTCTTTTAATTTTATTATAATATTTTTTATTAAAAAATTAAAGACCTTTATTAAAGCTTTTATTAAATATAATATTTTTTGCTCTATGGGTCATTTTTCTTCTATCTTCTTTTGGTTCTTCCCATTTTAATGTAAATCTTTTATTTTTTGAAAAATCGGTAAAATATTGCTGAGTTTTATCATTAAATGTAAAGCCAGTTTTACTAAAAGAACTATCAACTTTTCCTTGTTTTGTATAATATCTTGGTTTATCACCACTTTCCGAATAAAGAACTGAATCTTGATTAAACTTTTTACAAATTTGTAAAGCAAATTTAAAAAGTTTATCTTTTTCAACTACATTACCATTCCTATCATAATTATAAATAATAAAACTTGCTTCTTTTACTTCTTGTTTTGTTCCATCTTTTTTTGTTTCTATAAATCCGCCTAATACTTTTTTAAAAGAAAAAGGAGATTTTTGTATAATTTCTTTTAATTCATTTGTTCTGTGCTCGTTTTCATTTTTTGAGAACTCATTTCTGCAAGCTGAAACAATAGCATAACCATTTTTTCTATGAACTTTTTGTAATCTGTTTAAACTATCTTCTGTTATATTTAATGCTTCTTCATACTTCATATATTTAACTTAATTCATTTCTATAGACAAAACTACAATTAAATTATTACAAGATACCATATTTTCAATTCTTACACTATTTTTTTTCAAGACTAAAAATACATTCCTTGCTGGATTTGAACCAAACCTTTACACTCGGAGAGAGTATCGTCCTAACCACTAGACGAAAGGAACAAAATTTTTTATAAACTATTCAAATTCACAAAAATCTTCTTCTATTTTTTTAAACCCATATTTAACAAAATATGGAATATGTTTTTTATCCTCTTTATTTAAAAATTCTATAACTATTTTATTATTCAAATTTTTGATTATTTCTATAATTTTTTGATAATATTTTTTTTTGAAATCACTCAAAGTTATAAAACAATCTGCAAAAAAGCAATTTCTAATATTTTTATTAAAAATATATTCACCATCTACAATTTCAAAAATTATCCAAGATACACATTTGTTATGATTAAAAAATTTAAGAGTTATTGTCTTATGCTCATTATCAAACTCTTTCTTACAAATCATTTTTTATTTCCTATACATCGCTTGCTGGATTTGAACCAAACATTTTTACTCGGAGAGAGTACTTTCCTAACCATTAGAAGAAAGCGACATAAAATGGGGAAGGGCTCATACTCCCCACAATATAATACTCATAATATAAAACTAAAACCTAACCTAAATTAACCGCCATAGTGAGTATACACTCAACTACCTCCGAGAACTGTCTAACTTGATTTACCATAAGGTAGGTTAGCCCAATCCTCTATTGCCGTTTTACATAATAATTATAACCAATTTAAGAAATTAGTTAAAGACTAATTTCACTAAGTTTCTTTTTATATTCATCAAAAGAATCGGTGCTAATCAATTTCTCTTTTGTTTCAAAATTGAACATAAGATAAAGAACGCTGTTCTTCAGCCCCTGAATAACCAAATTGTATTTACCCACAGAAACCACAACCTTATGCGGTTTTTCTTTGATGTAAGAACCTTCAAGACTAAGCCTGTCCAATTCAAGAACTACATCTGCAGCTCTCTGCAAAAGTCCAATCTGTTCCTGTGCATTGTTAGTAGCAACTTTGATGTAAGACTTCATTTTACTGTTAATTTTTTCCATTATCGTTTTCCTTTTGCTTAAAAATTTTAGCAGACCCCAATAAACGTTTGAAGGAGAAATTGCTTATTGGGCAGCATAATGTTTGGGAGGTGAACAAAATGCTTGGAAGCCTTCAGATAACCCACAACAGCTTCTCACTTTCTGCTTTACTGAAAATCAGTAGAGGGTTTTAAGTAAAGGGCGAAATTTATTCGCCAAAGCAGACAACAATATTTGCTGAAGTTGGCAACCGTTTCCGTGAAGCGTTTCGAACCACTTACTTTTGTTGCAGTTGATTAACACAACCGCATTGTTTGCGATTATATTTATTAACCAAACTTCAGCCTTTACAACAAGCAAAACCACCAAGTAGCGATACTCACACCAAAACACGTTGTGAGGGCAGTGCTTAATAATTTCACAGGTGATGGTTTTTATTCCCTATACATTCCTTGCTGGATTTGAACCAAACCTTTACACTCGGAGAGAGTATCGTCCTAACCACTAGACGAAAGGAACATAAGCGTTTAAATACTAAAGTTCTTTAAACATTTTATCTATTTCTTTTGTAGACAAAACATTTTTATTCTCTGCTTCAATAAGCATAGAATTTATTTCATCTTCAGTTATTTTTTGTTCTAATTGAACTTTTTTCGGTGTTTTTACCAATTTGTCTAAAACAATCTCCGATTGATTTTCCATCTACACCTCTCTTTTTTTTGTAAACATACAGCAATTTATTATATTTATCAATAACAGCAATCAATTCTTTATACTTATTTTTAATCGAAGAAGTGTTTTGATGGGCTTTTTCTTTTGCATTATATTCTTTAATAAGATTATTTGACATCAAAGTGAAATAATTTATCAAAGAACTATCATTATGTTTTATATCTATACCATTTATCAAAGCATTTTTTAAAACAAGAGAATTTTTTTCAAATACTTCTATTGCCTTATCAAAATCTTTTTCATTAATTTCTTCTTTAATACAAAAAACTTTACATATTATTTCTTTCAAATTCATATTTAATAAAATAAATTAATTTGCCTTTCGTTTTTCTTTAAAATTATAACAATTTTAAAGAAATTTTTCAAGACTTTTTAATTATATTATTTTTTTTCTTACATTTAAAAAAATACAAGTCAAAAAATAATAAACACAAATAACTTTATTCCAAACATCTATTCATTAGGAATAATATTTTTTACTACTCCCTTATTAAGAATTTCAATATGCTCTGCAACAATAACAACTTCATCGTTAATTATATCTTGTTGCAATCTTCCAACAACCCTTATTTGATGACCAACCTTTAACCCCATCAATTCAGCATTACATTGAACTTGGAAGTGATAAACAAAAATTGCATCTTGGGGGTTTTCTCTCATAAGCAAGAGTTATAGAACTTTCAATACTCTCTATAACTTCTCCTTCGATTATCAAACAATTTAATTTATTCATTGTTATCTCCGTTGTTATTAAATCGGTTTGAAGGAGCGTCAGTTATTAGCAATAGGCTCCGCTCCTTTAAGCCGACTTTTAAATCCAAATCAAATTGGTAAAGTCCTTACATATTACCTATGCACCATCTAGGAAAATAGGGAGGCAAAGAATTTCCTAGACGCAAAGCAGAACGCTCAAACTGGAAGCCTTCAGATAACCCACAACAGCTTCACCTTTGCATAGCAGTCATTTGACTGGAGTGTTTTAAGTGATAGAGTAAGGTTATAGGATTGATTTAAGAGCAATCAGCTAGACGACTAGCTTTGCTCACCTTATTCTTTTATTATAACAGTTTTGAAAAAAATTTTCAAGACTATTTTAATATCTAAAAAGGAAGCATATATTTAGGTCTCCTGATTAGCCGCCATATGCTAGAGCTTCTAATCAATCACTGACCGGAAAAAAAATGATTTTCGGTATCCTGCACGATCCTACTCATCTAACTCTAAATTGTCTGTGTCAATTCACAGAGTGCAGTTGTTCCCACGTTTGAAACTGGAGCCGATTTGCACGCATGCATTTCGTTGTTTACAAGATTAACAGTGCCTCGCCATCTCTAAGAATGGGTCTCTGGGTTAATAATCTTCAACTCTAGAACTCTATTAGGAAACTCAGGGCTTTTCTTCCATAGCTCCATATAGGAAACTTAATTGTCGCATAGCTCTCAAGCACATGCTATCCTATACTTCATCACTATTTAGGCTATCACGCCTTAGGTCGAGCGTTTAAAGTGGTCGCCGTCACATCACCGCTTAAAGGTTTGCGGATTACCTCTTCGGGACAATGGGACTTGAACCCATACGCAGATTACCTGCAGCGGATTAACCAATACACTGCTCATATCAATGTATTCGTTAAGTCCGCTTTGTCTACCATTCCAACATGACCCGTAAAAAATTTGTTCCATTAGGACACCAACTACTTGGCTTCTATCTTTACACCCAATCCTAATTCGTTGTTTCAAACGACTTCTTGCTAGTTGCTGGAACTGCAACGAATAATTGTGATTTAAGGAGACTCACTATCAAGATCTCCACAAGCTAAGTATCGGTGATTACCCGAACTTAAACTACTTAATTGGCAGCCTGCACTGTTGATCCAAAGTTTTATAAGAAAGAACTTTCGTTCACCTTACTCTAATATTATAACAATTTTGAAAAACTTTTTCAAGACTTTTTTATCTAATGATAAAAGTAAACACACTTTACATAAGTGTTCTTGTGTAATCACTAAGATTATTCTCTTCTATTTCATCATAATCAACGAATTTCCAAGAGTAATCATATTCGTATTCTACGCCGCTTTCCTCTTCTTCAACTTCTACATCAACACCATAAGATTCACACCACTGTTCACAAATCTGCTCAGCAACATCAGAAATTTCTTCTTCTGTAATATCATTATCAAATTTACCAAATTCATAACAATCAGTGCCGCACATTCCTGCTGAATAATCAAATCTAACAAACTTCATCTCATCACCTCACTGTAATATTATAACTGTTTTGATAAGAAAGTTAAAGACTTTTTTAATCACTCATTTTTTAACATAATTTTTTTTGACAGCCGAAACAAAAATCTACTTGGTATTTTTGGATTTTTAACCCAAGAATTACCAGTTCGTAAATTATATTCTTCTATTTTTTTTTCTGGATTCTTGGTTTAAGATTATTGTTGAAGTTAGATCATAATAATCACCAAGACTTTCTACTATTCCTTTCATATTTTGGTATATAGCACCAATACTTTCTACAAATTCTGTATTACGCTCTATACCAAAGTCAATTTTTACATAACTTCCTTCTACAAATTCCATTATGAGAACCAAATAAATACAGTACAAAAGTCATCATATTTTTCGCCATACATATCAGCCATAGTATACATAGTATCGATCATAAACTGACACATATATATACGATTTGTGATGTCTTCCAACATATCCTTATTGAAAGATATATCATCTTCAAGATTTTGTTTTTCCTCTTCTTTGAGAGTATAATACTGTATTGTATTTTTTAATGTTTCTAGGCGGGCAAGTTCAGTTCTATAATTCTTTTCTTTGTTTTCAAACTCAAGACGAGCATGATAAAAAGAATCAGAATTATACCAACGACCACGATTGGACTGTTTTTTCCAACCATATACCTTGTTATATTTTCCTGCCTTGATCTCATCGACAGTAGGATTTTCAGAAAAAGTTATCTCTTCTTTGAAATCTTTAGGAAGTTCAATTTCACCATTTACAACGGGTAAACCAATATCTTCATCTACACTAAGATAGCCAAAAAAATCACGATACCAGTAATCACCAGCATCTTTTACTTTATCATTATAATCTGGAACAACTTCTTCGCACATATTCCAACCATCAAGCAAAACCTTGAGTTTGTTGATGCAAACTTCTTTGCCAACAAATTTTTCACCATTGAGATAAAACTTTACCATTGCATCTGTGCTCATATAGTCCTCCTTTTTATAACATAAGTTTGACAACTATTTTTTTGCCATAGTGAGGAGTCGAACCTCACCCCTGCCACGTTCGTTTACACTACTTGCTTCTGCTATGCACCACACTACATCATATGACAATGGGAATTTGCAACTTCCCCAGAGATGATTGTTGCGCAACAATCATCTCCTTTTTAATTGTCGCTTCTTTTCTTGACAGTTCGTGTCAGCAGGCGTCGCGACTTATTCCTCTGGATCTACTGAGAATCGGACTCAGATTGTCGTGCTTTCCACTATGGGCTTTAACACGAAGCCTACCATTAGCTGACAGACCCATTCGGCTCTTTTACAAGAGCCACATTGTGCATACGGGATATCGTTGACCCGTGCTATACGACCACTTTAGAGCGTGCTGGTCGCTCACCATTAAGATAGCCCGCGTTCCCAACTAAGTGGTACGATCGTCCAACTATCAAATGGTACCTGTGAGGTTAACACCAAGTTAAGTTAACGTTCTGGTCAGGCTTAAATCAGGTTTATAACTTAAGCTCACTCACTCGTAAGACAACTAAAGCAATTTGCTTTTCGCCACCTTACTCTAATATTATAACCAATTTCATAAATTAGTTAAAGACTTTTTTAATATCGGTCTTAAACGCCTCTGTAGGTATCGACCCGACGCATAATGGTTTTGCAGACCATGACCTTACCACTTGGTTAAAGAGCGATAAAAAGATTGTGTATGACTTCTAAGACTGGGCGGAAGTCTAGCAGACTACTAGGAAGAATGAATTTTGGGAACCTTCAGATAACCCACAACAGTTCCACACTTTGCATAACAGTCATTTGACCGGAGGGCTTTAAGCATTACTTTTAGTGAATGACATTCCCTAGAAGAATCGAACTTCTGTTCTTAGGATGAAAACCTAACGTCCTAACCACTAGACGAAGGGAACATAAAATATTTGACAAGTAACCACCCGCTCTTTCACCGCTTGTCGCTCCCCTGGATTTTTGCCGAGACTTTCACTCGTGAAGAGCATGGCTTTTAGTAGTTAACAGTCGTGTTGCCTAGGACACCGTTTCTACTGAGTTTTTTATTTGTAAGCAGTTTAATTATTAAGCTTCATGCCCACCTTAACTTCCAAGGTCTCAACGGAGCCGTCAGTATTTAGGTCTTAGCCCTATAGCCGTTCACTAAACTTGTCTTACAAGCAAGAGTTTTCGAGGTGAATCTTCATCTCTAAACCTTATACTTTATTATAACCGATTTCAAAAAATTTTTCAAGACTTTTCTTTTAACTCTTTCAGAATTTCTTCATTCTGTTTGATAATCAATTCCTGATTTTCAATAACCTTTTGTTGTTGGTTAAAAATAACGGTTTGATTATGATAATTTCTACCTCTATAAAGAGTATTGAAATAATCTGAATTTTTCTCATTTTCGGAGAGTCTTGCTTCACAACCTGTAATTAATATAAGTCCTGCAACTAATGAAATAATAAAAATCTTTTTCATATACACATCCTACCTTTGAAATAAAAAAATTTTTCAAGACAAATTTTCCCTTTGTTTATAATCTTTACAAAGATTACTATAATCTACTTGATTACAAGTTATTTTTGCTTGTGGATAATAATTATTCCACATATTTCTTAAATTTTCCCAATTGTTTTTAGGAAGTTCACCAGTTTCATTATTTCTATTTATTTTTGATTTTTCCGGCCTAGCGTTTAACCAAGCAATAAGAATTTTTCTTTCTTTTGAGTTAAGAATATATGTTTTATCTCCATGAAGAAAATAATATGGCATATCAATTCTTATAGCTGTTTTCTTTTGTTTCTTTCCATTTTCTTCATTGTCAAGATGAAAATGTGGAATATTTTCTCCTTCATTTTCACCAAGTTGAACTTTAAAACCATTATTTTTTCCACCGTTTCTTTCTTCTGTTATTACTTTTGCCAAAACATATGCATCTTCAAGTTTCATTAAAAATTTCTCCTAATCATAACAAAATGATAAAAAGTGTTTTTTGGCTTATTTGGTAAAAGTTCAAATCCATTTTTTTCAAAAATATCCCAATCTGGATATAAAATATTTGCTACTGTATATTTTTTTTGTTTAAAAGCTTTTATTGCTTTCCAATTATAATCAGGACCATCTAAAAAAGCAGTATTTTCTATATCAGGTAAAAAATCAAACTCTTTTCGAAGATAGTCATCTTTATCAAGTGGTATAAAAGAAGTCAAATATCTAAAATTTTTTGTTATGAAATTTTTACTAAAATAACACCATTCTTTTGGTTTATGATCTTTATCAAACTCTACAAGCATTCTCATTTTTTATTTCCTTTATTAAAAATTATAACAGAAATCAAAAAATTTTCAAGATTATTTTAGAAAATTTTGAATTTTAATAATTAAAATAAGAATCTATTGATGCATGATAAGGCCTACCATTTACCCTAGTCATAGCTTTAGCTTCTTTTCCAAACTCTACTTTATTTTGCTGTACTATTTTTCCATAGCCTGGCCACGAATCCTTTCTTTTTGAAGTGCCTATTAAATATGGTTTCTTTCCTTTTGGATAAATCATTATAGCATCTTGATCAAATTTTTCCCCAAGTTTTTTCATCTTTTCAACAAAGTCTTTATCAAAATTTGAATTAACCACAAAATATGTAAGTTCTTTGTTTTCAGAAGCGTTTGAAGTACCAAAATTATCTACCCAAGTTCCGTCTACCATGAAATGAGTATAGCCAAATTTTCTTATCTCAACTCCAAGTTTTCCGCTTTGTTCTTTGTTTTTTAATTTATTAGTTGGTCTAAAAGCACTAATAGTGCAACAATCGTAATTTTCTATATAAGCCTTAGTTCTACTAAGAGAACTTTCGTTTAATGTTTCCATGTCAATTAACTTTAATCCAACTAACTTTAAAAGAAGTATTTGCTTTTTCAACTTCTTTGGAAGTAATCTTCTTTACTTTTTCGATTGCTTCTTCTTCTGATTTGGCATTTACAATAAAATATTTGCCATCAGACATAAGTTTATACTGCTTAATCTTTTCTTTATTTGGAAGTCGAGTTCTTAAATCAACAGATGGTGCTTCGGTAGTATGATATTCCCAAATATTCTTTGCCCAAAGTTTATAATAATCACCTTCTCCCATTTTCTCTTCTACTTCTTTAAGAGAAGTGATTTTTCCACTAAGCACATCTTTGAGAATTAAGTCTGCTTTCATATGTTCTACTACTAAACTCATCTATTTCTCCTTTGGATTTATACTATAACCAATCTAAAAAAATAGTTCAAGACTTTTTTAACTATACAACCACTACAAAAATTTTATTTTTTATCTTTTGAATTACTTATATTATTTTGTTTTTCTTCTGATAATAAACAAATATCTTTTTCTTCGATATCTAAAGCAGGTGTATCTTCATAATCTTTTTCATTTAATGTTAAATATTTTTCTATTTCCAAAAACGATCTGGCGATTGAATCATCTGACATTTACATCTACAAATGAAACTCCAATTAAATATACTTCTCTTAAATATTTTTTTAACAAAGAATTGTTAATAGCTTTTTCAAGATTGTTTTTTGAAATCTTAATTGTTGGTATAAAATTATATTTACACCCATTTAAAACAGGTATTTTGTTTTCAAATTTTAAATTAAATTTTTTGTTTTCATAAAAAAGTTCTATATTTTCAACCTCTTCAATATTCATTTTTTATTTCCTTTATTAAAAATTATAACAGAAATCAAAAATTTTTTCAAGGCAAATTTAATCTATAAATATCTATATTTTTCACAAACAAACTGAGCATTTTCAAACGAATTTAAATAATAATCTAATACTACTTTACAATCTTTTGAGAGCCAATCTCCTTCTTTTACAATCAATCTGTATTTTGTATCAATTTCAATTTCATAAATTAAACAGCAGAATTTTTCACCAAAATGACAAGCCCAGGCAGGAGCTCCTTTCATATGAATATTCTGATAATAAGTCCACATTCCAATAGTTACTACATTTGTTTTCTCACTTGCTTCAAAGCGTGGATCTTCTTCAATATCTATCATTTTAGTCCTCCGTGTAAAAATTTCTCTAACGGACAATGTTTTTTCAAAAACAAAAAAATGCATATCTCTATACTAGAGAGATATGCAAACAATGCAAGAAAAATTAAACTGTCGTAAATTATGCACAAATTGCTTTTAAACCAAACTGGTTATTAAGAGAAGTGTTATTTCCAACCTCTCTACCAGCAACATAAGCACCACCATCAGACATAGTTGTTTTTAATTTTTTACTAGTAAGATCAGGATAAAGTTCACACTTCAATTTATTTACTTCATCAACAGGAACAATACCCCAGCCATTAGCCTTTGCATTTTCCTCTTTTGGCTTAATCTGCTTAATCTTATTTGCGATGCCCTGAGCAACTCCTAAACAGTAAGAGTTTCTTTTAGCAGTCTGAGAACCATACTTTTCTTTTGCTTCTTTCATAGTGCGATCGTGAAGCCAATTATAGAACATTTCACAAGTAATACGATTTGATTCACGACCAATAAGATCAAGTTTTGATTTTCTTCCTTCTGCACAATTTATAACAGCACAGTCAAAGAAGTAAGCCAAATTCTGAATAAGAATCTTCTTCCAGTTAAAATACTGCTTTGCTTCTCCACCGTTCAACCAAGAATGACCAAGTTCACCAAACTCATCGTCCATTGAAGAAGCCTGAACATCAGACATCGAAATATCAGCAGAGTTCATCATATCCATAGCCATTTTCATAGCTACTTCTGCTTCTTCCTCTGAACTATTGCGGCTTGTATCTGCTTTTGCCAAAAGTTTCTTAATTTTCTCAATCTTATCAGACTTGTTCATTATTGTTCTCCATTGTTATCAAAAGTGAAATTGCTCTTATCCGCAACTCTAATATTATAACTGATTTAAGAAATTAGTTAAAGACTAATTTTTAGCAGATATTCCTAAATCTTCAAGATCAAGTCTTTGAATAGCAAAATTTGTATCTACTGCATAGAACTCCATATTTGGAAGTTTTTCTTTATTATTCATATCATTCAAGAAACGGTTGAAGTTAACATACTGTCTATCTACTACTTCGTCAGGAACAGCAGAACGTGCAACTCCATTCTCCAAATCTTTATGAATACGCTCTTTACAGAGTTCTGGATTTTTTGAATCCATCATTATCATAGCAATAATTCTGGTATAAGGATATTTCTTTGCATAAGCAACCATTGAATGATAATGGAGATTTGTATTTGAAAGAATTACATTTCTTCCACCTGCAAGGTTCTGATTTACAAGTTCGTCTACTCTTTCAAAAACCTCTGCATTTTTTGATTGATCTGAAACATCTCCAAGTTCTGCACGAATATTATCAGCATTTACCTCTACATCTACAAAAATATCTTTTGCAAGCTGAGCAAACTTGCTCTTACCCGAACCACTTATGCCTCTAACCCACGGTCAGCATCAAAGCTGACCGTGATCTATTAAATGATGTATTCATTTATACTCCTTTCATTTTATATAATATATGTGATGTATAGTTCTAATCTTTTTAAAATATTTACTTCTATTATTAGAAGTGCTTGCTCAAACTTCATACATTTAATTTTTTCAAGCTAACACCATTAGTAACAAAAAATAAAACTTCATTTCCTTCGTAACGATTAAAATCTCTTCCAAACCTTTTAATCATTTCTTTGGAAATTTCTTCTTTTGGAGCGGTAAAAGTAAAATGAATTGATTCACCCATGGGAATATTTTGTATATTCTTATATTTTAATGTGAGCTGCTCATTTTCTAAGATATCAATAATTTCTTTTGAGCTCATTGTTTCTCTCATTATTACTCCACTTAGTTTTAAGAAACTAAAAAATTTTCATTCATAAAAAAACATATATTTACCTTTGGGGATAGTGGGAGTCGAACCCACACGCCTAAAACGGGCAATAGATTTTGAGTCTATCATGTTTACCAAAATTACATCATATCCCCTCAAAAATTATTTCTTAAATTTATATTCTCTTCCTTCCTTGAATATTTTTCCTTCTGCAATAGCAGCATTGATTAACTGACCTGCATACTTTGGCATTTTCTTGTAAAGGATTGCCAGCTGCTTTTCAGACAGACTTCCTCTCTCTTCAAATTGCTTTGCAAAAGATGTAAGATTTTCAGAATTCACATGAACAAATCCAATTCCATTATTGAGATTTTTCAGTTCCATATAATTCTTACCCCTCGATGAAAATTTCTAGTCTGTTATGATTATCATTTGTCCAATTAGCATGACTAGCATATAAGTTACCAAAATCTCGCATTGTTTTATCGGCAGACATATTGCATTCACATCTGTCTCCATAATAAACATCAAAGAAAACAACATTGTCTTCGTAAACATCATTGATTATGTCAGCCACAAACATTACTTCTGTATTCATATATTACTCCTTACAGATATAAATATATCGCAAATGAATATCATGCATTTTAGCAAATCTAATCAATTCATTTAATAACATAATCCTTCTCCTTCATTATCACTTTCAGCAAAATCAACTAATTCTGCCATTGTTTATTCTCCATTATTATCAGAAGTGAAATCGATCTGTCATCAAACCTTACTCTAATATTATAAACGTAGAAAGAAAATAGTTAAAGACTTTTTTTACACTGTTTTCGGAGTCCAGTCTTCAATTTCTTTGAATTTGTTCTGAATTTCTTCAATTGGAATTCTATATTTCTTAAGCTTCATTTTTCCATCGTATCTTTTTACGATTTCAAGCTCATTTTTATTTAAAAAATCAAAAAACTGTTCTTCAACTTTTTTTGCAGCTTTTTGCTGAAGCTCAGAGAATTTTTCACTATTCATTTTTCCAAGTGCCTCCTCTTCTTCATCATAAGAGGAATTCTCTGGTAAGTTTAAGATTGCATAACTGTAATCAGATACACTGTTTGTAAAACTGATTTCAAACTCTACAAATCCTTTGTCAAGTTTATCCTTTACAGTTTTTACATTACGATGAAACACCTCTTCCATTTTTTCTGAAAGAGTAAAAACTTTTTTATCCTTTTTCTTAAAAAACATTAGTTTAATACCTCTGTCCAATGACACCCATACTTTGCCTGAAATTCAGCTGAAATTGCAGAAATCTCTTTATCTGATGCAAAATCGCTATCACAAAGATCTGCAATCTGTCTTGCTTCTATAATAATATCTCCCATTTTTATTCCTCTTTACTCTTCAATTATGATTGAGCTGCCGTTTACATAAATCTTCTTTCCGTTTTCTGCTTCAAAAACGGAATCGTCATCATCTGTTGACCAATAAACACATTTGATGTGATGAACTGGAAACTCCCAACCATTCTAATAAACAGTATATCTCGCACCTTCTTTCTTAGAATTTGTATAAGTCCAGTTGTTAGTCTCTCTCTGAAATTCACGATTACAAACTGTCAAACCAAGAGCAAGAATTACAACAATCCCAAAAATAATCCCAAAAATAATCTTTTTCACAATTATCCCTTCAAATAAAAAAATTCTGTATGAGAACCAACATCAATCTGAATATCACCATTTGAAAGGGCAGTTTCCCGCTGGTAATATGATTTGAAATTATGTTCATCTAAGAAAGCAAACATTGACTTCCTACATTCGGTGAGCGTTCCTTCGGCTATCTGCCGCTGCTCACCTCTACTGTTCTCAAAAAAGAGTTTCATTATTTTTTCCCCAACGCACGAGCAACCGAAGAAAGACCAGATTTTGTCATTTTCACTTCTTTCTTTGCCTTTTTACCAGAGCAGCGTGTATAAACAGTTCCGCAGCCAAATCCGTGAATATTTCCGTCGCTACCAATAGAATTGAAGTCATATTCGCGAACATACTTCACGCACTCTTTTTCAACCATTTTTTTAATTACTTTGCCGCCGCGAGTTTTGATAGTCCGAGGCTCCTGATAGATAATTCTGAAACCATCAGTTGCACCGTCAGAACCAATAATAGCAACTGCGTCGATTACATTCTTAATACCCATAAATTCATTCATTGTTTTGCCTCGCTTTTTATTTGAATTTTTTCGGTTCATCGAACCTTACTCTAATATTATAACTAATTTAAAAAAATTTTTCAAGACTTTTTTATTACTTATAATTTTCTTTAAACTTCATTATCCTTTCTCATACAATATTCATCTCCGAAAACTTTATGTTTTCTAGGCAAACCCATTTGCCTAAATCCATACTTTTCAAACTTTTTCATATACTTCTTTGAAGTGAAAACAATTATATATCTTTTGCCTAAATTATTTGTTTCATTTAGCAAAGAATTAGGTTTCCTTCTTTCAAACAAATACGAATTCTTTATTTCTTGCATTGAAAAATAATTCAATAAATCTGGATACATGTAGTTATATTTTTCACTTCCTACATTTGTAAGAGGCATTGATTTAGTTATGCGAAACCAATTATATTCATAAATGCACAAATCCATAATCTTATTGCCTCTAAGATTTACACTCATTCTTTTCATTTATTACCATTCCTCTTTATCACAACAAGCAGAATCGTATCCTTCTCTATAACCACAACGGCTGACTTCATTAAAGAGTTGAGAAGCTATATTTATTAGTTCAAATGATGTAGTGTTTTTATTTATTGCCGATAGATTTTCAGCTATCCAATTTACCCATTCTTTTTCATTTTGCAGAGAACCATATTCAACATCAATTTTAGGTGCCTTTGTTAATTTCATTGTTTTACCTCTATTGTTTAATATTATAACCAATTTAAGAAATTAATTAAAGACTATTCATTGATCATTGTTTTTTGTTCAAGCTTAAAATCTTTTAGAAAAATTTTGCAAATCTTTTCATCATTGTAATCTTCCAATCTTTCACATCTCATTCCAAAATTATTCATTAAAAAATACTTTGCATCTTCCCAAGTAACATGTTTTCTAACATCTATTAAAGCATCTATAAGACAAGTGCCTTCTATACTTTCTATACCATATTTTTTAGCTTTTGCTGTTTTATATCTTTTTCTTGCTAATTGTAATACTTGTATTTTTTCACTCATTCTTCATTAACCTCATAGTAGTAAAATGAAATTTATTAAGATATTCTTTTACAAAATTAAAGGCTGCATAATATTTATTATCCTTTATACCTAACCATTTTTTTAAAGAAATTTCTATATCTTTCCAACTGATAAGATTACCAAATTCTTGTTCTCGTCTAATTTCTATTAAAGCTTCCAGTAAAGCAAAACCTTCAGGATTTTCAAACCCATGCATTTTCGCTTGGGTATATATTTTATAAAATTTTAGTCTTCGCTTTAAGATTTTCTCTTCAAGATTATTCATTGTTCATTACCTTAACTAATGAAAAATTATAAAAAGAAAAATTCTTTGGAACTAATCTCAATATTTCTTCTTTTATAGCAACATTTATTCCCTTTTTTGGCTCTTTGTTAAATATTTCTCCAATAGTACTAATAACATCTCCCCAGCCACAAAATAAGCCTTTGATTTTTCTATATTCTACTATTCCACTAATTAAAGCATTAATATTATCATTAAACACTAAGTAATATTCTGAAAAGTTTCCTTCTCTTAGTTTTTCTTTTGATATTTCCAGTATTTCTTTAATATCTTTTTTAGTCATACACATTCCAACTTCTAGCTATATATTAATAGTATTACTTAGAACGGAATTTTTTGTCCTTTCGGAAAACCAAAAATGTCCGTTCGGTTAAGAAAAAAATTTATTCATTTTTTAGTAATGCTGGTGCATTTTCAAACATTTCCACTGAAAACATATATTCTTCAATTCCATCCAAATAAAATTTTATAGCTCTAGTTCCATCATTATAATGAAAGTTTGCTTTTTCTTTTCTTGTAATTACAAATTCTTTCCCACAGTATTTAAACATACCATAATCAAAACCAAACATTAAGGAATACTCTTGATCTATAAGAAATTTTACTTTTCTATCAGAAATAATCCTTACCCTATCTCCAACTTGTAATTTCTCTTGTAGTATTTTAGAATTTTTACATACATAATACATTATTCATTCCTCAGTAAGTTCTTCACATCCCCTTCAAACATTTCATCACTCCAATTATATTGCCCATCATCTATTTCAAGAGAGTAACGATCTCCGTATGCTTGTTTAATCCTGGTTATTTTTCCACAGTATTTTTTCATACTTCCAACAAAACCAAAAGTAAGTTCTTCCCCTTTCATAGGTAAAGAATTCACATACTCCCTGGAAATAATCTTTACCTTATCTCCTGCTTTTAATTCATTTCGTAGTCTTTTATAATACATCTATTCATTCCTCAGTAAGTTCTTCACATCCCTTTCAAACATATTACTATCCCAAATAAAACATTGATCATCTAAATCAATCTTGTAACACATTCCCCCATTAAAATCAAATTTTTGTTTGATAGTCGCTTCTTTCCCACAATACTTTTTCATAAAATTAATAAAACCATTAGGTAAAACTTCCCTCAAAGAAATAATCTTTACTCTATCCCCAATTTTTAAACTATTCATTCTTTAATAAGTTCCTGCCCTTTATAAGATATTGTAAAAATTTTATACTTAAACTTTCACACTCTTCTACTTCTCTTTTATAATACTCAATTTTAATAGGAGAGTTAGAAGCTATAAAATCAAATATTTCCCCAATAGTTTGTATACTACAAAGTTTCCATAAAGCACACCAAAATTTTTTCACTTCTACTACTTTACTATTAAAACACCAATATTCTGTATAGTGAAGACTGTTCATACATTCGATTAGTGTTTTTCGTTCTGAAAGATTTAATATCTTCTTATTCATGTTCTAATTATAATCAATTCTAAAAATTAGTTAAAGACTTATTCATTGTCCATTAAAAAAGAACTATGCATTAAGTATCCTATATACCCTTCAGTTTCTAAATAATACTTATAATCTCTTTTACTATTAACTATCTTCTTACCAATCTTTATAGCTCTTTTTTTACCAATACTTACTATATCTCTTAACCAGATTGCAGAAGCTCTTACATTAATAGTATTTAATTCCTTTTCACAGTAATAGAAAAAGGTTTTTATATACTTGTTAGAACCAATATAACTGTTTATTTTTGGGTTTTCACAGTTTTTAAGTAACCATTCTTTAAGTTCTAGTTTGTTCATTTGTATTTCTCCAATTGCGTTATTCAATTATTTACAGTTTTTTGAGTTTTTAAGGGGTGGGTTTTTAAGTTTTTTGGTTTTTAAGCTTTAAAGTTTTTGAGTTTTTGGGCTTTTGCCCATTTATTATAACTTATTATAGCATATTTTGGGGAGTTTTTCAAGTTTTTTTGGGGTTTTTGGGAGTAAAATGGGTGAGTTTGGTAATTAGTTGGGGGACGCATCTCCCTTCGCTCCAAAAGTCAAAAAAATTTTCCACCAGAACCCAAATATATAAGCCGCAAACTTGACAAAAGCCATAAAAATCGTTAAAATTAGTTAAGTTTCTTCTATTATATGTATTAAAACCGTTAAATGCCTGGCAAGCCCTATAATAGCCGAGGAGCCCGAAAAAGGCAACTACAGTAAAAATGCATAAAAGTTCAAAAATCCCTCTAGGGGGAAAGTGAGGTAAAATGAATAAAATGTAGTATAAACGCTATATAAGCTTAAATGGCTTAATTTCTCATATGTGGCTAAAAATGCCTAAATTGCATTAAAAGCCCACGGGAGTGGTATATCCTAAGAAATGCTAAGGTAGTAAAAATGGCTATAATTGGGAAAATCGTATAAATTGCATAAATGGCTAAAAAGCATATATTTGACAAAAGGTGCATAATGCACATATATGGCTAAAATACTATACAAATGAATAGTGTAATGGGTTGTAAAACGGAAATTGGGTTTTGGGTAGTAGATTGTATAGTAACAGGTTATGCAGTTTTATAGTATTTATTTAGTAATAGTAATATGTATAGTAGTTAATTTGATATAAGCTGTATAGTAGTATAGTATTTACTTGACAAGTGTAATGGGTTGTAAAACGGAAATTGGGTATTTTTTAGGCAATAAAAAAGCCCTAGTTTTTTGGACTAGGGCAGAGAGGTGAATATAGGTTAATAATAAAAATCAACAAAACAATCTTTATTCTTTTGGAAAAGATTGTTTTGATTTTCCCAAATATTGCCAAGCTTATTTTCAAGAAGTTGAAGCTTTTCAAACTTATAGTTTTCCAAAACATACTTATAGGCTTTTCCGTCTTTGTTCTTTACTATAAGCCAGAGATCCATTAAGTTGATAATAACTGTATTAAGCTTAGAATTGTCTATCCAGTCATCAATAAAGAAAATCTTATGAACGTTTCCTTTACTGACAATTGTTTCAAACTCGTTTTCATACCAGATGAAATTATTATCATCATCTACACCCAAAAAGCAAGGAAATTCCCATTTGTCGTAAAAATCATCAATTGGTTCATCAACCTTATATTTTGGGTTTAGTTCATATCTTACAATAGTTTTCTGATACACTGTTATCCTCCACTGTTTTTTATATTTTAATGGTGTTGGTAAAATAGTTCAAGACTATTTAAGTTCTTCCAAACAATCCATTAAATAAGGAATAAGTTTTTCTACAACTTCTTTTGAGGTATTGCCCTGCACCTTTATTCCTGACTCACTTTCCCCTGCGAGAAAAATTTTATAGCCGTCCTCATCTTTTGAAAAAACGATGTCTTTCGTCATTGTTTCCTCCTTACACTATTATTCTAACAGTAATAGAACAATAGTTAAAGACTAATTTTGATTGGCAAGTTTGCGTCATACAAACTATTACATTTAATTTGTATAGTTACTATACAGGTGTAGTGTAATAGATTGTAGAACGGAAATAAATAAAAAACCCTAGTCTTTTGAACTAGGGTTTTGAGGTGATATTAAGGGGCGGTTAAGCCCCATTTATTACGCTACCTGTTCAGCAGGAACGATTACCTGGTGGAACCTAGGATAACGCTTGTTAGAATTAGCACACTCAATTCCAGAGATTACCTCACAAGCGGCAGAGTTACCACTCTTTGATTTTGTTTTAATCTTGCGAGCAAGAACCTCAGTTCCGTCAGCGGTTTTGTAGCGGAACTCTTCCCCAACTTTGAGAGCATCGTAGTAAGACTTACCAGCCTTTGCAAGAGTTTCGTTAGTGGCTTCTTTTTCGGCTTTAATGGCTTCCTTGTTGTCTTTGCGGATTTTAGCTCTTTCGGTTACCAGTTCAGAAACAAGTGCGTCGAAATCGGCAAAGTTGAAAGAAACAACTTCGTTGTTTTCGTTGAGTGTAGCAAAAGCGGAGATAACATTCTGTGCGTTCATATAATATCCTTGACTACTATTAAATGGCGTAGTCTAATCCAATAAGGGAAACTGTTGAAAAACTCTTAATCGCTCATACGAGCAATCGGTCTTTCGTTCCCTTGATGTTTTAATTATAAAGGATTTAATCAAAGTGTTCAAGACCTTTTTTAATCCTTTATATCCAAACTTTTCAAAGGGCGTTGAGCTTTTCGCTCATTACTCTTTTATTATAAACTCTTTTGAAAGTTAGTTCAAGACCTTTTTTGATTTGGTTTAGGAGCCAAACATTTAATCCTTCACTAAACTTTCAAAGAACTGCTCTTGATGTTTTAATTATAAATGGTATTAAAGGAAAGTTAAAGACTAATTTTGATACTGCTTGTCTGTATAGTTTGCGTCATACAAACTATTACATTTAATTTGTATAGTTACTATACAGGTGTAGTGTAATAGAT
>OBLI01000445.1_pt1 | contig 43765 bp, 54 predicted proteins | sample 1519701 | NCBI WGS metagenome assembly OBLI01 (sample SAMEA3663005, study PRJEB22513) | pig gut metagenome | biome: pig gut; feature: pig-associated habitat; material: faeces | place: France | collected 2012
GGAAAAGGCAATGGCGTTCAAGGTGGCATTCATCGAACAGTTCAACCGCATGGAAGCATCCATCAAGGAACTTGCCCCGGCGGCAACCCCGGCAATCCCGCAAACGTTCGCACAAGCGTTACGCCTTGCAGCGGAACAGGCGGAAACAATCGAAGCGCAACAAAAGCAACTTGAAGAACAAGCACCAAAGGTTGCATTTGCAACCGCCATAATCAATTCGCCATCATCATGCGGCATTGATGAACTTGCCAAGTTGTTGAAGCAAAACGGCGTGGATATGGGCGAAATCCGGCTTTTCCAATGGTTGCGCGATAATGATTACTTGTGCAGCGTTGGCACGGCACGAAACCAACCCACGCAAAAAGCCCTTGACATGGGGTTGTTTGAACTGAAACCGCAAACGTGGACGAATCCCCGGACGGATGAAGTGATGACAACCACCCGCACGATGGTAACGGGCAAGGGCAAACAATATTTCATCAATAAATTCATTTACCAACAGGAAAGGAAAAGCCAATGAGAATTTACGTTTCCGGCAAGATTTCGGGCTTGCCTTATGAGGAAGTAAAAACCCGATTCAATGATTGCCAAGCATTGCTTGAATCAATCGGTTTTGAAGTCGTGAACCCCATAACAATGGGGTTACATCAAGAAGCGACATGGGAACAACACATGGTCAAGGACATTGAATTGCTTTTGTCGTGCGATTCCATCTATATGATGGACAATTGGACACAAAGCACCGGGGCGGGCATCGAATATGACATCGCCTTTCGCTTGGGCAAGGATATATGGTTTGAATCGGCATTCGCACGCGACAACCGCAATGTGATGCGCATTCAAAACGCCATCCATGAAGTGATGGGCATGAAGTTTTCGGATTACATCGGCAAATCGCGAAAGCGTGATGGGTTTTATGCCCGGATGATATTCGTTCATCATTGCCGTGCAATGAAGATGAAACTTACAAAGATTGCCAAATATGTGCATCGTGACCATTCATCAATGTTGCATCTATTGCGGAAGTATGAAGATGATTTCCGTTTCAATGTGCAATTCAGAGAGTTGGCAACGAGAGTAAATAATATATTAAATACATCTACAAAATGAAATTATTATTCTTTGATTTGGAAACAACCGGGACAAACCCCGGAAAGCACGGAATCCACCAAATATCCGGGCAAATAGTGATTGATGGCATCGTGAAAGAATCCTTTGATTTCCATGTGCAGCCAAACCCCAAGGCAATCATTGAGGATGAAGCGTTGGCGGTTGCAGGTGTCACCCGTGAACAAATCGCCCAATACCCACCGATGGCAACAGTGTATGCCCAATTTGTCGCAATGCTCGGCAAGTATGTGGACAAGTTCAACAAAAAGGACAAGTTCTTTTTGGTCGGGTACAATAATGCCGCCTTTGATAACCAGTTCTTGCGTGGTTTTTTCTTGCAGAATGCCGACAAATACTTTGGTTCGTGGTTTTGGGCAAATACTTTGGATGTAATGGTACTTGCAACGAATTATCTTTTGGACATTCGCCCGGACATGGAGAATTTCAAGTTATCCACGGTCGCCGCAACCCTTGGTGTTCAGGTGGATGGTGATTCATTGCATAATGCGTTATATGACATTGAACTAACAAAGGCAGTGTTTGACATCGTGGCAAAGAGAGTATGAACACACACAAATTTGATTACCGATGGAAATTGGCGGATGCCAACTTTACCAAAGACAAAGGCAAGGTGTTTTCTTGCTTTGCTTGTGGGGGGGGCAGTTCGATGGGTTACAAACTTGCTGGCTTTGATGTTGTTGGATGCAACGAGATAGACAGGCGAGTTATGGACTTATACGAAAAGAACCTCCACCCTCGTTATGCCTTTCTTGAACCAATACAGACATTCAAGGAAAGGACTGCATTTCCCGATGTGTTGTACAACCTTGACATTCTGGACGGTTCGCCTCCTTGCTCAACGTTCACAATTGCAATGGCAAGAACCAGACAGGAAACATGGGGAAAGGAAAAGCGTTTCAGAGAGGGACAGGCAGAGCAAGTGCTTGATACTCTTTTCTTCGATTTCATAGATGTAGTGCGCAAGTTGCGCCCAAAGGTGGTTATCGCTGAAAACGTGAAAGGCTTGCTCCAAGGTGCTGCCAAGAAATACGTACAACGTATTCACATGGAGTTTGAGGATGCGGGGTATTCCTGTCAGCATTTCTTGCTTGATGCGCAATACATGGGTGTGCCACAGCACAGGGAACGTGTTTTCTTTGTATGCCTTAGAAACGACCTCATACAGTATGTACCGACCGCACACACATTGTTTGACACATACCCTTTAATCAATCTGAATTTTGACGAAAAGCCTATAACGTGCGAGGATGCACACCTCACACTTGGCGACCCGATAACAACACCTTGCTACATTGACGAATACAAGCGGTTGAAGAATGGCGAGGAAACGAAATACCAACAATGCGCCTTGGTTGATAAGAATATGGTACACCCCACGATATTAGCCGGGTATCGGCAAAAAGCTTCGCCTATGCCAAGTTGGGGCATGAACTGGCTTTCAAACGAAAGTGTATGCAAGGTGTCCTCTTTCCCGACAGACTACGATTTTGGCAACCAAAAGCCATATTACGTTTGTGGAATGTCAGTCCCACCCGTTATGATGGCACAAGTGGCATCACGCATATATGAACAATGGTTATCAAAGATTAAGTAACAATTAAATTTTCGCAACAATGAAAGAATTGATTTTTGATGTCATGTTGAACGGGCGATTTGTATGCACGTTGAAATATCGCTTTTGCCCATTGTTACCGATAACGGAAGAAGAATTGGCAAAGTTCGTTGAAGAAAAACGCCCATCATTAAAGGGCAAGAATTATAAAATCGCTATTTGATATGAACACTACAAACGAAATGATATTCGCCAAAGACACCGACATGATGTTTTGGCAACAGGATAATTGCACGCAATGCGCCAAGGCGGTGTGGTATAATGCCCGCCTTGGGCGTTGCCCCAAGCACAATTGCGCATTGCAACGCGATATGGAAGCACAAGCGGGCGGCGAAATGGAAATCAACGAAAGGTCGTTCCGGGTGTTGCATGGCGTGAAGCGATGCCCATTGTTCAAGCCCAAGGACACAACGCCGGATGATTCCCCGGTGTATGATGCCCACGATTTCGCCAAAGGGCAACAAATTCTGATTCCGGAAGAATCCCCGAAACCAAAGGAAGAACCGAAACCACAACCCGTTCCCAAAACCTATTCGCCCACCCCGGAGGAAATCAAGGCAGCGGAAGAACGTATGTTGAAAACCATTTGGGATAAAAGCATCGCCCCGAACATCGGCGAAGCGATACGAACCCCGGCAATGTGGAACAATCGCCCGTTGCCGATGACTGAACGCCAATTCAAGAAGTTGGTTGCCGACAATGCCGAACGTATGTTGGAAACGTTCACATGGGAAGAAAACATGATGATTGCATTCGTGCCGTTGATTATTTCCAAGGTGTCGTGGGTATATGCCGAAAAGGTGTTGGCATATTGCGCCGAACACCGACTTTCGGAATACAAGAAACATGGTCGCGTGGTTAAGATGTTGCGCCAAGAATACATTGACACCCTTTGCAAAGACCTTGACCGCCGCCATGTGCGCCATATCGAAACGCAAACGGAACAGTTCATGGATGAAATCAATCACCATTTAACCATCCTTTGGTTACAGGCGAACACATACATCAAGAACGCCGCCGGATATGATATGAAACACGACACAATGCGCACGGATGCGATGGTTGCCATCTTGATGGTGCGTTATCTCAAAGCCCATGACAACAAGATGAATGCTATCATCGAAGCGAAAATGGGGCATTCGGAAAGCATCACCAATCCCCAAATGGTTGATTTGGAAGGGTTGATGAAAGCGTATTTGCCCAAAGGGTTTGTGGTTGGCACGAATTACCAACTAGACCTTTGCGCCAAGATATTTGAAAATTCGCTTTCAAAAATCGAATTTGACATCACCGATTGACCGGGTATTTATTCACATATAACGACAACAAGAAATGAATTACAACAAGTTAGCAGAAGAAGCCCACAAAAATGCCGTGAAACACGGCTTTTGGGAAACCAAGGTGAGCAACGAGCATTGCTTGATGCTTATTATCACCGAAATTGCCGAAATGGTGGAAGCCCACCGGGTAAGCCGCAAGGCGAACACCGCGGCATATAACGACATGCCGAACAAGCAAATCGGATTTGAAAAGTTCATCAAGAACACGATGGAAGATGAAATGGCGGACATTGTGATTCGCCTTGCCGACCTTGCCGGGGCGTTGGGTGTCAATTTCGACAAGATGTTGCCTTGCCGATATTACCGGGCATATTCCAAGTTTTCATTCACCGAAAACGCATTTGCCTTGTCAAAGGGATTGTGCCGGGATGGAATCGGAATTGAAAAGCGCATCCAATTCGGTTTGGATTTCGTAACCAAGTGGGCGCAAGAACTGAATATCGAATTGGCGTTTTTCGTAGCGCAAAAGATGCGATACAACGTAATGCGCCCATACAGGAACGGCAAACAATATTGATGCCATGCGTTTCATTGTGATAACCGAAAATCCCTTGACAGGGGAACGAACAACGGTTGAAACAAAGGATTATGAAGCCTTGCGCATCGACCGCGCCGAAATCGTTGCAATCGTGGATAAGACCGCGCAACAAGTAACGTATGATGGCGAAACATGTAATGATTTTGAAAAAGTATATTTTTAACCCTTAAAATTAAATTGTTATGTTACAAATTGAAGTAATCGGAAACATCGGCAATGATGCCGAAATTAAGGATTTCAGCGGCAAAAAGTATGTTGCTTTCAATGTCGCACATTCGGAACGCCGCAAGGATGCCAATGGCACAACCGTTGAATCAACAACGTGGGTGTCCGTGCTTTGGTACGGCGATGGCGGCGGTTTAACGCCATACCTCAAACGCGGTGCGAAAGTGTTTGTCCGCGGTCGCATGGCGTTGAAGCAATACCAAGACAAAAACGGGCATTGGCAAACCGCCGTGAACTGCAATGCAAGTGAAATCCAACTTTGCGACATCAAGGGCAACAACAACGGCAATGCCGCCGCGCCCGCCGCATCAACAGGGAACACCGATGAAGATGGTTTGCCATTCTAAACCGGACAACATCATCGCCATTGACCCGGACAAGGAAAAGTCCGGGGTGGCGTTTTTGAAGCGAAGCACCCGGCAATTGGAATTGTCCAATCTTGCATTCCCGTTGTTGCTTGATTACTTGCAGCACGCGAAGCAGAAAGGCGAAGAAACCCATGAATCATTGATTGTTGTGGTTGAAGCCGGGTGGATGAATGCCAAATCGTGTTTCCATGCCGCCCAAGGCAAACAGGCGGAAAAGATTGCAAAGGATGTCGGCGCAAACCACGAAACCGGGCGCAAAATCATCGAAATGTGCGAGCATTATGGCATCGAAGTAATGCCGCACGCGCCGTTGGTGAAGTGTTGGAAAGGCAAAGACCGGAAGATTACCCATGAAGAATTGGCATCGTTCACGGGCATCATGGGACGCACGAACCAAGATGCAAGGGATGCCGGATTGTTGGCGTGGGTGTTCGCCGGGTTGCCCATCCGCATGAAGCATGGTTGATAACTTTGGAATAACTTAACGCGTTAAAGGGGTGTATTATAGTGATACACCCCTTAACTTTGCATTGCAATTGCATAATTAAATAAGAAATCGTATGAAACCAATTGATTTTGAGCAATCCACAAAGGTATTGCAGAAACCCGGCACGTTGTCGGATTCACAATGTGGTGCGTTGCCAGTGTGGTGTGATGGCAAACAATGCGTTTCGTGTTGGAAACCATCAATCAAGGAACGTATCAACATATTGTTCGGCGGAAATGTGTGGTTGGGTGTCATGTCCGGCAAGACACAACCACCCGTGTTTGTCGCCGGGGAAACAGTATTTGAAAAAACGCCGTTTTTCGCCCGTTTTAGGGCGTTTTGGGTTGAAGTGGGTGAAGTTATCGTGGAAGTGTGGAAAAGCGTTGCAGAAGCCGCCAAAATGCGCGACAAGCGCAAGCATTTGTTTGCCGGAATGTTGATTGGCTTGGTGTTCGGATGTCTTTTCGGCATTCCGATGGGCTTTGCCGCCGGATGCCTCGCCGGGGCAATCAAGGAATGGTGGGATTCCAAAGGACACGGCACGGTTGAAATCATGGATTTCATTTTCACCGCCATTGGGGCGTTGTGTGGCGCGTGCCTTTCCATCCCGGTAATTATGTTGTATCACTTAATCATCGAATAATGGCAAAGGTAATTGAAACAAATATCGAATCCCTTGTTCCGGACAACAAGAATTTCAACAAGGGAACACAATATGGCGACCATCTTATGGATGAATCGTTGCGCCGTTTTGGTTTGGGGCGTTCCATCCTAATTGACAAAAACAACCGCATCATCGCCGGAAACAAGACCGCCGAAAAAGCCGCCGACATTGGATTTACCGATGTTGTGGTGGTTGAAGTGGACGGAAACCAACTTGTCGCCGTGAAGCGAAAGGATATTGACCTTGATTCCGCCAAGGGTCGTGAACTTGCCCTTGCCGACAACGCCACGGGCAAAGCGAATCTTGCTTGGGATGAAGAATTGATTTCCGACATATCGGCACAATTCAATTTTGAACCCGGTGATTGGGGTGTGGAAATTGAAACAATCAATCCGGATGATTACGGCACGGATTTCGCGTTGAACAGTGGCGACAAAAAACCAATCCAACAAATGGCGTTCACGTTGAGCGATGGGCAAGCGGAAATGATTAAAAATTGCATTCAACGCATTCTTGCCGTGTATGGCGATGAATGTGTTGAAGTTGATGGGAACAAGAACAAGAACGGCAACGCATTGGCAAAAATCGTTTCATTATGGGCAGAGCAAGGGAAATTGAAATAAAAGTCATTCCGTCAAGGATTGGCAATGATTTCATCAAGAAACATCATTATTCCGGAAAGGTCGTGAACAATTCGGTTTTGCATTTCGGGTGTTTTCTTGATGGTCGTTTGCACGGTGTATTGCAATACGGCAATTCATTGGACAAACGCAAAATGATGGCATTGGTTCGTGATACAGGATGGAATGAGTTCTTGGAACTGAACCGCATGGCGTTCGATGATTATTTGCCACGCAATTCCGAATCGTATTGTATCGGAAAAACGTTGCGGATGATAAAGAAACAAGCCCCGCACATCAAATGGGTTGTGTCGTTTGCTGATGGGTGTTCGTGTGGTGATGGTACAATTTACCGCGCATCAAATTTCGTGCTTACGGGCATTCGCGAAAATTTCAACCTTTGCCAATTGCCATCCGGTGAAAAGGTTCACAAAATGGCATTGGAGAGCAACCCAACGTGCAAACGAAAGGAATTAGGGGGGGCAAGTTATTACGACATCACGGGCGGGCGTTTCGATTTCCGCAAGTATGTTGAATTTACCCACGGCGAGATTTTGAAAGGATTTCAATTGCGTTATGTCTATTTCCTTGACAAGAAATCACGCGCCAAACTGACCGTCCCCGAAATACCATTTTCACGCATTGACGAAATGGGCGCGGGTATGTATAAGGGCGAAAAGATTTCCCAAGCGGAAAGGCACGCAATCAAAACACCGAAAGATTGACATGGAAGAAAATGGAAAACAAAAAAAGCAGCGGTTAAGCACCAAGGTACGCAAACAAATGTATCTTGAAGCCCTTGAAAAGACAATGGGCATTCAAACCCCGGCACGAAAGATGGTTGGCAACCTTTCGCCGGAAACGGTGCGCCAATGGCGCGAAAAGGACAAGGATTTTGCCGCAAAAATGGATGAATGCAAATCCATGTGCGGTGATTTCGTTGAATCCAAGTTGTTGCAGAAAATCAAGGATGGCGACACCACCGCCATCATATTTTATTGCAAAACGCAATTGAAAGAACGTGGTTACACCGAGCGAAAGGAAATCACCGGGGCGGATGGCAAAGACATATTCGCCACCAAGACCGATGATGAACTTGCCGCCGAAATCGAAGAATTACAACGCAAATTGGATTGATGGCAAACAGGGCGGAACAAATAAGGCTTATCAAGGCGATGCGCGAACGGCTTTTTCGTGAAAGTCGTTCCAATTTGTTGCGCTTTACCCTTGCCACGATGCCGACATTCCGCCCGGCTGATTTCCACCGCCGTTATTACGAATGCTTGACGAAGTTTGCCACGGGCGACATCAAAAAATTGATGGTGTTCATGCCGCCACAACACGGCAAATCCGAGGGTTCAACGCGCCGTTTGCCCGCGTTTCTTTTGGGGCAAGACCCCGACAAGCGATTGGCAATTGTTTCGTACAATGCCCCCAAAGCGCGCAAATTCAACCGCGAAATCCAACGCATCATTGACACCCCGGAATATCATGCCATTTTCCCGGAAACGTGTTTGAACGCATCCAATGTAACCACAATCGCGGGTTCATGGTTGCGCAATGCTGATGAATGTGAAATCGTGGGGCATCGTGGCGGTTTCAAAACCGTTGGTGTGGGCGGTGCATTGACGGGTGAACCCGTGGACATCTTAATCATGGATGACATTTACAAGGACGCGAAAACGGCGTGGTCGCCCATTGTGCGTGAATCCGTGTCCGATTGGTACGATACAGTTGCGGAAACACGTTTGCACAACGATTCGCAACAACTGATTGTGTTCACGCGATGGCATGAAGATGACCTTGCCGGAACGTTGTTGCGCCAACAAGGCGTGTTCGATGCCGAAAGCAACCCGAATGGATGGGTCGTTGTAGTGTACCAAGCAATAAAAGAGGGTGCGCCCACAAAATACGACCCACGCAACGAGGGTGAACCCCTTTGGGCGGAACGGCACAACCTTGAAAAGTTGCAAGCCATCCGAAAGCGCAATCCACAGGTGTTTGAATCGCTTTACCAACAAGACCCACAACCCCGTGCGGGCTTGATGTATGAAGCCGGATTCGTTGAATACCTTATCCGCCCGGCATCGGCATACGTCAAACGCCGTTGTTATGTGGACACCGCCGACACGGGCGCGGATTACCTTTGTGCCATTGTGTATGACGAAACGGAAGTTGGCAATTACATCGTTGATGTGCTTTACACAACGCGCCCGGTGGAATATACGCAAACCGCCCTTGCCAAAATGCTTTGCAAACACGGCGTTGCGGATTGCATCGTGGAAGCGAACAACGGCGGGCGCATATTCAAGAACAACGTGGAACGCGAATGCCGATTGATGGGCAATGGCAAAACCAAGTTCACGGCGTTTCATCAAACCGAAAACAAGGAAACGCGCATTTATGCCAATTCGGCGATGGTGCAAAACCTTACATTCATGCCCCAAGGATGGAAACACCTTTTCCCGGATTTTGCCAAGGCAATTTGCGGATATTTGAAAGCCGGGCAGAATGAACACGATGATGCCCCGGACGCATTGACCGGGACGATTGAAAAGCGCAAGGGCGGCAAGCGCACGAATGTTGCCGCATTGTTTGGTCAAATTTAATTCACAACGATATGACAATAGAAGAAATTTTCAAGTTAGCAACGGCAAATGATGTGATTTCGGAATTGAAATCGTGCCGTTTTATCCCACAACCGGACGTGGAAGCCGCCAACAAGGCATTGGACATCCGGTTGCACAACATCAACAACCATGTGTTGCGCCCGGACAAGCGCGTTCAAGTAAGCAGCGACCAAGAAGCGGATTCGGCGCAAAAGGTGATTTCAACCGATGGCGAAAGCACCAATTTCAAGACGGTGAAAGTTGCCCGTGTTGCGGTCGCCATTCAAAAACTGATTATCAAACGCGCCGTGTCGTTTTGCTTTGGCAACAAGCCATTGTATAATTCCACCCCGGAAAACGAACAGGAAAAGGCGGTGGCGTTCGCCCTTGAACGCATCATGCACGATGTGAAGTGCAATTCGTTGAACCGCAAAATCGGGCGTTCGATATTCGGTTACAAGGAATGTGCCGAATATTGGTATCCGGTTGAAAAGCAACATGGCAAATATGGCTTCCCATCGCAATACAAAATGCGGTGTTCCTTGTTTTCCCCGGCGTTGGGTGATACCCTTTACCCCTATTTCGATGAAACGGGCGACATGGTGGCGTTTTCGCGTTCCTTTGCCCGCAATCACAAAGGCGTTGCTACCAACTATTTTGAAACGTTCACCGATACCGAACATTGGCTTTGGGTGAACGGCGCGAATGGCTTTGATGTGGTCGAGGGTTATCCCAAGGCAATTGCCATCGGCAAAATCCCGGTTATTTATGGGCATCAACCCGAATTTGAAACCGAGGATGTGAACGCCTTGATTGACCGATTGGAAGAATTGCTTTCCAACTTTGCCGACACGAACGATTATCACGCAAGCCCGAAGATATTCACCACCGGGCAAATAAACGGATGGGCGCAAAAGGGTGAATCCGGCGCGGTTATTGAGGGCGAAGAGGGCGCAACCATGCAATATGTGTCATGGCAACAAGCCCCGGAAGCGGTGAAGTTGGAAATCGAAACGTTGCTTAAACTGATTTACACCATCACCCAAACACCGGACATTTCGTTTGATGCGGTCAAGGGATTGGGCGCAATTTCGGGCGTTGCGTTGAAGTTGCTTTTCATGGATGCCCATTTGAAAGTGCAAGACAAATGCGAAATTTTCGATGATTACTTGCAACGCCGCGTGAACGTGCTTTTGGCATACATCGCCCAAATGAACACATCATTGGCGGATGCGTGCGAAACCATCATGATTGAACCGGAAATCGTGCCTTACATCATCACATCGGACATTGACGATTTGAATTATTGGATGACCGCAAACGGCAACAAGCCCGTTGTGTCGCAAGAAGAATCCATCGTGGGCGCGGGTATTTCCAAGAACCCCGAAGAAACCATGCGCAAGTTGGATGAACAGGCAACCCGCGACAATTCGTTTATTATTGGTGAACCACAATTGGAGGGCGATGCGTAAGTTTGTTTTTGCAATATTGATGGGTGTGTTGCTTGCAAGTTGTGAGCAACGCCCCGCCCGTGGTTATGTAGTGGGCAAGGAATATGTGGCGGCGCACAATGTCGTTTATCGTGATGTGGCAACCAAGACATTACAAACACGGCACGTTGCCGACCAATGGGTTGTGTGGCTTGCCGATTCGTGTTCCGTCCGGTCGTACAACGTTGATAAAGCCACGTTCGAGAATGTCCGGCATGGTGAATTTATCCGAATTAAATGCAAATGATATGGCAGCACGGAAGAAAGTAATCATCCCCGAAAAGCCACAATTCCGATGCCGGGATTGTGCGCATTCATACGATTGGCATTCCAAGGCGATTGACGGACACGATATTTTGTGCCGATGCAAGTTTGATGCAAAGACCGAACACGGCAAATGGTGCAAGTTTCTCCACGACCCGCAATGTGAACATTTCAAACGCCGGAACAATGAGTAAAACGAACCTTTGCGACAACTGCAAACATTGGACACGCGCATTCGATGGCTTTTATTGTTGCGTGTGCGCCAAATGCCATCCGGGCGATGATGGGTTTTGGCGTTGTCGTTATTACACAAAGAAGTAATGGCAAAAAGGCAGAAAACAACACGATTTTCCATTCAAGGATGGGACGCAAGGCATTACAGGACAACGGACGCGTATGTTCAAGCCGTGCAAAGCCTGTATGACAAGGCGACAACGGCAATCACAAGGGCGGCAGCGCGCGGCAAGATTGACCCCGACAAGCCTTTTTCGTTCGATATGTACCCAAGTGTTCAAAAGGAGATGCAGCGCATCACCGAACAATTGGCGGAACGTGTAACGGTGGTTATCGAATCCGGGTCAAAGACACAATGGTTGTTCGCTTGCGACAAGAACGATGCGTTCATTTCGTCCATCATGGACACATCCAAAGTGAGCAAGGCGCGCTTGAAAGAGATGCAAGACCGCAACTTGGATGCCCTTGCAGCGTTCCAAGGTCGCAAGGTGGAGGGCATGAACCTTTCGCAACGTGTGTGGAAATACGTTGGTCAATTCAAAGACCAATTGGAAAACGCCCTTGATGTAGGATTGGGCGAGGGACGAAGCGCGGATGAACTTTCGCTGGATGTCCGGCAGAACTTGCGCGACCCGAACCGCCTTTTCCGGCGCGTCCGGGACAAGCGGGGCAACCTTGTATTGTCCAAACGTGCGGCGGCGTTCCATCCGGGACGTGGCGTTTATCGTTCATCGTACAAGAACGCGATGCGCCTTACCCGGTCGGAAATCAATATGGCATACCGGGAAAGCGATTGGCAGCGGTGGCAATCGTTGGATTTTGTCGTGGGGTTTGAAATACACCGAAGCAACCATGAACCGTTGTGCAAGTGCGACACATGCGCAAAGTTGGTTGGACGTTACCCCAAGACATTCAAGTTCAAGGGGTGGCATCCGCAATGTATGTGTTACGCCACGCCCGTTTTGATGGATGAAGAAACATTCGATGAAAACGAACTTGGCGACCTCAAAGCGGCGTTGCGTGGAACAACCTACAAACACCAACAGGCAAAGAACGCCGTTTCCGATGTGCCGGATGGGTTCAAAGCGTGGGTTAAAGACCATGTGGAAGCACAAAAGGGATGGGCTTCCACTCCGTATTTCATCAAGGATAATTTCGTGGATGGGCAATTGGGCAAGGGCTTGAAGATTGCAATGCCAACAACCACGCCCGCCGGAAAGGTTGATTTCCATGTTCCGTTTGATAAATTGCCCGTTGGCGAACAATTGAAGTTTAAAAGCGAAATGGCAAACCGCAATGATGATGATTGGGAATTGTTGTACGCTTGCCATTTGTATGGCGTTGATTCGGCGTGGTACGATTCAATGTGCAAGGAAATATACAAGCATCGCCAATATTGGCGCGTTGCGGAACTGAATGCCGCCCGTGATAGGTTGAAAGCACAAGTAATGGCAAAGATTGCAGAAGCCAAGGCAAAGGCATTACAGGCAATCAATGATTATGAAAATGCCATCAAGGATGCCGGGGAATGGATTGGCGACATGTCATATAAGGTTGTTGATGCGCGCGATATGATGCAAGATGAAGCATCCGAACCATATCCAAACTATATTTCCTTGCTAAATTCGGCAAATGGTGGTTCTTTGGACGCATCGCGGATTCGTGCGGCAATTGATAAGGCAAAAGCCGATTACGCACAAACCATCACCGATGCCAATGCGTGTGTTACGAAGTGTGGAAGCACGGTGGATGTTGCCAAACTGAAAGCATTGATTGCAGAGAAGCGAACAACGGCACGCAATGCGGTTGTCATCACAAGGGACATCCAAAATGAAATCAAGGAAGTTGAACGTAAATGGAACGAATCGCAAAATGGCAAATTAGAAACCATTTCTAATGATTGTAAAACACAAGGTATTTATTATCGCGATATAGAAATGCACAAAGAAAAATTGTCGGCGGATGATATTATCAAACATATTTCCGGCGGTGATACCACCACGGGTTCTTGTTCATCAATGGCATTCACGTTTGCCGCAAATATGGGCGGAATGAACGTGTTGGATTACAGGGGTGGCAAATCATGTGATTTTTTCAGCCGTGTAAAAAATATATGCTCAATTGCTGAACAGGTGGGCGGCATTGTGAATAAGAATTATAATGACTTTACGAATGCCAAGCAATTGTTGGCAACAACATCAATCGGTAAATATTATTATTTCACGTGTGGAAAACATGCCGCAATTGTTCGCAAAACTGAAAAGGGGTACGAATATTTGGAATTACAAAGTCCAAGCGCGGAACGCAATGGATGGCATGAATTAACAACCGAGAGTTTGAAAAATAGGTTTGGTGCGCAAAAATCACATACCATATACGGAAGCAGATATGAAACGAAAGAATGTATTATTGATATTGATTTGCTGATAAAAGATGCCGGATTCCGCAAGATGATGGGTTACATCAATACGGCATCCGGCAATCAAAAAAAGGGTGCGCATGGTAGCGAAAAATAATCATTTCGCGAAGAAATCACGCCAAAAGGGGTTTTCTTTATCGAATTGCTCCTTTTGGCGTTTCGATAATTTATCCGGATAGTCGGCAAAAAGATTGAATACGTTCTTTTTATCGAAACTGAATAACATTTGCCCTTTTACATCCGGGTTATCAACCCACCAAATCATATCATCCGGGTTGTTCTTGATGAAATTAACCTTTTCCATTTACGTTTGGGTTTTTATGTTTTATTGTTCCATATCTTTCAAATTTCATTGTCGCAAATGTTCATATTGTCCTTTATTGACTGCATTACAAACGCCTCGATGCGCTTTTCCAATGCGTCAAATTCAACGATGAATTGGTTTGCAATCATTTCATCAACATCATCGCTTGAATATATGGCAAGCAATGATTCATACACATCGGAATACAGGCTTTGCATCTTTTCCATGCAATTCAAAAGGCGTGTCGTTTGTTCGCCCAATACATAATTTTTCATTGCGCACCCCCTTTCTCGCTTGATTCGTTGCCCATTTGCGGCTTGTCATCGTTGCGCTTTGATTTTTCATAAAGGAATCGGTTCACGAAGTAGATTTGCCCTTTCCCGGTTACTTTGGTGGTTGTCGTTACAAGGGAATCGCCAGATGGTTTGGTGATGACCGTCTTTTTGATTTCAAACAAACCCATTTCCATCGCCCTTTGCGTGGGCTGGTTGTACCATTCGCCCTTTTTGCAAAGGAATCCATTTTCACGCAACCATTGGAACAGGCGGTTTTGCCCGATTTCAACGCCGTTTTGCTTGATGATGCGTGCCAACTCGCCGATTAAAATGGAATGTTCGGATGTTTCCACCGCCTTGGCGAACGTTGCGCCGGGCAACAATTCCTTGTTTTGGGTTTCCAATCCGTTTATTTGCACGGTCATTTGCTTGGTCGTGGCTTCAAGCAGCGTGGCACGCTTTTCAGCGGCGGCAACGGCGGCTTTTTGGCGGCTGATGGTTTCTTGCGCGACTATCAACGCACGCGCCATGATTTGTTCCGGCGTTTCATCAACCCTTGCAACCATATATCCACCCGACTTGCGGATGCTTGGAAGCACCTCGCCGCACACCCAATCTTGAAATTGTTCCGCTTCTTTCTTGCGGCTTTGGAAGATGCACTTGTACAAGTTGGGTTCGGTGATGAAATATGCTTGTTGCGTTCCGCCATTTGTAAGGAGGGGAATAGTATGCACCCCCTTTTGATTAAGACGTGGGCGCACTTTTGAAACTTGTTGTAAGTCTAATGCACGACAGATGTCCGCAAGACAAAACAACGGTTCTCCACTTTCCGCAACCGAAGTGCGGATTTGCCCGAATTGGGCATTCTCAAAAATTTTGATTGATTCTTTCATTGTTGAACGATTTGTGAAAGTTTAAGGCAATAGAAAAACGGCATCGCCTATCCCGTCGTTCAACACCTCAAAGGCTGGATTTCCATTATAGATTTCCACGGGGGTACGATGCCGATATGTCTTCCGATGCAGCATAAAAAATACCGCAACGGTTATTGTTTGCGGTTATCAACCGCCTTTGAGATATGTTGAACACCGCAAAAGTACGACAAATCCCCGAACCGTGCAAATAATTCGGTGGAAAATGCCAAATCTTTGAAATTTATACCGATTTTGGGGGCGAAAGGGGATTTTTCCCCTCTCCCTATATATGTAATGAAATGGAATATATAGGGATATTATATATATTTCCTTTATGTCTTGCAAAAGCAATGCATTTGCATAAAAAACTGATGCATTTGCATTGCTTTTTGATGCATTTGCAATGATGTGAAATATCCTAAATGCATTTGCATTACGTTTGCACTGCATTTGGTATGCATTTGCATTGAAGTGGTATGCATTTGCATAAAGAAACGATGCATTTGCATTGCAAGTGTATTACATGTGCATTTCATTTGGTGTTCGGGTTTCGGCGATTCGTTTTCTTGCGATGTATCACCCCACGGCGGATGATGACCTTGTTGTTGCGGTATGGCTTTGTTGCCGTGATGCGATAATTCCACAACCGGGAAGCGGACACACCGAGTTGATGCGGCGTGAAATGGTCAAATATGGCGGCGATTGAACCGAAATAATGGTTATCATCATCACCAAAGGAAACGTGGTAAATCGTTGTCCCGTTCATTGTCTTGTTATTGTTGATTGTGAGAAATCGAACCATTCACGCGGTGAAGCGGTCGCCGCCTTTTTGACCTTGCGATAAAACGCCCGGTTCATATTGCGCAACCTTGCCAAGGCTTCATGTGGTTGCCAACGGAAATCCGGCATCACGGGATTGTTTGCGGCGTAAATGCCGCCTTGTTTGGGTTCAAAATGTCCGAAAGCCACAATGATGCCATCTTTGATGAACACCGTTTCCCGGATGCGGTTGTCTTTGGCGTGTGCCATTGTCATGCGCTTGCACCCGTTGTAATATTCCACAATCCGGCGTTGCATTTCCATTTGTTCCTTGACACGTTCGGCGCGAATCTTGCGGGCGTTCCACATATTCACGGCGACATCGTGCCGGATGGATGCCACATTGATGGGCGCATCCCCGGTTGCAACATCGAATGGCAATGTGCCATCGGCAAACATTTTCACGGCGCGGGCGAAGTTTTCCTTGTCCACAACCTTTTCGTGCAACTGATGCACGAAATCCACATCCAAACCATATTGGCTTGCAAGGGATTCAAAATCTTGTGTTGTCATTTCTCACCTCCTTTCCGCATGTGATTTTCATTTTACGGTTATAAATGTTGAGTTTTAGTTCTAATTCTTTGTGGTATTTTTTTGGTATGTATTTTTTGAGTTCGTGGTAATGCACTGCAACAAGATGCAACCACGTTTCCCATCTTGCCCATTGGTATTCAAGGTCGGTTTGCGAACACTCCTGCATGGTACCGCATTGTGTGCCTTTTGACTCGCATTGTTTGCAACACTTATTGCAGTTTGATGACAAATGGCACATGATGCATGCCTGTTCGGGTGTCACGCCAAAGTCAAAACTCAATTGGAATGCTATTGGATTTCCCATTATTTTAATTCTTCTTTTCCTTGCCTCATTTTGGCAATAGGTCTTCAATATACGCCCAACGGACAATACACTCGCATTCTGCACATTCTTTCCATCCATTTTTATAGTGGTTTATATCTTCTCGGTAGTCAGTTAGCCAAACGTGCCTAAATTCATCTTGACAAATAATCTCATATTCACCTTGCGGCTCTTCACTCGCATCGTGCCATACTTGGCTTGCAAGGGCTTCAAAATCTTGTGTTGTCATAATGTTTTGTATCATTGTTGCGAAAGTTTTTAATTGTGAACCCTTGCGGGCGTGTTTCACTATGAAACACATTGCAAATGTAGTGAATTTATTTAATAAAACAAGCATTTTCGCGAAAAAAAATGCACTTGCAATGCAAAATTGTTGATAACTTGGACATATCTTTCCCAAAAAACGCGCATGTTTCACTATAAAACACATTACCTTTGCCCAAGATTTGATTTTTAACTAAAAGTATTTGTTCAATGAAAAAGACAATTTTGGCGTTACTTGTGGCGAAATTCCAAGGCGCGCGAAAAGACGGATTGAATGTGTTGGCGGGCATTCTTGCTTTACAGGCATCAACCGAGGATGAAGCGAAAGCCCTTGTTGAAAAAATCACCGATGCGCAAGTGAACGAGTTCATCAAGGATTATCGCAAAGACGTGGACAAAGAGGTGTCCGAAAGTAACAAGACGTTTGAAACCAATTTGCGCAAGAAGTACGATTTCAAGGAAAAGGAAGTTGAACCCGGCAACGACCCATCCAAGAAACCGAACGACATTGCGGAAATTGTCAAAGCGGCGGTCGCGGCAGCGGTCAAGCCATTTGAGGAAAAATTGTCCGGTTACGAAACCAAGAACATTGCCGATTCAAGGCTTGCGAAACTCAACGAGAAGTTGAACGATTGCAAGGATGAAACATTCAAGGCGCAAACCTTGAAAGATTTCGCCCGCATGACATTCGCCAACGATGATGATTTCACGCAATACTTGAACGACAAGACCGCGGACATCGCAACGGCAAATCAAAACATGGCAAATGTCGCGCTTGGCGGTGCATCCGGAAAGCCCCTTTTCGCCCAAAAGGGTGATGATGGTATTTCAAAGGGTGTTGCTGATTTCGTGGCAAGCCAAAAGCCCGAAGCAAATGCGTTTACGGGAAAAGAAGTTTAACCATTTTAATTTGCACAAACTATGTCATTGACAATTAAAAGAGCAAAGGACAACCGCGTTGTGAAGTGCATTTTGCACCGCATTGCGGACATCCCCGGCGGTGTTACCGTAAAGACCGCCAATCTTGGCGGCACGGCATTGTTTGAGGGAACGCCCATTGGCAAAGGCAAGGATGGTGTGTTTGAGGTGTGCAAGACCGCCCAAATCGTTACCCAAGCAGAAGCAAACGCAACCACGTATGAGGTTGCCAAAGGACATCATTTCAAGGTGGGCGACCGCTTTGCAACTGATGCGTGCAGTGGTCAAACCATCTCCGCCATTGACAAGAGCGATGCCACCAAGGACATCATCACCGTTGGCGCAACCCTTGGCGCGGTTGTTAAAGCCGGAACTTGCGCGTTTGAATCAAGCGGCGCAAACAAGACCTTGAAAGTCGTTCCAATTGCCATTGCCGGAAGCAACGAAGATGTGGATGCCAATTCCAATCTTTTCGTTTCCGCATGGGTTCACGCCGTTGTGCGTGAAAGCAACGCCCCAATCGTGAACGATGCCATCAAGAACGGCGTGAAAAACGTTTCGTATGTTTAACCCCTAATCAAGTAAACCGATATGCAGAAATCGTTAATGGTAGGGTTGAATGAAAAGGACATGGGCGCGGTTATTCGTACCTATGACCTCAAAGATTACTATTATCCAACCCTTTTCCCACTCAAAGAAACCAATTTCTTGACGTGGAAGATGCTTGAAGCGCAATCGGGCTTGAAGATTGCCGCCGACCTTGTTTCAAGGGGCGCGACAATTCCCCGCAAGACCCGTGAAGCGATTTCACGCATTCAAGGTGATATTCCCAAGATTACCATATCGCGCGAAAAGAACGAGGATGAATTGACCGAATATGACATCATGGTTGCCATGTCGTCAAACAACCCCGATTTGAAAGCCCTTGTGGAATTTTGGGCGGAGGACACAAAGTTTTGTTGGGATGGTGTTGCAGCCCGTGCCGAATGGATTGCTTTGAAGCAAATTTCGCTTGGCAAGGTTACGTTCACCAATTCAAACAACGCCGCGGTCGTTACCGAATACGATGTGGATTACCTTATCCCCGCGGAGCAGAAAATCGGCGTGGCAACATCGTACACCACGGGCGTTGCCGGAAAGCCTTTCACCAAGGATTTCCCCGCCGCGCTGAAACTTGGCAAACAGTTGTATGGCGCGAAGTACAAGTTCGCATTCATGAATGTTGATACCTTTGAGAAACTTGCCGCCCAAGAGGAAGTTTACAAAAAGTGTGCAACGTTCATCCAAAATGCGACCGACACACAGGATGCGCCCGACCTTGCAACCGTGAATGCCTACCTTTCCAAGAAAAAGGAATTGTTCAAGGGATTGCAAATCATCGTGATTGACCAAGACATCACGATTGAACTTGCCGATGGTTCGCGTGTAACCGAAAACCCGTTTGAGGACGATGTTATCCTTTTCAGCGAAAGCAAGGTACTTGGCAACACGTATTGGAAAAAGCCGATTGACGCAAAGGCAATGCCCGGCAGCGTAGCCGAAAAGGTTATGCACGGACACACCCTTGTCAAGAAGTATTCCAACGAAAGCCCGGTACAGGAAGTTACCGAGGGAATTGCGAACCTTTTCCCCGCGTGGAATCTTGCCGGACGTTCCGTGTTGATGCAAGTGAACGCGACATCGTGGAACAAGAACTAACATTGAACAATGGGGCGGTGGCGGTTTAAGCCTCGGACACCGCCCCGGCGTTCGTTAAATGCAAGTGGATATGACAAACAAGGAATATTTGACCAAATCGTTGAACGGCATGAACCTTTCGGATGATGACATCGAAATCATCATGTTGAAAGGTGGCATTGATGCAGATGCCCCGGTATCCGTGGAACAATGCGATGTCGCCGTGTACAATCGTTTTTCCGTTGTGCTGAAAGGCGCGATGCAAAACGTGTCCGAGGGCGGAATGTCTATTTCGTGGAACATTGAAGCGATGAAGATGTATTACAACGCCCTTTGCAATGAATATGGCAAGGAAAACTTGCTTGCCACACGTCCGAAGATTCGCAACCGTTCAAACATGTGGTGATTATGGCAAACGTGAAGCAATACCCACATTTCCTTTTCATTGAGGAAACCCCGGAATCCGTACAGGATGCGGCGGGCAATTGGATTGAAAGCGAATCATCGCGCAAGTTTCTTTCCCGATGCCGGGAAGAATCGGATGGCAGAGGAACGGAATACCAAGTTGCGGGTGGTGAGACCATCAAGGCAACGTCCGTGATACAATTGCCCAAGTCATGCCCCAAGGTGGACAAGGGCGCGCGTGTCATCATTGCAAACGATATGGATTGTTCGGACATCCGCATGATTGCAATATGCTTGAACTTTGACGCGGCACAATTACATTCACGATTATGGGTATAAAGGCGAATTTTACACAAGAAGATGTGCGCAAGCGATTCGATGCGTTCTTGTCGGAAATCGAAAAGAAGCAGATTGCCCAGTTGCAACGATTGGGCGAAATGTGTTTGGTTGAAGCAAGAAACAACAAAGGGTATATGATGCAGACCGGGGCATTGCTATCGTCCACGGGGTATCAAGTCTTTGTGGATGGTGTTGCCGTACATTCCCAATTCGATGCGGCGAGCGGTGCGGAAAGTGGTGCAGCCGCCACGGGCATGAAAGCCGGACAAAGCATTGCGGAGCGTGTCGGAAAGGGGACAAAGGGCGTTGCCCTTGTTGTGGTCGCCGGAATGAATTATGCCGCATACGTTGAAGCCAAAGGATATAATGTGCTATCAAGTGCGGAACACCTTGCAGAACGGGAATTGCCCCGAATGTTAGACAAACTTATTACCAACATCAAACGTGCAGCGGAATGAAAACACCATTTGACACCAACGAAATCTTGATGGGGTTGTTGATAGGCAACACATCCATCAAGGGCGGTTATTACCATGAGGGCGACCGCCCGGATAATTCCACGGGCGAAGATATTGTGGTGAACACGATTGATTTAACCGTGGATACATTGCCCCAAATCGGCACATCAAACGTGAACATTTATGTGCCGGACACATCCAAGAAGATACGTGGCAAGATGATGGTGTTGCCGAACCGCTTACGTTTGAAAGAGTTGGCAAACGAAGTCGCGGCAATCATCCGTGAATCGCGTATTCCCGGAATAAAGGCGGTGTCCGGCACGATGTCAATAATGGGCGAACCGAACACCAAACAACATTTCGTGAATATCCGCGTGGATTGGAACATTCAAGTTTAATTTTTTATTTTTTTCGTATATGGCAACAAGAACATCACTTATCACCCTTGGACTTTGCGAAATCCAAGTTGGCGAAGCGAGCGTTGCGGGAACAATGCCCGTGTCGCTTACCAAGATAGGCAAAACCTATAAAGACACGTGCAAGATTGCACAGGATTCCGCCGATGTTACCGAACATTACGAGGAGGGCAAAGCCGCCCCGGAAGTGCGCAAGAAGTCGCGCAAAATGCCGACCTTGACATTTTCCATCATGGATGCGTGCGTGCAAGACCTTGTGGATTATGTCGGCGGCGAAAATGTCGGTTCATCGGACACCCCGGCTTGGGGTTATGATGGCGATGAAGTCGTGGCGAACAAGGCAATCAAGGTAGTAACCGAACAAGGTTTGGACTTTGAAATCCCCAACGGCGACATCGAAGCAGTCATCAACGCCGATATGTCCGCAAAGGGTATTTTCCTTGTGGACTTTACCGTTACCCCGTGTGCGGTTGCAGCCGGAAAGGCTTTGCGCGGCAAACCAAAGAGCAAATAAGGCGCGGGGCGCAAATGATAACCCGAAGCCCCGGAGAGCGACAACGCCTTTGGGGCTTTTATAGTATATCCGCATGAATAACGATAATAAAAGACAACTTGAACAGGAACGCCAAGAATTGAACACGTTGATTGGCAAAGGCGTGTCGTTTGAGATCAAGGATGTGGAAGTTAAAACGCAATCCCGGTTTTTCGGCTTGGTCAAAAAGCATATCCGCAATGAAGTAACGCGCAAATATACCATCAACGAACCTACATTGGCGACCCTTGACCGCCTTTCGCGCGAATGGGTGGAATTTGCCATTGATGATGATGCGTTGAAATCCGCCGATGGCATGACCGCTGCCCGGACGTTGGCACGAACGCAAGCCATACGATGCGCCCGCGTGATTGCCATTGCCGTGCTTGGCGAAGATAGATTGATTCCCATGCCTGGCATCGGATGCACGCGATGGATTGAGGATGAACGCAAGGTGGACGAATTGACCGAACTTTTTGCCCGGACAATCAAGCCATCACGCCTTTACCAACTTTATTCCGTGGTGAACACGATGTGCAACCTTGGGGATTTTGTGAACTCTATTCGGTTAATGTGTACCGAAAGAACCACCGCGCCGAATCGGATAGAGTAAAGCAAAGCGGGCTTAATTCCCCGCATGGTCGCCGGGGTGCAATATGTGAGCATTTCGGATGGACATACGATTATTTGCTTCATGGCGTGGCATGGTCAATTGTTCAACGCATGATGATTGATGCACCATCATTCGATGATACGGATGGCGATGTGAACGAAATCGAATTGTCGGAGAGCAACCAAGAACAAATTTTGAATTATGTAAATTCTTTATTGTAATATATGGCAGATGTAAACGGGGGCGCATTGTCCTTTACGTCCGTTATGGACAACGAAAAGATGAACGCGGCAATCGAAGAAACGTTGCGCCGCGTCCAAGGCTTTTCCGATGCCGTTGTTGGTAGCGGTGATGCGATGGACAAAACAACGCAAGAAATCGTTGAATCCATCAACATCCAAAAGCGCGTCATCAACGAGTTGGAAAACACCGTTGCCGAATTGAATGCAAAAATCAATTCGGTTGAACCCGGTGCGGCACAAGACGCATTGATTGAACAGGCAAACGCCGTGCGTGCCGAATTGGATGGCGAGAAACAAGGGATGGTCGCCCTTATCAACGAATTGAACAACTTGCAGCGTGCCAACGCCGGAGTTGCGACAACACAAGAGGAAATCCGCGCCGGACTTGGTCAAATCGGTGCGGCGTGCGAAATGCACGAAACAGCCCTTGCATCCCTTAAAGATGAGTATGCAAAGATTTCGGCGCAAATGAACACCGCCTTGAAATCCGGCAACGATAACGAATATCGTGCATTGCGTGAACGTGCGCTTGCCATCAAGGGTGAAATCACCACGCGCAAACAGTTGTTGAAAGAATTGCGCGACCAATCCAACGCCCTTGAAGCGGAAGCCACCAAGATGGAACAAGCGGCGGCGGCGGCACAAAACACCGCCCAATCCCATGTTTCGTTGCGTTCGCGCATCCGTGAATTGCGCGAGGAAATGGCATTGTACCGTGAACAATTCGGCGACCAAACGGATAAATACCGGGAAATGTCGGCGGAACTTGGGCGTTTGCAAGACATCCAAGGCGACATCCGAGCGCAAGGAAGCATTCTATCAAACGACCAAGCGCAATTCCAAGGCATCATTACCGGATTGAATGGTGTTGTTGGTGGATTCACCGCGGCACAAGGTGCGGTGGCATTGTTCGCCGGAGAAAACGAGAACTTGCAAAAGATAATGTTGAAAGTTCAATCGTTGATGTCCATCACGATGGGATTGCAACAAGTATCGGCAACGTTGAACAAGGATTCGGCATTCCGGTTGGCAACGGTCAATTCATTGCGTGAATGGTGGAACAAGTTGCTTGCCATCGGTCGCGGTGAACAAATAGCATCCACGGCGGCAACGGTTGCGGACACCACGGCAACAACCGCATCCACGGTGGCAACAACCGCAAACACCGCGGCACAAACGGCGGCAAATAGCGCGAAAACGGCAAGCGTTGGCGCATCCACCGGAGCGGCGGCGGCACAAGGTGTTCAAACCGCATCGGCGGTTGCCGGAACGGCGGCGAATATCGGGCTTGCCGGGGCTTTCCGTATGGTTGGCGCGGCAATTAAATCCATCCCGGTGTTCGGTTGGATTCTTGCCGGAATATCGGCGTTAATTGCGCTTGTTTCGCATTTCGTTGGCAAGGCAAATGAAGCCAAAAAGGCGGCGGAAGAATGGTATAATGCCATCGCCGAAAATTCATACAAGCCCATTGCGTCAATCATGGATTTGTCGCAACGATGGAATGAACTTGGCAACGACCTTGAAGCCAAGAAACAGTTCATCGAAGATAACAAAAAGGCTTTCGATGAATTGGGCGCATCCGTCAATGATGTTGTGGATGCTGAAAATTTGCTTGTCAAAAACAAGGATGCGTTCATAAACGCCCAAATTGAAAAGGCAAAGGCGACAATCTATTTGCAACAAGCCACCGAAAAGGTAAAGGAACTAATCAAAAAGGAACAAGAGGTGAGGGCGATGCCGAAAAAATCATCCACATACGTTCAAACATCACCGTATGGCTCGGGTTATTGGGTTGAGGGTGTGAACGAAGCAAGGGAGAAAGCCAAAAAGGAATTGAAGAATTTGAAAACCGAAATCGAACAAGGCTTCAAGAATGCCGCCAATGCCGAAAAACGCGGGTTCAATATATTGAAGAACGCCGGAGTTTCGGCAACGCAAACATACGCCAAGGGTTCGTTGGGCGCAATCCAACAGGCAATCGCCTTGAAACAAGAAGCCTTGAAGAAATTGACCAACAACGCCGATTACCAAAAGGCAATGAAAGAAATCGAAGCATTGCAGAAACAGGCGGACAAAATCACCGGGAAAACCACGACCACATCCGGCGGTGGTGGCGGTGGTCGTCGTCGTTCATCCGGCGGTGGTGGTACGAAAAAAGATCCATTCTTGGAGAAATTGGCAAAGTACAAATCCGAATATGCCCGTTTCCAAAAGTGGGTCAATTCCGGTGATGCCATCATCCAAAAGGCGGCGGCAACCGAATTTGACGGATTGTTGAAGCAAGGCGTAACATATATTGACTATTTGAAGCGGCAACGCGACATCATCTTGGATGTGGATGTTGCCAACCGGACGAAAGCCCAAAACAAGCAATTACGCCAACTGAATGATGCCATTGCCGAAGAAACCAAGAACACCGTGCTTGAAGCATTCAACAACGAATTGTCGGCATCCCTTGCCAACGCCAAAACCGTGCTTGAAATGCTGAAAGTGATTGAAGCCAAGCGCAAGGAATTATCCGGCGATGGTACGGAATTGGATAACGCCAAGGCAAAATCGTTGGATAATGCCGAAGAAAAAGCCAATGCCGAAGCAGCCAAACAAACGGAAGCCCTTTTGACGGAATACGCATCATTCGTGGAGCAGAAACGCCGCCTTGAAGAACAATTCAACACCGACATGGAATTGTTAAGCCGGGCGCGCGCAAAAGCCACCACGGCGGCGGAAATTGCCGAAATTGACCAAGCAATGGCAAATCGCAAAACTAAATACAACAAGGATGTTGTGAACGTTGGCGGTTACGATGAAATATTGAACCAATACGGCGGTTATGAGCAGAAGAAAACCCGCATACAAGAACAATATGCGGAACGCCGCCGCATTGCTGAATTGAACGGCAACACCAAGTTGTTGGAACAGTTGGCGACCGCCGAACAAAACGAACTTTCCAAGTTGCAAAGCGATTTGATTAAAAATTCGGCTGATTGGCAAAACCTTTTCGGCAACCTTGATGAATTGACCACATCAACCATCAAGAAGTTGATTGCAAAGATTGAGGGCATGAAAGCAACCATCGGTGTGGATTTGAACCCACAGGATTTGAAAGCCCTTACCGACCAATTGAACAAGGCGCGTGCGGAAGTTGAAAAACGCAATCCGTTCACCGCCCTTGGCGCGGCATGGAAACGCCTCAAAGAAGCAACCAAGGATGGCAAGGGTTTGGGAAGCGATGAAGCCAAAAAGGCGACAAAAGACGTTGCATCCGCCGTTTCGCAATCAATCAACCTTGTTTCCGGGACGTTCAACGCCGTAACCGCCGGATTGCAGAAGATGGGCGTATCAATGGACGAAGAAACGCAAGCCATTTTAAGCGACCTTGGCGGAATCATGGATGGCGCAAGCCAAGTGGCGCAAGGTATCGCCACGGGAAACCCGCTTTCCGTGATACAAGGTTCAATCGGTTTGTTGTCATCGGCGTTTGATTTGTTCAATTCACGCGACCGCAAGGCGGAAAAGCAAATCAAAAAACACCAAGAAGCCATCAAAAAATTGCAAAACGCATACAAGCAACTTGAATGGCAGATTGACAAGGCGTTGGGCGGCGAAGTCTATGAAAACCAACGTGCGGCAATCAAGAACATGCAAGAGCAACAAGCCCACCTTAAAGCAGCGTGGGAAGCGGAAATTTCCAAGAAGCACACCGATTGGGGGCGTGTGGACGATTTCAAGGAACAATATGCGGAATTGGGGCGGCAAATCGAAGATATGATTGATGAAATATCCAACGATTTGTTACAGACCAACGCAAAGGATTTCGCCAACGAATTGGGCGATGCCCTTGTGGAAGCATTCGGCAAGGGTGAAGATGCCGCAAAGGCGATGGAAACCACCGTTAATTCGGTGTTGAAAAACCTTGTGTTGAACCAATTGAAAAAGAACTTTTTGGAAACCCAAATTCAAAGCGCGCTTGACCAATTGGAAAAGGATATGGGTTATTGGAGCGGCGACAATTTCATTTTTGATGGGTTGTCGGATGAAGAAATTGCCCGGTTCAAAGCATCCGTTGGTGCGGCGACCGCAAATTTCAACAACGCAATGCAGTTGTACGAAGATTTGTTCAAGGAAATGGGACTTGATGACACGGACGAATCATTGACGGGCGCGGTTAAGGGCGTGAGCGAAGAAACCGCCGACATACTCGCCGGACAAATGAACGCCATCCGCATCAACCAATTGGATATGGCGGCAATCATGCGGCAACAGTTGCAGCAATTGAACCAAATCGCCGTAAACACGGGTTACAACAAGTATTTATCACGAATTGAACGCATCATCACCATTTTGGAGCAAAACCAATCCGGGAACACGTTGCGTTCGCAAGGCTTATCATGATATGAATGAAGTAACAAAACAACTTGCCAAGGCGGCACAGGCGAACGGGATTTGCACGCCTTGGTTGAATGAATTGAAAACCCTTGAAAACAAGGATGCGTTGGTGGATATGTATATTCGCGGGCTTGATTTTTGCCTTGCCCACGATTATCCATCCAATGATTTCATCCGGCGACATTTCAAGGGCATGATGGAAACCCACGGCGTTTTCCTTGATGATGCAATTGAATTGCAAAACCAATGCAAGTGCATCGCGCTTGGTGAAACAACCGGGCGTGTTGCCGCCGATGGGTATTCCGTTGTGGAAGTGTGGGCAAAACATCAATCATCGTTGAACATCATTGCAAAGGACAACGCCTTTGTAATGGTGGATGTGTACGATGATGCCGTGGTGAATGTGTACGCAAGCGACCGGGCGAAAGTGTGCGTGAACATACACGGCGGCAAGGTTACACATGCCGCCACGGATGATGCCGTGGTGAAAATCCGGGAAATGTCTAACAAGTAAATAAATCCGATATGAGCAACAACAATATAATTTTCAACATGCCATTCGATGAAAGCGATGGCAGCGCGACCGCATACGACTATTCAAGCAACCGTGCCGATGGTGTTGTTACCGGGGCGCATTTCACCGCCGGAAAGAACGGCAATGCCATTTCCTTTGCCGGAAACGACACGTGCGAGGTGTCAAAGAACGTATTGCCAAACCTTTCCGTGAACTTTTCCATTTTGGCGTGGGTCAAGGGTGCGGATTGCGAGGTTGGCGCGCCGGGCAAACTGATATGGGTGTTGGCGTTCCCCGGCGTTAAGAATTACGTTGAAGTTCCCATCGAAGCAAAGGCGGGAACGTGGTTTTCGCTTGCCGTGGTAAAATCCGGAACGAAATACGGATTCTATGTCAATTCATCATTGATTCATGAGGTTGTGCGCAACGGTACATTGCAAGGTGTTTCGCTGAACCAAGATTTTTATGGCGGCGAATATGGCTTTGGATTGTTGGATGATGTCAAGATATACAATGCCGCCTTGTCGCAATCGGACATCATCAACGAAGTGTCAAGCGCGAAGCAACAGGCATACAAGGTGGATGGACACGATTTCAAGGATTTTGGCGTGTATGTTTCCGCATCCGATGGTTTGTTGTCCCGCCCCAAGGTAAAAGACCCAATGACGGTTAATTGGGACAATTACCACGGCGAAAGTGTGGATTTGGCGCACAAGTACATCGAACCGCGCGACATCACCTTGTCTTGCTTTGTCAAGGCTGAATCCAAGATGGATTTCATCAAAAAGGTGAACGAATTTCAACACCTTTGGGACAAGCACGGCACGAACCGCCTTTTGGTGGATGTCCACCCCGTTAAACCTTTGATTTATGAGGTGTACGCCAAAGATGCCATCGAAGTGGAAAAGACTTGGAACGATGCGTTGATGGTCGGCACGTTCAAGTTGAAATTGCGCGAACCCGAACCCGTGAAGCGCGTGTTAAAGTATATCCGCGTGGGCGAATCCACCAAAACATGCGAAATCACCTTGACATCAACCAAGTATGTGAACATATATTGGGGCGATGGGTCGGTTGATTACGATGTCGCCGGAAAGGATTTGGCAATTGCCCACGATTATGCCGAAAACGGCGATTATTTCCCCGTTATCACCGGGTGCATTGACGAAATCGAATCATTCACCACAAATGCCATCATTGTATGGGAACGAATATAATAATCACAAAGCCAAATGGCGACCGCGTGCCGATGGAATCACGGCGCACGGCAACATCAATCACGGCGGCAAAGCAAACATGGGAATTGAACGCCGAAGATACAATTGCAATTACCGTTGTTTCCCCTTTCCCACAATCGTATGGGATTGGGGATGCAATAACCGTGTTCGGTCGCGATTACAGGTTGAACCGCTTGCCCAAGGTGAAGAAATCCGGCTTTGCGGAGTATCAATATGATTTGGAGTTTGAGGGCATCCAATACGACCTTTTGCGCGTTACCTATGATGTGAACATCAACACCACGAAGAATGAATTGCAAGACATTCAAGGCGATTCATTGACGGGTGATTTGAAACGGTTCATGGATGTATTGATAAGTAATGCCAACCGCGTTTTCCCGGATAAATGGGCGTTGGGCAAATGCCCGGAAACGGTTGGCGACAAAACATTGACATTCGCCGAAAACGACAATTGCTTGTCGGTGTTGCAAACCTTGTGTTCCGCCGATAATTTCGGCGTGGAATTTGACATTGTGAAAGTGAATGGCGTTTACACAATCAACCTTTACGAAAAGGTTGGAAGCGTTTTGCCATTTACCCTTGAATATGGCAAGGGCAAGGGCTTGTATTCCATCAATCGCGACAATGTTTCATCATCCAACATCATCACCCGGTTGAAAGTGTTCGGCAGCACGGAAAACATCACGTCCAAATATCGCGCCGACCGCCTTTGCATGTTTGGCAAGGACAAATCATCATCGTACATTGAAAAGGCGGAAGCGGTGGCAAAATACGGCATATTTGAGGGGCGTAAGAACTTTGATGACATAAAGCCAACGTTCACGGGCAAGATTACGGCAATCGTGGATGGTGATGTGTTGTCGTTCGTTGATGAAACATTCCCGTTTGACATCAAGAAAACAAACGCCGATGGCGAAACGGAATACATGATTGCCGGGGTATCGCCCAAGGTGCATTTCAATTCGGGCAACCTTGCCGGGTACGAATTTGAGGTGCATGATTACGACCACGCCACACACAAATTCACATTGATAAAGCAAACCGATGACCGTGGCAATGTGTTCCCGTCCGAAACATCGCCCGCGTTCCGATTCGCTAAGGATGACACATACAAGGTGCTTGATATTGCTTATTCCAAGGAAATCGAAGAAGCCGCCGAAAACCTTTTGACGGAACAGGGAAACAAATACTATGATGATAATTGCCAACCCAAGGTGCAATATTCAATCGAAGTAACCAAATCATTCGTTGAACAGTATTTCGGCGGAAGTGATGGCATTGTGAATGTGTTCAAACCGGGCGATTGCTTGCCAATCAAGGATGATGAAATCGGCGTGGACAAGGCAATCCGCATCAAGTCATTCACGCGCAACGTGCTTGACCCATACGATTATGCCTTAACCATATCGGACGTTTCGACCAAGGCGGACATCATTACCCGTGTAATTTCGGAAATCGGCGACATTGACAAGGTAATCAACATCAACAACCTTAAAGACCCGGCACAGGCACGCGCCAATTGGCGTTCATCGCGCGAGGTGCTGAATATGGTGTTTGACCCCGAAACGGGCGGGTATTACGGCGACAAAATAACCCCGGCAAGTGTGGACACAATCGCATTATCCGTGGGCGCAAAATCAATGCAATTCGGTTTGACAAACACCGTGTTCCAACCTAATTTCAACGGAAATGCCCAAGTGGTGAAATGGAAAGGTGGAGTTTTGACGCATTACACCATTGACCCCGAAAACGCGCGTTCATGGGCATTGGCGGATGGCGAAATTACATTCACGGACACCGACCCTTATTATATTTACGCCCGTTGCAACCGCAATGGCGAAGATGGAGTGTTTGAATTTTCCAAGACACAACACAAGTGCGAAGAAAGCGCAACCGTGTATTATTTCCTTGTCGGCGTTTTGAATAGCGTGGATGCGGAAACAAAGGTTCGTTCCATTGCCTTGACGTATGGGTTCACGATGATAAACGGACGATTCATCAAAACCGGGCGCATCGAATCGGCGGATGGAACAACATATTTTGACCTTGACAATTCGGAAATCGGTGGGCGCATTGTGTTTACATCCAATGGCGAGGAAAAGACCCTTGAACAATTGGGTGCGGAAGCATTGGAAAGCAAGGATTTTATCAACAACACCTTGCCCGGATTGCTTTCGGGGCTTGAAACGCAAATTGATGGTAAAATCGAAACGTGGTTTACCGAAACCGACCCATCAACCGCGTGGACAACATCGGAAGAACGAAAGAAACATGTTGGCGATTTGTGGTACAACACCAAAACGAATGAAGCCAAGCGATATTCATCATCATTGGCATGGGAAGTTATCAAGGATGCCGATGCGTTAAAGGCATTGCAAGACGCATCCAATGCACAGGACACCGCCGATGGCAAACGCCGTGTGTTTGTGGACACACCAACAACACCATACGACCGCGGCGACCTTTGGGCAAACGGCACGTTTTTGAAGCGTTCCATGAAAACCCGTCTTGGCGGGGCGATGGTTGAAAGCGATTGGGAAAATGCCACCAATTACACGGGCGATGAATCATTGAACGATTTTATCCAAAACACCTATAATTCCGCCATCGCGGACATTTACGGGCAATTGGATGGCGTTATTGAAACACATTTCGGCAACGGTGCGCCCACATTGAGTAATGCCCCGGCAAACGCATGGACAACAAACAAGGAGAAGGAAGAACACCTTGGCGACATGTATTATGATAACGATTCCGGCATTGCTTATCGTTTCTCAAAGGACAACGGCGCATATAAATGGGTTGAAGTTCGTGATACGGGCGTTGCCGAAGCGTTGGCGGCAGCGGCAAATGCACAGGACACCGCCGATGGCAAACGCCGTGTGTTCGTAGATACGCCCCGCGCCCCATACGATGTTGGCGATTTGTGGGCAAACGGCACGTTCCTCAAACGTTGCATTGTGGCAAGGGCATCCGGCGGTTCAATCATTTTCCAAGCATCCGATTGGGATTTGGCGACCAATTACACCGGGGATGAAAACTTGAATGCGTTCATTGATGGCGTGTTCGGTGATACGATTTCCGACATATACAACCAAATTGACGGAAAGGTTGAATCATGGTACACGACCACCGACCCGGCAAGCGCATGGACAACGAACGAAGAAAAAGCAAAGCATGTGGGCGACCAATGGTTTAACACAACATCCAATCGCCTTTACCATTACATGAAGAGCAATGGCAATTACATTTGGGAAGAAATCAAGAACCAAGATGCGATTGATGCCGCAATCGCCGCATCAAGGGCGCAAGACACGGCGGATGGAAAAAGGCGTGTGTTCGTAAATACCCCTTATCCGCCTTATGATGTCGGCGACCTTTGGGCGCAAGGCGAAACGGGCGACTTGTTGCGTTGTATCAAGGCAAGGGCATCCGGTTCGTACACCGCAAGCGATTGGGGCAAGGCGACCGGGTACACCGATGATTCGGCATTGACCGATTTTATCAACAACACATATTATCCGGGGGTGTCAAGCATTACCACACAAATTGATGGCAAGATTGAAACGTGGTTTCAAACCACCGACCCGGCATCGCGTTGGACATCTGATGTGATTAAAGCAAAACACGTTGGCGATATGTGGTATCATACAACCAACAAGGAATTGCGTTGTTACCGAAAAACAACCACAACAATAAACGATATTGTGTTTACGGAATACGGGTGGGCGTTGATTGAAGATTCAACGGCAATTGCAGCGTATGAAGCCGCAAGCAACGCGCAAGACACGGCGGATGGAAAACGGCGCGTGTTCGTTGATACGCCTTATCCACCTTATGACATTGGCGATTTGTGGGTTGATGGAAAGGATTTGCGCCGTTGTATTACGGCAAGAACCGAATCACAATCTTACATTGCCAACGATTGGGTCGTGTGCGTGTATTACGACAATACGAAAACAATCATTGATGGCGGTTTGGTAACATCCGGCACAATACAGGTTGCGGGCGACAACAAATCAATCCTTGCGGGAATCACGGGAAACGGCACGGCATCCGATTCCATCCGCTTTTGGGCTGGCGCATCGTTTGAAAACAGAGCAACCGCACCATTCCGTGTGCAACAAGATGGTTCGGTGATAATGACAAAGGCAACAGTTGAAGGCGTTGTTAATGCTATATCGGGATATATAGGTGGATTCAAGATACAACAAGGGCAAATCGGTTATGGAAGTTCGTCCGAACAAGATACAACAAGTGGTTTGGCTTTGTTTCGTGATTTCATTCGCTTTTGTAGTTCGGATAGGCGACAACGTGTGTTACTTGGATGTCTTAATTCGTTAGGTTATCCATATAACGGTCTGATGGAATTAACTGACGAAATGGGAACAACGCTTGAATTGTGGCACAAACTCCCAAGCACATCGGATGAGGGGCTTGAAACGTTGTATTATCCGAAAGCATTGTATGTGAATGGCAATCAAATGAACGTTGGTAAAATCGCAATGTTTGAACGAGGTTACATAGGCACGGCTTACACCGATACAATTGTTTCGTGGATTGGCATCACGCACAAATTCCTTTTCACAGGAACATCGACATCGTACATTGGTGTTCAATTACCACAAAAATCGGTAATTGATAGCCTTGTTAATCAAAACGTGGTTCAATTTGACTTGGAAATTGTTTGCGACCGCACGATGCCGAACAGATTGCAAATATATTCCAAGGATGGCGCATACATATACGACAACAATGGTGCCCAAATGGGCGGCATTGACATGGCAAAAGGCGATGTGTTGCGCTTGCGTTACTATAATGGTGGTTGGAATTTGATTTTTAAGCATTATTAAAAATGGAAATACTTTTGGCAAAATACAAAGAGGGTGAACCCCTTGATTTGCGTTGTGTTGATGAAAAGCGCGGCGCATATTTAACGGAATTGAGAAACGCCGGGTTTATTGATTTCGTTGCAAGCGAACAACCCACGGCAGAACCGGGAAAAGCCGTTGTTGAAACGCTTGAAATTGTGGATGGCAAAATGGTTCAATCTTGGCATATCGTGGATGAATAAACCACAATATGTTAGTGAACCGGGTAAGTTATTCCCAAGTTATCCACAACGTGTTTCATAATGAAACATATATAGTAACTTTGCAGTCAAATTCTTAATTTCAAGAACAATGAACACAAGAAGTGGTGAAAGCGTTTCCGCGCAAATCGGAAAAATGGGAACGATTGCCGACCTTGCCAATGCTGATTTTCAGTTGGCGGACGGGCAACCGTTCAACATCAAAAATGATGGCGTGCAGCCCGTCAAATTGACGGTGCAACTTGCCGGAATGGATGATGGGGATTTCATCGAAACCACCTTTGAAGTGGGTTGGAATCCCGAAATCGTGAAAACAATCAAGGCAACATCGTTGTCCGGTATCAACTTAAAATGGGGCTTTTAATATGGGACTTATGATTGGCGTTGGCAGCACAAAGCCAACTTTTCCGTATGATTATTATTACGGCATCGAATGGGACATCACCGTGTCCAATCCGAAACCAACGCGCATTGGCAAGATGGAGTTGCACAAGGAATTGCCATTGCAAAACATGATGCGAAATTGCATCTTGAAAGACGATGGAAGCGTTGCATATTACTTGCACGCAAACGATTCTACAAAGCGCGACAACGGCGCGGCGGCAGACCTTACAGGCGCATCCGGCATGATGGAAACGGAATTGCCGGACATGTACGTTCGTTTCGAAACGGATGGCAACAAATGCCGCCATTTGCAATCCACCGAACCTTTGCCCGGATTCCACCTTTGGCGAAAGGGTTACATCGGCAGCGTGGAAGCAACCGTGCAGCGTTCCACAAGCAAACTTGCGTCCGTGTGCAATGAAGATGCGGATTTCCGCGGTGGCAACAACGATTCATCGCGCGATGGAACATATCGCACGATGCTTGGAATGCCCGCCACGGCAATATCGTTGAACACTTTCCGCACATACGCCCGCAACCGCGGTTCGGTGGAGTGGAATTGCAACCTTTATCGCTTGCACAAGATGATGTGGTGGTTGTTTGCCGTTGAGTATGCAAATTTCAATTCGCAAGACACATTCAACGCCGCATTGGATGAAAACGGGTATCATCAAGGCGGACTTGGTGCGGGTGTTACAACGTGGGATGGCACATGGAACACTTTCAATGGTTATTATCCCATTGTTCCTTGCGGTGTAACAAATTCACTTGGCAACCACACGGGAACGGTTGATTACAATGTGATTGGTGCGGATGGCGCGACCCTTAAAACATTTGCCGTTCCGCGTTATCGCGGCATTGAAAACCCATTCGGACACATTTGGAAGTGGACGGATGGTTGCAAGTGTATCATCCAAAGCGAAGCATCCGGCGCATTATCCAAATTTTATGTTTGTGATGACCCGGCGAAATTCACGGCATCCGGCGTTGGCAATTACGATTATCGCGGCGACTTGCCACGGAAAGAGGGATATGTAAAAGCCCTTATCCTTGGCGAGGATGGCGAAATCATGCCGTTGGAAGTTGGCGGTGGAAGTACAACGTATTTTTGCGATTACTTTTACACGAACATTCCATCAAGCGGCGAAGCCGAACGTGGTGTTTTGTTCGGCAGTAATGCGGCTAATGGTGCGAATGCGGGGTTCGTGTATGCGGATGCGGATAGCACGCCCTCGTCTGCGTCTGCGCATTTCGGTTCTCGGCTTTGCTTTGACCCGCAAATCGAAGCGGCGTAGCCGCCCCAAATCGACCCCACAACCCGAATGATGGGGTTGGGATGTGAAACAATAAATAAAATCGGTTGTCCGATGTCGTGGTGTTTTGTTCAGCGGTAATGCGAATAATGGTGCGAATGCGGGGTTCGTGTATGCGAATACGAATAACACGCCCACGAATGCGAATGCGAATATCGGTTCTCAGCGTTGCTTGTAAAAGGAATTGCTAATCGGAAACCATGCCAATCATCCCATCCGGGGATGGTGAACCGGGAAAGGAAGCCCGGCGGCAAAAAATAGAATATGTTGAACGGTTTTGGTAGGGCGCAAGCCCGAAGAATCCAAATATTCAAGCAAAGGACATGAAAAGAATAGGAAACCTTTTTGAAAAAGTCATTGCGATTGACAACTTGAAACTTGCGGACGAAAAAGCCCGCAAGGGGAAGTTGCATTCGTATGGCGTGCAGATGCACGACAAGAACAGGGAAGCCAACATTCTTGCTTTGCACGAATCATTGAAGAACGGAACGTTTCACACATCCCAATATCATGTTTTCACGATTCGCGAACCAAAGGAACGTGAAATTTATCAATTGCCATATTATCCCGACCGGATATTGCATCACGCCGTGATGAATATTCTTGAACCAATATGGGTGTCCGTGTTCACGCGCGACACCTATTCTTGCATCAAGAACCGTGGCATCCATGCTTGTGCAAAGAGCGTGAAAAAGGCGTTGCGAAAAGACCCCGCCGGGACAAAATATTGCTTAAAAATTGACATTCGGAAGTTTTACCCATCAATCAACCACGAAGTGTTGAAAGGCGTGGTAAGGCGGAAAATAAAAGATGGTCGCCTTTTGGCATTGCTTGATGAAATCATTGATTCCAACACCAACACGGACATTCCGATTCGGAATTTCGTAACCGACCCCATCACCGGGGAAATGGTGGCAACATCATTGAACGGCGTGCCGATTGGCAACTATCTTTCCCAATACTTTGCCAATTTGTTCTTGGCATACTTTGACCATTGGATAAAGGAAGCAAAGCACGTTAAATATTATTGGCGTTACGCCGATGATATTGTGATTCTTGCAGCGGACAAGGAATCATTGCACGCATTATTGCGCGACATCCGGGAATATATGCGCGGGTTGCAACTGAAAGTGAAGCGCAATCACCAAGTGTTCCCCGTGGACGCACGCGGCATTGATTTCCTTGGCTTTGTGTTTTATCACACCCATACCCTTTTGCGCAAATCCATCAAACAAAACCTTTGCCGCCGGGTGGCGAAGTTGAACAAGCGCAAGCAAAAGCCCACGAAAGCGGCATACAAACAAGCCATTTGCAGTTGGTGGGGATGGTGCAAGTATTCCGATTCAATTCATTTTTTCAACAAACTTTCAAATTCATTTCCTTATGAAATTAAATTCGCTCGAACCAAACGCCCATTATGACATGGAGCATGGTATGCCCGCCGTTCTTGAAAAAGACAATGACGGGTCGGTTATTTATCGTGTGAACATCAACGAAGAAAAGGCAATCCCGGACGGAGAAGCAGAGGAACGTCAAATCGGTTGGTCGTGTTACGAAGTCCGCACGTTCGACAAGCCCATCAAGGCAAACTTGAAACGTGTGTTCATCCGTTCCGTGATTGACGAAACGGCGGAATTTTCCCTTGTCAATTCTTACAACAAGCACATCTTGGGCATCGCCCCGGATGATAAGGCAGTTGCCGAATACAAGGAGTATTTGCAGTTTACCGAAGATTTGGATGCCCAAATCATCCGGGATTTGTCTAACAACTAAATCCACGAAACACGATGCCACGATTTTGTGATTCAAACATTGAATCGGACGCGATAATTGGCAAGGGCATTGACCTTGAAGAACTTTTTGACCAACGAATTGTCATTGAGAAAATCAAGATTGAACCCACCAAGTTTCCGGGAAAGAATGCGTCCGGAATGCGTATGCAAATGCAAGTAGTCATCAATGCCCAATTTAACGACACCGCCGATGCTGATGGTGATTTCTTTGCCAAGGATGCCAACGGCAAGGCAATCGGCACGCGCCGTTCGGTGTTCACCGGGTCGGACAACTTGATGGCGGAAATGAAACAGGCGCAAAACCAATGGAAAACCGAACGTGTTGCCCAAGGCTTGCCGCCCGTGGATTTCGTTGTGTTTGATACGACCATCGCAAAGGTTGGCAAGATGTTTCATTTCACTTAAAACAATGATTATGACATCGAACATTCATTCAATACTTTCACTTGTCGGAAAGCATATCATGGGCGTGATGGGCGCGTGTGTGGCGATGATTCGCCCGACATTCCCATTCATCCTTGTGTGTACCCTTGCCGTGCTTGCGGATTGTTACACGGCATGGTCGCTTTCCCGGCGCGTGAAGAAACGCTTTCCCGGTGCGAATGATGGAAAGTTCAAATCCAATTATGCCGGGCGCGTGTTCATCACCTTAATAAAGGTATATTCATTGACCATCCTTGTGCATCTTATTGATGCAATGGTGTTCCCGGAAATCGCTTTGCATTTGCCGCAAGTGGTCGCCGGGGCGGTTTGTTTTTGGCAAATATGGTCAATGTTGGAAAACGAATCATCTTGCAATGATGCCAAGTGGGCGAAGATTGCCCAACGCATAATGGTGGACAAGACGGAACGCCATTTCGACATTGATTTGCACGAACTGAAAGAGGAACGCCCCGAACCGCCACACATTGAAATCCCTTGTGGCAATGAAGTGTGCGCGTATCGTGGCAAGGTGCATTGCGACACAACGAAATGCCCATCTTTCATAAAACCAAAGACCGATGGCGAGCATTGACAAGTTGATTCCGTTCATCCTCAAATGGGAGGGTGGATTCGTGAACGACCCAACCGACCGGGGCGGCGCAACCAACAAAGGCGTAACAATAGCGACATACGAAGCATATTGCCGCCAAAAGAGGTTGCCCCGCCCCACGGTGGAGCAGTTGAAGAACATCCCGGATGCCCATTGGCGCGACATCATCAAAACCATGTTTTGGGATAAGTGGCACGCCGATGACATCCATTCACAAAAGGTTGCCAACATCCTTGTTGATTGGGTATGGTTATCCGGCGTTCATGGCATCAAGAAGCCACAAGCGTTGCTTGGTGTCAAGGCTGATGGCATCGTTGGCAACAAAACGCTTTCGGCGGTGAATTTCGCCGACCCGGAAGAATTGTTCGCGGCGTTGTACAAGGAACGTGTGAAGTTCATCAACGCAATTGTGGCGCGTTCCGTTGCGGCGTATGAAAAGAAAATCGGTCGCCCGGCGACTGAAAAAGAGTTGTTGAAGCACACCCAAAAGCGATTTGCAAAAGGGTGGTTGAACAGGCTTGCAGAAATCAAAAAGTTGAATTGATATGGAAATAATGGTAAAACGAAGATTTCTTGGCGACAATTACACCATCGGTTCTTTGTTCGTCAATGGTGAACGTTTCCGGGTTGATGGCAAGGCGGTGGACACGTTGGAAGATAAAAACCGCGATGCCAACATGAACGGGCGTTTTGATGATGGCGAACGCAAGGTGTACGGGCAAACGTGCATCCCGTTCGGCAAGTACGAAGTTGGTTTGGATTTTTCACCCAAATTCAGCAAGAAACCGTCTTACACGGCGTTCATTCGTAAAGGCAAGATGCCACATATTCGGAATGTGCCATCCTTTGAGGGCATTTTGATTCACGGCGGCAATACGCCCGCCGACACATTGGGATGCCTTTTGGTTGGTTTCAACACCATCAAGGGCAGCTTGACCCAATCGTTGCACGTGTTCAAACAGTTGTACGCCGAAATCGTTGCGGCAATGGACAACGGCGAAAAGGTAACAATTGAATTTGTGCCATGAAGTACATTTGCAATTTCATTGCCGTGTTGGCGGCGTTGCTGATGGTGTCGTGCGCCACATTAAAGAAGATGGCAAAGGACACCGAACAAGTGCGTGTTGATAGTGTCACCGAAAGGGTTGCCCATGTGGAAGATGTCGCCAAGATGGTGGACACAACCCGGAACGAACGGGAACAAATCATCATCACCGAAATCACGTTCTTTTCGCCGGACACCACCGCCGGGACACCACCGCCCGAAATCACCATTGATGGAACGGGCAAGGTTACGGGTGGCGGAAACATCAAGGCGATAAAGCAAACCACCATTTCCAAGGTCAAGGAAGAAAAGGGCGAAAGCAAGGAAACGGCGAAAACCGAAACCAACAAGGACAATGCGACCATCCACAAACAACAGGAACAAACACATGTTGCCAAGGAAAGCAAGAACCCCGTGATGTGGTCGTGGGTAATTGCCGCGTCAATTATTGCCGTTCTTGTGTTGTTTTTGCGTTTCCGAACACCGATTTTCACATGGTTACGCAACATTCTTGCCGCATTGCGAAAGATTTTGGAATAAAATTAGTACCTTTGCACCCACATTGTTGCGAAAGCCCCGGTTCATTGCCGGGGAACAATGTAGAAGCCCGGTTTTGTCGCCGGGCTTCATTTTGTTTTTGTTGTACACGATTACCATTGCCGAAAACACATAAAAAACGCCCGAAATCGGTGTGAAATCGGGCGTTTCGTGTACATTTTCGTGTACAAATTTCGCAAATCATTGATTTTCAATGTTTATTGCGGAGAGAGAGGAAGCGTAACCCATGAGTTTACACAATTCCAATACGTGCCACAATGCCGTAAAACCTTGATTTGATGTTTTGTTGTGGTGTTTTATAGTGCCACACAACACCATATTTGCCCCGAAAAATCGTGTACATTTTCGTGTACATGGGTTTTTGGGGCTTTTTTCGTGTACATTGTCATAAATCATTGAAGCGCGACATCGCTCGTTCTTTCAGTTCATCAACAATCGCCATGTATGGTTTCATCGCTTTCATGTCGGCGTGTCCCGTCCATTTCATTATTACCTCGGATGGGATGCCAAGTTGCAATGCCGTAACAACAAACGTGCGCCGCCCGCAATGGGTGGTGAGCAACGCCCATTTGGGCATCACTTGTTCGATTCGTTCGTTCCCTTGGAAATAGACAATACGGATGGGTTCATCAATTCCGCATACTTGCCCCAATATTTTCAACCGGGCATTCATTTTCACGTTAGATATTACAGGCAACGCCAAACCATCCTTGATGTCATCATCCTTGTATTTGTCCAATATCGCCTTGGCGTGGTCGTTCAATTCAATTCGCAACCCATCATGCGTTTTTTGTGTTACCACATCAAAGAAGCCATCCTTGATGTCGGTGCGTTTGAGTTTGGCAACATCCGAATATCGCAACCCGGTGAAGCAGCAGAACAAGAACACATCCCGGACGCGCGCAAGGCTTGATTGTGTGGGCGCGAATTGCCATGATTCAAGGCGTGCAATTTCATCACGGGTTAAGTAGATGATTTCCTTGTTCCCGTCCACACCTTTCATCTTTGGTTTGAACGTGTCATGCAGATTGCCGGGATAATACCCTTTTTTCGCCGCCCATCGCAAGAACCACCGCAAGAACGAAAGGTTCTTTGAAATGGTAGTGTTCCGCAAATCCTTTCGGAGCAATGAATCAACGTAACCTTGCAATTTGCGTTCGGTCAATGCCGGGAACGAAATATTTGGGTCGTATTCATGTAGGTGTCGCCGGAGGGCGGCAAACTTTTCGTGTGTTGAATCCGTCCATTGATTGCGTTTGCCCATTTCATCCGTGAACAGGTCGTAAACCTTGAAGAAGTTATCATTGCAAGATGGCAAATCGGCATTCGTTTTTGTCTTGCGTCCAACCATATCATTGAACAAATCCTTGATTTCGCCGGGCGTTGGTATGCGCTTTTCAAGTAGTTCATAACGGGCGATGATTTCATTCACCACCGATTGCCATTCATCAATGGTGCGGTTAATGGCATCGGCATTCGGTGATGATGGCAGCGCGCGCCCTGTGGCGGCATCCCAATCATCGGCATCAATGTTTTGCCCCAATGGAAAATCCAATGGGCGTTCGCCGTGCAACGTTATGCGCATACGGATGGCAAGGTTCTTTGATTGCCCGGCGGTGCGCTTGTGCAACAAGAATCTTATTGTTCGTTTGATGTGCATGGTTGTTCAATATACATTTCGCCAACGCCAAGAAGCAGCCACGCCGGATTCACGCCGAAATCCAAGCAGATGCCCGAAAGCGCGTCAAGGTCAATAATTCGGTATGTCATCGCGTCCGTTCCCATCGTGTTTCTTATGCAACTGTATTTTGTGCGGTTCAAATTATGTTTCCGGCAAAATCCACGCAATCCCAACGTTTTGCCGGATTCAACCGCATTGTCAAGGGCTTGAAAGAACCTTGCTTGTATGGCTTGGGATTCGGGGCTAATATTCTTTTTCATCGCGCGTGCGTGCGTATATTATCAATAATGATATGGAACACCGGGTAACTTATCAAATAGGCGTTATCGGCATTTATTTGCGCCGAAAGCGTGCCTTGTTGAAGTACATTGCCGGAGAAAACAACACGTTCAAGGTTGCCGATGCCCGCAAGCCTTTGGAAAACGGAATCGGTGGCGGCATCATCCGCCTTGCAATAATACGAAGCATCAAACGTGATTTTCGGCGTGGCATCCATGCTGTTGATAAGGTTGAACGAAACGTGTTTGTACGTTGTATCGTTCACCACGACATCATCCACGCGCATACCTTGCAACAGAGCATCGAACCCATCAGCACGACCATCCCGGAACAAGGATTGCAAATCGCGTTGGTAATCACCAAACAGTTGCGCTTCCTTTATGGGGTTAAATGTGGTGTCCGCAACCGCGCAATAATGCTGAACGATTGAATCCATTCGGCATTGCCTTTCGCATTCATGCGCCGGGCGTGGTGCGTTGTGTGTGCATGAGCATTGCAACACCAATGCAAATGCAGCCAAAAGAAGTTTCATTTGCCTTGCCATTCCGCCATCTTTTCTTTGTAGTCAATAACCATTGTTTCAAACAACACCTTATCCACGGTGGTTGTTAGTTCGCCACGCAACGATGCCAATTCAAGAGCATCAAATATTAATTCCGGCATAACGGAATAATAAGACGGGTTGCCGTAATAATCGGCAACGTTGATTGTGATTGTTTCCATTTTATCCTTGTTTTGTAAGATTATCAATGATTGCCAACAGGCGGTCAATGTGTTCTTGCGCCTTTTGCAACGACAATTCCTTGGACGCAAGCAAATCAATCATCTTGGATAATTCACTTTGCATCGCCACATCGGCGGCGTTCTTGATGTTGTCGCCCATCACGTTGGCTTGTTCAACATTGCCACCATACATGACTGGGGAATCAACAATGCAATCCGAATAGAGTTCGGAAAGCCTTTGTTTTAGTTTATCCGAATAAGGGGAACGCCCCGTAATAACATCGGATAGATATGTTTTGGACACACCCAATTCTTTTGCAATGTCTTGTTGGGTCATCCTTTTCTTGTATTTAATGGTTTCAATCCATTCACGAATGGCGTTTTTTTCGTCTTTATTGCCCATATACGTATCTTTTTTATATTAAATCCGAAAATAATTCGGATAATGTTTGCACAATCCGAATTTAATCCGTACATTTGCAGCACGGAATTAAAAACAATGCAAAGGTAAATAAATAATTAACTCGCTAAAATAGCAAAAAATACTCAATTTGAAGAATAACATGGAAGAATTTAAGGAAATTAAAGGTTATGAGGGCTTGTATATGGCATCAACATACGGTTTTATATATAAAATCCGTGATGGGAAGCCCTATAAGCGCATCGGCATTCCAAGAACAGATGGTGGACATA
>OBLI01000446.1_pt1 | contig 43758 bp, 38 predicted proteins | sample 1519701 | NCBI WGS metagenome assembly OBLI01 (sample SAMEA3663005, study PRJEB22513) | pig gut metagenome | biome: pig gut; feature: pig-associated habitat; material: faeces | place: France | collected 2012
ACGGCTAAAAAGATCATCGCTAGTGCCGTTAATCACAGCCTTTGCGCTCTTAAACACAGGCTGGGCGTGCATAGGCTTCCATAGCGGGCGACTTTCAATATTTTCTTTGCTAAGTGCCTCAATCACTTTTAAATGTGCATTTTTTTCTTTAAATGCTAGCGTGGTTAGCCATCTATTTGCGCAGGTATTTTCAAGTTCAGGCATAAAGTGATCCACACCATCTAAACCGCCCAAAAGCTCTTTATAGAGCGCAAAAATCTCTCTTTTTCTTTTCACGCGCTTGCTTAAAACCTCCATTTGCCCACAGCCAATAGCGCCTAAAATATTGCTTAAGCGGTAGTTATAACCATAGTCTAAATGCTCGTAATGAAGCAAAGGCTCTCTTGCTTGAGTGCTATAATACCTTGCCTTTGAGAGTAGTTTTTCATCATTGCTTACTAGCATTCCGCCGCCGCCACAAGTGATGATTTTATTTCCATTAAAGCTATATGCGCCAAAAACGCCAAAAGTGCCAAGTGCTTTGCCTTTATAGCTTGCGCCAAGGGCTTCTGCGGCATCTTCAATTAGCGCAATATTATTCTCAGCACAAATCTTGCTGATCTCATCCATTTTAGCAGCTGCACCGTATAGATGAGTTAGGATTAGGGCTTTTGGCTTTTGCTCGCACTCACGAATAGCTTTTTTTAGCAGCTCTGGGCTTAGATTCCAGCTCTCATCACAGTCAATTAGCACCATTTTACAGCGTTCATACATTATAGGATTTACACTAGCTGCAAAAGTAAAAGTGCTAGCAAGCACGGTATCTCCGTCTTTTATGCCAAGAGTGCGAAGGGCAAGGTGAAGGGCAGCCGTGCCAGCATTTAGAGCAAGGGCGTATTTTGCGCCGCAATACTCTTTAATTTTACTCTCAAAGCCATCCACAAAAGCACCAAGTGGAGCGATATAGTTATCACTAAAAGCTTGTTCTATGTTTTTTAACTCAGATCCGCCCATATAAGGTGCTGATAAGAAAATTCTTTGCATTTTATATCCTTTCAAAGGACGCATTTTTTAAAGCACGCATTTTAGCACAAAAAGGCAAATGTTTAAGTCTAAAATAAAGATATTTTATAAAAATTTTAAAGGAATTCTAGATTGAAAAATAAAAAATAAGAAAAAAGTGGTGGCGAGGGGCGGAATCGAACCGCCGACACAAGGATTTTCAGTCCTTTGCTCTACCGACTGAGCTACCTAGCCACGCAAATAAAAGAATGAAATTATAGCAAGCTTTGCTTAAAATTACTTTAAATTTGCTATTTCTTCTTTAAAAATATCTCCACGCTGAGCGTAGCTTTTAAACTGATCTAGGCTAGCACAGGCTGGACTTAGCAAAGCCACGCCAGAGCCGCTAAAATCAGTATCTATTGCCTTTACAGCCTCTTTTAGCTCATAGCAAGCTAGACAAGAAATTCTAGAATTCCTAGCTAGATTTACGATTTTTTCGGTATTTGAGCCTATTGCATATATTTTTGGCTCTTGCTTTAAAACAGATAGTGCATCAAAAACTGGACTTAAATCCACGCCTTTATCATCGCCTCCTAAGATTATGAAAATCTTCTCATTCTCATAACGGCGAATAGCTTGCATGCTAGCATCAATGTTGGTTGCCTTTGTATCATTTACCCATAGCCTGCCACGATTATCACGCAGTTCTTCAAGCTTATTATTTTCTATCACAAAGGTATTTATTCTCTCATAATCAGCTTGCCCTAGCAAGATTTTTTGCACAGCCAAAGCAAAAAGTGCATCCATTAAAAATGGCACTCTAAAAGTGATTTTATCGCACTCTAGCCCAAAAGTATCAGCCAAATCTTGCTCGTTAGAATAAAAATATATTTTTGCACTAGAATTCCTTACAATCTCACGCTCCTTAAAGCACGCTGGGATGATAGCTATGCATTGCTCGTTCATCATGCTAAGTGGCTTTAGCTTGGCATTTTCATAGCCCTTCATATCGCCATGCCAGCTAAGATGATCGGGTGTGATAGGCAAAAGTGCGTATATATCAGGTCTAGCTCGCTTTGTATAATGTATAGTAAAGCTAGAAGTCTCCAAAATCCATAGCCTAGCAGCTCTAGGCAAATCAGCAAGCGCAATGCCCACATTTCCACCCATAAAAGCCCCATATAAGCGCAGTAAATGCTCACACATTTTAGTAGTAGTGGTTTTGCCATTTGTTCCACTTATCCACACACTCTTTGGCATACCCATATCAAAAAAATAATCATACTCGCTGATTAAGTTTCTAGCTTTTAAAATCAGCCCATGACTTGGCGCAAAGCCTGGGCTTGGGATTTCAAGCTGGCTTTTTTCTGCCTTAAAATGCGAGCTTGGCAAAAGCAAATTCCCCCACTCATCGCTAGAAATTATCTCAAACTTATCATCATAAATCGCCCAGCCACCGCTTCTAGCGATAGCTTTTGTGGTATTTGCGTAGCCAAAAAGTGATTTCATTATTATATAGCCTTTTTAGGGAATTCTAGATTTTAGCGGATTTTTAGCAAGATTAGCGCAATGATATTTGCCAAAAGCGCAATCATCCAAAAACGCACAATAATCTTACTCTCGCTCCAGCCTTTTATCTCAAAGTGATGATGTAGTGGCGCCATGAGAAAAATGCGTTTTTTGCGTATTTTAAAGCTACCAACTTGAAGTATAACTGAGAGCGTCTCAAGCACGAAAATCACGCCTATTAGCACTAGTAAAATCTCGTTTTTTGTAGCTATACCAAGGTAGCCGATAAACGCACCTATACTAAGGCTTCCACTATCTCCCATAAATACCTGCGCTGGATAGCAGTTATACCACAAAAAGCCAAGCAACGCCCCTATCATCGCACTTACGATGATAACTAGCTCGCCAACTCCAGCAAACTTTGGCAAAAGCAAATATCCGCTATATACAGCATTTCCCATAAAATACGCATAAACCCCAAGTGTGAAAATCGCAAGCACACTAGGCACAGTAGCAAGTCCATCAAGCCCATCAGTGAGATTTACAGCATTTGAGGCTGAGATGATAACAAGAGCCCAAAACAGCAAACTAAAATAGCTAAAATCAAAAAGCGAGTTTTTCAAAAGTGGCAAATAAAACTTCGTATCAATACTAGAAAACACCCACAGTAGCACGGCTGTTATAAGAGCCAAAATACACTGAATAACAAGCTTTTGCTTTGGGCTAAGTCCTGCGTGATTGCTAGCGCCTAAAATCTTTGCCCTATCATCAATAAAGCCAAGCAAAGAAAAACTAACAATGACAAAAAGTGAAATAAGCACAAAAGGCTCATCAAGCTTTGCGCTAAAAAGGCTAGCAACTACAGCTGAGGCGACAAAAATAACACCACCCATAGTAGGCGTGTGGCACTTGGCTTGATGAGTGCTAGGGGCTAGTTCGTAGATAGGTTGGCTAGCGCAGGCCTTTTTCGCCCAGCGGATAAAAAAAGGCAAAGCCAGCACGCAAAGCACAAAAGAGAAAAAAAATGCAAAACCAGCTCTAACTGTGATATAGCTTAGAAAATTAACATTAAAAATTTCAGCAAAATAATAAAACATAAAAATATCCAAAAATAATTTAAAAAGCATAATTTTAACTAAGATAAGTTAATGTTTAACTTTTAAAGCTACAATTTGGCAAATAATTTTCAAAAAAGAGTAAAAAATGAGTAAAAAATGTATTTTAGTAATAACTGATGGAATAGGCGCAAATCCTGATAAAAATGACGCTAGCAATGCTTTTATGAGGGCAAAAAAGCCTACTTATGATATGCTTTTTAAAAAGGCAAATTTCTGCTATCTTAAAACCAGCGGTCTAGCTGTGGGCTTGCCTAGTGGGCAAATGGGAAATAGCGAGGTTGGCCACATGACAATAGGCTCAGGACGCATACTATATCAAAGCCTAGTTAAGATTGATAAAGCAATTGAAAATGGCAAGCTAGCTAGCAATCCTGCCCTAAAAGAGCTTCTAGCAAAATGTCAGCGCATTCATATAATAGGGCTTTATAGCGATGGTGGCGTACACTCACATTTGCGCCACTTTGACGCTCTTATAGATATAGTAAAATCTGCTGGGGCAAAGCCCATAATCCACGCTATCACAGATGGTCGTGATGTGGTGCCTACTACGGGGGTTCATTTTATAGAGCATTTAAGCAAGGAGCATAAAATAGCTAGCATTTGCGGACGCTTTTATGCTATGGATAGAGATAAGCGCTGGGATAGAGTAGAGAGTGCTTATAGAGTGATTGCTGAGAATTCTAATTTAACCGAGCTTAGCCCTAATGAATATATGAAAAAAAGCTATGAAAATGAGATTTTTGATGAGTTTATAAAACCTGCTAGCTTTTATGACTTTGGTGGCATTAAAGCTGATGATGGCATAGTTTTTGTAAATTTTAGAAATGACAGGGCTCGTGAGCTTTGCTCGGCTCTTAGCGTGGCTGATTTTAGCGAGTTTAAGCGCAAAAATATTTGTCCTAATCTAGTTACAATGACTAAGTATGATGATAAGTTTACTTTCCCTGTGATGTTTGCCCCTGATGAGATAAATAACACTCTAGCGCAAGTAATAGCAGCAAATAACCTACGCCAGCTACACACCGCTGAGACTGAGAAATACGCTCATGTGACTTTTTTCTTTAATGGTGGCAAAGAAGAGTGCGTAGAAAATGAAGCCAGAGTGCTAATCCCAAGCCCAAAGGTAGCAACCTATAATGAAAAGCCAGAAATGAGTGCTTATGAAGTTTGCGATGCGGTGCTAAAAGGGCTTGATGAGGGCTTTGATTTTATAGTAGTAAATTTCGCAAATGGCGATATGGTAGGACACACAGGCGATATAGATGCAGCCACAAAGGCAGTCGAGGCTGTAGATAGCTGTCTTGGCAAAATCATACAAAAAGCTAGTGCAAATGGCTACGAATACATACAAATCAGCGACCATGGTAACTGCGAGGCACTGCGCTCAGCTAGTGGCGAAATGCTTACAAATCATACCACTTTTGATGTATTTTGCTTTGTGCTTACTAGCGATGGTAGAAGATTGGAAATGGCAAGCGATGCAGGACTAGCAAATGTCGCTCCTAGCGTGCTAAAACTAATGGAGCTTGAAATTCCAAAAGAAATGGAAAAGCCGATTTTCTAGGCTTTGCTAGGGAATTCTAGAATTCCATAAATTATGCTAAAATTAAAAAATTTAAAAGCAATTCTAGTATTGTGCGCCTAGTGTGGCAAAACTGAGCGGGCACGAGCGTAGATAGAACAAATAGTTCATCAAGCAAAGTGCGAGCGAAGTTTGGTCGCAATAGGCGTGCAAGACGAATTGCTACAAAGGAGAATAAATATGAAATTTAGTGGAAAAAATGTCCTAATCACTGGCGCAAGCCGTGGAATAGGCGCAAGTATTGCTGAGAACTTAGCTGGCATGGGCTTAAAAGTATGGATAAACTACCGCAGCGACCCAGCACCTGCTGATGAGCTAAAAGCAAAAATTGAAAGCTCTGGAGCAGTAGCAGCTCTAATTAAGTTTGATGCAAGTGACGAGAGCGGCTGGAGCGAGGCGATAAAACTAATAACTGAAAGTGATGGCGAGCTAAGCTACCTTGTAAATAACGCTGGAATTACAAATGATAAACTTGCCCTTCGCATGAGCGAGAGCGATTTTACAAGTGTGATTGACGCAAATCTAAAAAGTGCGTTTTTAGGCTGCAAAGAGGCTCTAAAAGTAATGAGTAAAAAACGCTTTGGTGCGGTGGTAAATATCGCCTCAATCGTGGGCGAAATGGGCAATGCTGGGCAAGTAAACTACTCAGCTAGCAAAGGCGGCATGATAGCTATGAGCAAAAGCTTTGCCAAAGAAGGCGCAAGCCGCAGCGTGCGCTATAACTGCGTAACTCCTGGCTTTATTGAAACAGCAATGACTGAGAAATTAAGCGATGAAGTAAAGGACTACTACGCAAAAAATATCCCGCTAGGCCGCATGGGCAAGGCTAGCGAAATTGCTGATGCGGTGGCGTTTTTGCTAAGCGATCATGCTAGCTATATCACAGGCGAGACGCTAAAAGTAAATGGCGGACTTTTGATGTAAGGAATTCTAGAATTCCTAGGAGTTTTTATAGGAATTCTAGATTTTTTTCTAGCTTTAAGCAATAATTTAAGCAAAATTATATTATTATTAGCAATTCTATTTTTATTAAGGAGTTCAAAATGGCAATTTTTGACGAAGTAAGAGATGTAGTAGTAGAGCAACTAAGCGTGGCTCCAGATGCTGTAAAATTAGAGTCTAAAATCATCGAGGATCTAGGTGCTGATTCACTTGATGTAGTAGAGCTTGTGATGGCTCTTGAAGAGAAATTTGAAGTAGAAATTCCAGATAGCGAAGCTGAGAAGCTAAAAACTATCCAAGATGTAGTTACTTTCGTAGAAGGTCTAAAGAAATAATGCCGGGCGCATTGTTTAAAGGACTTTAATGAACAGAGTAGTAGTAACTGGCATCGGTATGATAAATGCCCTTGGCAATGATGCAAAAAGCTCGTTTAAAGCCATTTGCGAGGGAAAAACTGGTGTGAAAAAAATCACACTATTTGACCCCAGCGAGTTTCCTGTGCAAATCGCAGCTGAAATAAGCGATTTTAATCCTGAGAGCGTTGTAGATCCAAAAGATGTAAAAAAGCTTGATAGATTTATCGTGCTAGGACATGTGGCAGCTGATGAGGCTATGAAAGACTGCGGACTTAGTGAGTTTGACCCAGATGAGTTTGGTATAAGCTCAGCTGCTGGTATAGGTGGCTTGCCAAATATAGAAAAAAACTCTAATATCTGCTTAGAGCGTGGCCCTCGTAGGATTTCTCCATTTTTTGTGCCATCAGCACTTGTAAATATGCTAGGTGGCGTAATTAGCATAAAACATAATCTAAAAGGCCCAAATGTCGCTAGTGTAACAGCCTGCGCTGCTGGAACTCACGCTATTATAGAGGCTGCAAAGACTATTATGGTAGGTGAGGCAAGAGCTATGCTAGTAATTGGAGCTGAGAGTACTATTTGTCCTGTGGGCATAGGCGGCTTTGCTGCTATGAAGGCACTCTCTACTCGCAATGACGACCCAGAACATGCTAGCCGTCCTTTTGATGGCGGTAGAGATGGCTTTGTTATGGGAGAGGGGGCTGGTGCTTTAGTGCTTGAAGACTATGAAAGTGCAAAGGCAAGAGGTGCAAAGATTTATGCTGAGCTAATAGGCTTTGGCGAGAGTGGCGATGCTCATCACATCACTAGCCCTAGCCTTGATGGACCAGTAAGGGCGATAAAAAGAGCTCTTAAAATGGCAGGCGATGTAAAGATTGATTATATCAATGCTCACGGCACATCAACACCAGCAAATGATAAAAACGAAACCGCAGCTCTAAAAGAGATTTTTGGCTCAAATGTTCCGCTAGTTAGTTCTACAAAAGGACAAACTGGACACTGCCTAGGCGCAGCTGGAGCAATAGAAGCTGTGATTTCTATCATGGCTATGAGTGAGGGCATTGTCCCACCTACCATAAACCAGCTTGAAAAAGACGAAGACTGCGATTTGGATTATGTAGCAAATACTGCTAGAAAAGCAGAGCTAAATGTCGTAATGAGCGAGAACTTTGGCTTTGGTGGTACAAACGGCGCAGTAATATTTAAAAGAGTTTAGTTTTGGCAAATTATTTAGATTTTGAAAAAAACATAAAGCAGCTTGATGAAGACATCATGAACGCTAGGATAAGAGGCGATGATGAGGCTGTGGCGATTTTAAATAGAAATCTTGAAAAAGAAATAGCAAAGACTTACAAAGGGCTAGATGAGTATCAACGCCTAGCCCTAGCTCGCCACCCTGATCGTCCTTATATGCTAGATTATGTTCGCGCACTTTTTAGCGATGCAAAAGAAATCCACGGAGACAGAGCTTTTAAAGACGATACTTCTATCGTGTGTTTTTTAGGCTATATCGGTGGTAAAAAAGTAGTTATCATCGGCGAGCAAAAAGGCCGTGGCACAAAGTATAAAATCATGAGAAACTTCGGTATGCCACATCCTGAGGGTTACCGCAAGGCTCTAAGGGTTGCAAGGCTGGCTGAGAAATTTGAGATTCCTATTGTATTTTTTGTAGATACTCCAGGTGCTTATCCAGGAATTGGCGCAGAAGAGCGTGGGCAAAGCGAGGCAATAGCTAGAAACCTAGCAGAGCTTGCTACACTTCGCACTCGCACAATCTCAATTGTAATTGGCGAAGGCGGCAGTGGCGGTGCGCTTGCTATTGGCGTGGCTGATCGCTTTGCTATGCTAAAAAACTCAGTTTTTTCAGTAATTTCGCCTGAGGGCTGCGCGGCTATATTGTGGAACGACCCAGCAAAGGTTCAAGCAGCCACAAAGGCTATGCAAATCACTGCCGATGAGCTAAAAGCCCAAGGACTAATAGATGCTGTAATAGACGAGCCTATAAACGGAGCTCACCGTGACAAGCAAGGCGCAGCGCAGCTTGTAGGCGACTATATCGTTAGCGAGCTAAACGAGCTTGAAAAACACAGCATTGACGAGGTCATCTCGCAGCGCATGGAGCGCATACTAAACAAAGGTAGCTTTACTAGCTAATCTAGAATTTCACTTTAAGCTTTTGGGACGAAGTCTTAGAGTTTTAGGAATTCTAGATTGAATTTCTTAAAATAATTTACTGCTTAATTTAAGCTAAATTTCTAATAAAGTTTTCACTCATTTTGCCTTTATTTTTAAAAGGATAATAAATATTAAGCTTTTTCTAAATTAGGGAATTCTCTTTAGGAATTCTAGAATTTCTAGGCTTTTTTGGGGTCAGGGGGTATTTTTTATCTTAGGGAATTCTCTTAGGGAATTTTAGATTAAGCAATTCTAGTTTAAGGAATTCTCTTTGGGAATTCTAGATTAGAAAATTCTAGAATTCCTAGGAATAAAATCGCTAAAAATCTAGAATTCATAGGCTAAATACTAGAATTCCTAGAAAAAAGGGGGGAGGTTAAAGTGTCTTGTCCCTTTCTTGCTTGCCCCCTTTCACTTGCCAGACACGAAACTAGCTAGCTGGGCTTATCTAGCTGGGAAGCGAGCTAAAAAAAGAATTCTAAAATTACTAGGCTAAAATCTAGAATTCCTTAGAAAAAAGGGTTTTTATCTTGGGGAATTCTAGATTAAGAATTCTAGATTAGGAATTTAGAATTGCCTAGTTTTACTTGCTTTGTACCTGCTATTTTTTCGGGGTGCGGGGGTGTTTTTATTAAGGAATTCTAGATTAGGAATTCTAGAATTCCTAGGTAAAATACCCCACCCAGCGGATGTGAAGCAAAGAGCGGATTGCGCAGCAAAAATAGGAATTCTCTTTGGGAATTCTAGTTTAAGAATTCTCTTTGGGAATTCTCTTTAGGAATTCTAGATTGGAATTCTAGTTTAGGGAATTCTAGGCTAATATTTATAATCTTATAAAATATAAATTACAAATTACAAAAAAATACCCCCTAACCCCCAAAAACTTAGCAAAGAGCGGATTGCGCAGCAAAAAAAGTAGCACCAAGAAAATGCGGATGTGAAGCAAAGAGCGGATCCGTAGCAAAAAAAGAGCGGATGCGTAGCAAAAATAGAATTCTAGATTAGGAATTCTCTTTGGGGAATTCTAGATTAGGAATTCTAGAATTCCTAGGCTTTTTGGGGGTTAGGGGGTATTATCTTAGGGAATTCTAGTTTGCAGCTTAGGAATTCTAGAATTCCCTAAGAAATTTGTCTAAGAAATTTGCCTAGGAATTCTAGAATTCCTAGGCTTCTTTTGTGATAGTAGCGATGAGATTTAGCCCAGCTAGTTCTGTGATTTTAGCGCAGTAGAGTTTGCCATTTTCTAGCTTTTCTATCTCGCTTTCGTTTATTAGCACCTCGCCGTCTATGTCCCTATCCCACACTAGCGGCTTTGCGCTGTAAAACAGCTCGCTCTCATCACTTTTGCCGTTTAAATACACTAAAATCTCTTTGCCTATCATCGCTGCTAAGCTCGTATTTAGCGCCTTTGTAGTGATTTTTTCTATCTTTTTTAGGCGTGAGTTTATTATTTTTTTGCTCACTTGTTCCATATCATAAGCAAGGGTGTCTTCTTCGCGCGAATACGCAAAAGCAGAAATTCTATCAAAAGAAAAACTCTCTAAAAACTCGCAAAGCTCATTAAAATCAGCCTCGCTCTCGCCAGGATGCCCCACGATAACCCCAGTTCGCAAAAAGCTATTCGGTGCTGTCCTCATCGTCTCTAAAAGCTTTAAAATATGCTCTTTTGGCGTGCCGCGGCGCATAGTGTTTAAAAGGCTTTCGCTTATGTGCTGAATAGGCATATCAAAATAATTTACAAAAACAGGGCTAGCGATGATTTTACGGACTAGTTCTAGCGAAGTAGAGCTTGGATAAAGATACAAAATGCGAGCTGAGCGCACACCAGCGATGCCCTCTACTGCATCAATCAAAGCCAAAAGCCCATCACGCTCACCGCTGTCTTTCATATAAGAGCTAGAATCTTGCGCTATAAAGCTAAAATCTTTATATCCACGCCCTACTAGTTCTTTTATTTCAGCGCTTATTGCACTTAGCGAGCGACTTTGAAGCTTACCTTTAAAAGTAGGTATAGCACAAAAGGCGCATTTTTGATTGCAACCCTCGCTTATTTTTATGTATGCGTGGTAGTTTGAGCCAGTTATTACCCTGCTTTCTTGCTCTTGTAAAAACACAGCGTTTTTAAAGTCTGCATTCTCACGCTTTGCGATAAGCTCATCAATCTTAGCAAAGTCCCCAAGCCCAGCAAAAAGATCAACCTCACCTTTAAGCTCACTCATCAGCTCATCAGCATAGCGCTGCATAAGACAGCCAGTAACTACCAAAAGCGAGCCCTTTTTACGCTCGCTACTAAGCTCTAAAATCGCTCTAATGCTTTCTTCTTTAGCACTTTCTATAAAGCCGCAGGTATTTACAATCAGCACATCGGCACTGCTTACATCATCAGTGATTTCATAGTTTTTTAGCCGCCCTAGCATGACCTCGCTATCTACTAGATTTTTATTACAGCCAAGCGAGATTAGATATAGTTTTGCCATTTTTTAACTCACAGCCAAAGATTATCAATAAGCCTAGTTTTGCCCACATACGCAGCGATTAGGATTATGCTTTTATCTGTTTGTATTTGATTTATGCTATTTAGCTCTCTATCACAAATCTCGATATAGTCTATTTTAAGTGGGTTTAGCACCTTTGCCATCTCAGCTTTTATCACATCACTACTAAAAGTACCTGCGCTCACTAGCGCTTTTGCCTTCACCAAAGCACGATATAGCTTACAAGCCTCGATTAGTTCGCTCTCATCTAGATATGAGTTGCGACTTGAAAGTGCTAGCCCATCCCCTGCTCTGATTATATCGCAAGGCACGATTTCTATATCAAAAAATAAGCTTTTTACTAGATTTTGGACAATGATTAGTTGTTGGGTGTCTTTTTTGCCAAAATACGCACGCATAGGACGAATTATGTTAAAAAACTTGGCCAAAACAGTACAAACCCCATCAAAATGTCCAGGTCTAGTAGCACCCTCTAAAATACTAGCTAGCGCACTAGGGGCTTTTATACTAATATCACTTGGATACATTTGGCTAACCTTGGGCAAAAATATAGCAGTTGCCCCAGCAGCCTTTGCTACCTCTATATCGTGCGCCTCATCTCTTGGATATTTTTCTAAATCCTCTCCAGCCAAAAACTGCGTAGGATTTACAAAAACGCTTACAATGCTAACTTCATTATCTTGAACTGATTTTTTTATAAGGCTTTCATGACCTGCGTGAAGTGCGCCCATAGTAGGCACAAAGCCGATTTCTTTGCCTTGATTTAGAATTAGAAAATCTCTTACTTCGGCGATATTTCTTAAAATTTGCATAAAGAATCCTAAAATTTAAAAAATAAAAGCCAACATTTTAGCACTTCGCCCTTAAAAACTTATAAAATTTAAAAAATCTTGTGCTATAATTTCTAAAAACTTAAGGATAAAAAATGCAGATTTTAAAATTTTCACAGCCGGATTTTGACGAAAAATTCAGCATTTTAGCAAATCGTGGCGAGATGGATATGAGTGAGGTTATGCCAAGAGTGGCTAGCATAATAGCTGAAATTCGCAAAAGTGGCGATAAGGCACTTTGCGAGCAAATAGCTCGCTTTGATAACTGGGAGCCAAAAAGTGGCTATGAGCTAAAAATCAGCACAGATGAGATGGAGCGTGCGTGGAATTCCACCGATGAAAAACTAAAAGAAGCCCTAAAAATCGCCTATGAGCGTATAAAAGCCTACCACGAAAAGCAGATTGAAAAAAGTTGGCTAAGCTATGAAAAAGATGGTGCTGTTTTGGGGCAAAAAATAACGCCAGTTGATCGTGCTGGGCTATATATCCCAGGCGGCAAGGCTGCTTATCCTAGCTCACTAGTTATGAACGCAGTGCCAGCGATAGTAGCAGGTGTCGGTGATATCAGCGTTTGCACGCCTGCTGTGAGCGGGGAGGTAAATGCCCTGCTTCTAGCTGCTATGCACATGCTAGGCATAAAAAACGCCTATAAAGTAGGTGGCGCAAGCGCAGTTGCTGCAATGGCGTATGGCACAGATACTATTAGTAAAGTAGATGTGATAACTGGACCTGGAAATATATATGTAGCAACGGCTAAAAAAATGGTCTTTGGCGATGTGAACATTGACATGATAGCAGGACCTAGCGAAATCGGCGTTATCGCTGATAGTAGCTGTAATGCTCATAATATCGCAGTAGATCTGCTAAGCCAAGCTGAACACGATGAGATAGCAAGTAGTTTTTTAATCACCTTTGATGAGGGGCTAGCAAAGGCAATTGAGGCTGAGATGATGAGCGTTTTGGCTACTTTAAAGCGTGAGAAAATCGCAAGAGCAAGCGTGGAAAATAAAGCTGCTATCATAATCGCAAGGGATAAAGCCCACGCAATAGCACTAGCAAATGAGCTTGCCGTAGAACATCTAGAAATCGCTACAAATGATGCGTGGGAGTATTTGCCGAGCATCAAGCACGCAGGCGCAGTATTTTTAGGCCACTTTACGCCTGAGGCTGTGGGCGACTACCTAGCAGGGCCAAATCACACCTTGCCCACAGGCGGCACAGCTAGATTTTTTAGCCCACTTGGAGTAAATAACTTCATAAAGAGAAGCTCGGTAATAGCTATGAATGAACAAACCTTGCGCGAACTAGCCCCAGCGTGCATGGCACTTGCTAGCGCAGAAGGACTTGGCGCGCACGAGCTATCAATAAAAGTGAGGCAATAAATATTGCTTAAATTCTAGAATTTGGACTTTTTAAATTCTAGAATTTAAGAGCAATTCAAGAGCTAAATTCTAGAATTTGGAAATTTTTTGCTTTTTGCTTGTTTTTTGCTGTGCATTGCCATAAATTAAAATATTTTGCCTCATATTTTGTAAGTTTTAAGTAGTGGTGGCATTTCACCTTTTTTATTAACTAAAAAAATCATAAAAATTGTAAAAAATATTAAAAAAAGCATAAAAATTATTAAATTTTTTCATATTGTAATATTTTTCAAGCTCTTCTTCATAGTTATATGCTTTGTAAATATCGCCATTTAGGCTTTGTATTTGTGCGACAAAAAAGCTTTGCGATACTCCTGGGCTTAGAAAAATTTTTACTTTTTCTCCCTCTAATATCTTGTATATATCTTCATCATCTTTGATAATGCCGATTTTCATTTCTTTTTTATTATCAAGCAAAACTCGCATAATGCCAAGCGAATTTTTTAAAGAATAATTTCTTTCCTTGGCAATTCCATAAACGCTACTAAGCTCATTTAAGGGGCTTTGGCATATGATTTTCACTCATTACAAAATAAAACACAAGACAAACAATCAAAAATACATACAAGAAAAAACTAGAAATTTTTTTACCACTTTTAGCGATAAATGGTCTATAAATAAAAATAATATAAAAGTAGGTATTTTTAAACTAATTTATCATAATGCTATAACCTCTATTTTAAAAAGCGAATTTTTGTAGCATTTGAAAGATATGCTTTTTCAAATTTATTCAAAGGTAGTGTAGCAAATCTATCAAACAATTCCATTGCAGCCTTAGCGTCTTTGTATTTACTCATTTTTTTCTCCTTTTATTTGATTGATTTTATCAATGCAACTTTGATATTTTTCTCTTTGGCAAAATTTTGTCATTGTATCGTAATCCTCATTTGGTATTTTACCCTTTTTACCCCAGTAAATAAACTCATCAAGAAAAAACTCATCATTTTTTAGCTCAAACCAAGCCTTAGAAACTGAAAGCATTGAAAAAAGCGGCTCTTTTATTTCTCCTCCATTTGCTTTTAAAAACTTAGCCGTTTCTTTTTTTATATTTGCATAAGCACTATCAAGCATAGTGTATGAAACCGTGGCTAGTTCGTGGTTAAAGCTCAAATCATAATTTACATCAATGCCACTTTTTAGCATTCTCTCTATTATTTTTTTTGTATCTTTATCGCTGATTGATTTGCTTGCTATTACTAGCTCCATAGGTGTAGAAGAACCCTCAGGTTTGTAATTTAAATCGGGCTTAAACTCAAAAAATAAATCTAAAATTTTTTCATCAAAAGGGCGATCTTTAAATTCATTTATAGTTATATAAAAATCCAAAGGTCTAGAAGCTCCAAAATTAGCTAATGGTGCAAGACTCTTTTCTATACCTATTGAAGTCTTTTGCATAAGATCTATAAAATTTCTAGGCTTAGAGGTTTCGCCAAATTTAATTTCTTTTAAAAACTCAGCCTTGCTAAAATCCTTATTGATATTTTCTTTGTTTAAATTTTCTTTGATTAAAGTATAGTTATTATCAACTAACCCTTTAAACAAAAGTTTATCATCGCTAAAAAGCACAGCAATGCTAAAAGCCAAAATCAAAAATATCTGCATTTTTACCTCATTTTTTAAAATAAGCGAAATTGTATTAAATTTTAGTTTAAAAAATTACACTTATATAAAACTAATAATTTTTTTAAGAAAATTTTAAAAAATACAAAGCACGATTGCTAGAAAATATTTTGCCAAGCTGATACTAAAATTCTAGAATTTAAGCAGAAAAAATTTTGGAATTTTAAGAAATGCTTAACTAAAATTGGTATAAAATTTGCTTATCTAAAAACAAAAAAGGCTTCAAGGAGGATAAAATGGCAATGACAATCGGTTCAACGGATTACACAACCGGACTTCAAAACAAATACATGAACAACGCTCAAAGTAGCGCAAGCAAGGCTCTAGGCAATATCTCAGCACTTCGTGCGCTAAGTGGGACTGATACAGCAAACCTAGCTATCGCAGACGCACTTCGCAGCGATGCTAATGGCGCACGCCAAGGCCTAGCAAACGCAAATGACGCAATCGGCATGATGCAAATCGCAGATGGCGCATTAAGCAGTCTAAATGACGCTACAAACCGTATGAGCGAACTAAGCGTGCGAGCAGTAAATGGCGTAAAGCTTGATGCAAATGGAAATATTGATCCAAGTTCTATGAATACTGACTATCAAAAAGCGATTTCAAGCGAAATGAGCGCACTAAAAGAGAGTATGCAAGGCAGCATTGACCAAGCTACTTTTAATGGTAAAAGCGTGTTTGGCGGTCAGTTAAACTTTGAGACAACTAGTGGCGTAATCGGCGTAAATGTAGAAGCACCAAACCTAAATCAGCTTGATATCAGTAATCCACAAAGCATAAAAGACTTTAGAGATACAATAAACCGCATGAGAAGCGATATAGGCGCAGCGCAAAACAATATCGCAAGCAACGCAGAGAGCATAGCTATAAAAAATATAAATCTAACAGCTAGCGAAAGCCAACTACAAAACAGCGATATAGCAAAGAATTATAGCAATTTACAAGCTTCAAATATGAAGCTAAACGCTGCTACAATCGCAAGCGCACATAACTTCGCTGGCCTTCAAAACAAAGTAGCTACTTTACTTGCTTAATTTAGAATTCCTAAGCATTTTAGCTTAGGAATTCTAGAATTCCTTAATTTTTCTAGGAATTCTAGAATTTTTTCTAGGAATTCTAGAATTTTTTCTAGGAATTCTAGATTATTCTACATTTTTTCATAGAGGGAATATGAGAGCTTTTGGCGAATGGGAAGAACAAAGCGCACTACTGCTAGCTTTGCCTAATAAAAACACTGACTGGGCAGCGTATTTAAAAGAGATACTTGATAGCTACTATGAGCTTATAACTGCTGTTAGCAAATACCAAAAAATCATACTTTTAGCCAAGGATACCAAAGAGAATTCTAGATTTAAAATGCCAAATGTAGAGTTTGCGCCTGTGGATGTAAATGATACTTGGATTCGTGATTATGGCGTTATTTGCGCTGATGATGGCTCTGGTGTGAGATACTATGATTTTTGCTTTGATGCTTGGGGTGGGAAGTTTGAATCTAGTCTTGATAATGCTGCAAACAAAGAGCTTTTTAAACTTGGCGCGTTAAAGGGCAAGCGCTATGAAATTCCGCTAGTGCTAGAGGGCGGTAGCGTGGATTTTAATGGCTCTGGTGTGATGCTAACTACTACAGAGTGCTTACTAAATGCTAATCGTGGCTCAAGAGATAAGCAGAATCTAGAATTCCAGCTAAAAGAGCTTTTTGGCTTAGAGCAAATAATCTGGCTAGAAAATGGAGAGATTTTAGGCGATGATACAGATAGTCATGTTGATACTTTGGCTAGATTTATTGACTCTCACACTATAGCCTACGCAGCTTGTGATGATAAGGACGATCCGCACTACCTGCCACTTTCAAAAATGAAAAGCGAACTAGAAAAAACTGGCTTTGATCTAGTGCCGCTGCCGCTGCCAAAGCCTGTGATGTTTGAAAATAGACGCCTTGGGGCTACATATGCGAATTTTATTTTTATAAATGATGCTCTTATCGTGCCTACATACGGCGATAAAAAAGCTGATGAAACTGCGCTAAATGCGCTAGCAAAGCATGTTAAAAATAGAGATATTATCCCTATTGATGCTAGGGTTTTTATCCGCCAAAATGGCAGTTTACATTGTAGCTCGCAAAATATCTATAAAGGCAGTAAATGAGTGCTGAAAAAAGCTTTATTACTCCACCATTTATAGCTGGACTTACTGCTAGCGTGCTTGCTGTTATCAAGCTAGTTTTTGGGCTTAGCAGTGGTTCTATGGCTGTTGTTAGCTCTGCGCTTGACTCACTTGGGGATTGCTTAGTAAGTGCGATTAACTTTTTTGCGCTTAAAAAAGCCAGTGCTCAGCCAAATGAGAAATTTAACTTCGGCTATGGCAAGATTGAAGCACTCACTACGCTATTTGAGGGCTTTTTCATCATGGGGGCAGGCTTGCTTGTCGCTTATGGTGGAGTTATGAAAATACTAAACCCTGAGCCTATTGATTTTAGCATAGGTGCTGTGGTTATGGTGATTTCGCTTGTGATGACAACTGCGCTTGTTATTTACCTGCGCCATGCGGCTGCTAAATACGATAGTATGATTATCTACGCTGATGCTACGCATTATCAAGTAGATTTGCTTACAAACGCAGCCACGCTAGCAGCTTTGATAGTCGTTCATTTTAGCGGTTTAGTCATTATTGATGCGCTTTTTGGTATAGGTGTTAGTGCTTATATTGTATCACAAGCTATGCCACTCATCAAAGAAAGCGTGTATATGCTTCTAGATGGCTCACTACCTACTGAGATAACAGATGAGATAAAAGAGCTAATAGCCAAAAAAGAGCCTATTCTCTCAACCCACCTAATCCGCACTAGAAAAAGTGGAAATATCTGCTATTTTGGCGTTCATTTGGTTTTTGACCCAAACATCACCCTAGCCAAAGCCCACGAGTGCGAAGCAGAGCTAGAAAAAGAAATAAAAGAGAGATTTAGCCAAAATAAATGGATATTTGAAATTCACTTTGATATCACAGATGATGAAGAGATTGAAAGGGGCGAAATATGAATGAGCTAAATATAGCTATCATAGCACATGCTTATGAAGGCAGCAAAGAAGCAAGCATTGCTAAAACCTGCGCTTTAATAGAGCGTGCGGCAAAAGGCGGTGCACAGCTAGTTTGCCTTAGCGAGCTACATCAAGGGGCGTATTTTTGCCAAAGGCAAAATGTAGATAACTTTGATCTAGCAAAGGATTTTAATAGCGATTGCGAGTTTTGGGGCTCTATAGCAAAAAAACACGCTATAGTGCTAGTAACTTCGCTATTTGAAAGGCGCAGTGCTGGGCTGTATTTTAACACAGCAGTGGTTTTTGAAAAAGATGGCTCTATAGCTGGCAAATACCGCAAAATGCATATCCCAGATGATCCAAACTTCTATGAAAAGTTTTATTTTACCCCAGGTGATCTTGGCTTTCGGCCCATAAAAACTAGCCTTGGCACACTTGGCGTGCTAGTGTGCTGGGATCAGTGGTATCCAGAAGCTGCTCGCATAATGGCTCTAAAAGGAGCTGAAATTCTTATATACCCAACAGCTATAGGCTGGTTTGATGGTGATAGCAGCGATGAAAAAGCTCGCCAGCTTGATGCGTGGATGGCTGTGCAAAGAGGGCACGCAGTAGCTAATGGCTTGCCTGTAGTAGCGATAAATCGCATAGGCTTTGAAAGTGCTAGGTTAAGCGATAAAAACGCACTTTGCGCCCAAAATGAGGGCATTAGATTTTGGGGTCATAGTTTTGTTTATGGACCTCAGGGCGAAAAGCTCTTTGAAAGTGATGAGAAGAGCGAGGTTTGCGAGATAATCAAGCTTGATAAAGGGCGCTGTGAAAATGTGCGTAGATGGTGGCCGTTTTTGCGTGATAGGCGCATAGATAGCTATAAAAAAATTCTAAAAAGATTTTGTTAAAAAACTTAGATAAAACTTATTAGGAATTCTAGAATTCCTAATAAGTTTTAACCAAAAAATAAAATTTTTACAATAAATTTTTAAAAAAATCATTTTTTAAGTAAAAAAGACTTACAAATTCGCTATAATTCCGCAAAAATTTAAAGGGTGAAAAAATGTTAAATTCAATTAGCAAAAAAGTCATCTTGGGTATAAGCATTGTTTTGCTTATCAGCTTTGGTATACTTGAAGCTATTATTATAAATGAGTTTCAAAGCTACAATAAAAAATCTGCCAAAGAAAATATCGCAATGATGGGAGAGTCTATCTTTCAAACCGTGCGAACATCGATGAATACAGGCGACCCTGAGGTGATTATGGGTACAGTTCACGAAGCTAGCCAAATCGAAGGTGTAAGCTCACTAGTAATTTACCGCTCAGACACCATAGCCGAAATCTTTAATCTAGAAAAAACTCCACCAAAAGATGATATAATCGCAAATCAGTTTAAAAATCCAGAAAAAATCACGCTAGAACTACAAAAAGGTGATCAACACCTACTTCGCCAAATCGTGCCTTTTGTAGCCAAAGCCCAGTGTCTGGCATGCCACGCAAACGCAGCTGAGGGTGAGGTGCTTGGTGTAATGGATCTAGAATACTCACTAAACAAACTTGATGAGGAGACCTTTGAGGCTAGCAAGCTATTTTTAGCTATTTTTATAATTTCTCTTATTATTACCTTGCTTGTAGTAGTAGGGCTTCTTCGCCATGTAGTAATCTTGCCAATAAATAACCTACTAGCAAAAGCAAAAGATCTAGCTGTAGGCGAAGGCGATCTAAGAGCTCGCATCGATGTTCGCTCAAAAGATGAAATAGGCTCAAGCTCAGCAAATATCAATCAGTTCATAGAAAAAATTCAAAACACAATCATAGCTGTCAAAAAAGACGCAGATAATGTAGATGAACAAAGTGAGTCACTATACTCAAACTCAAACAAACTCTCAAGCAATGTCCAAGACGGACTAAAACAACTTAAAAGACTAAGTGAAATTTCACATCAAGTAGAAGACGAGCTTGAAAACTCTAAGGTTCTAGCAAGAGAAGCGGCTAACTCAAACAAAAGCTCATTTACTGAACTTGGAGTGATGATAACAGAGCTTGATAAGTTTGTAGGCAGAGTCCAAAGCGCAAACAAAGAAGAACAAGCCCTAGCAGCCCAAAGCAAAGAACTAGTAGCCAAAACTGAGGCTATCAAAAATATCCTTGGCACCATAGCAGAAGTCAGCGAGCAAACAAACTTACTAGCGCTAAATGCTGCTATAGAAGCAGCTCGTGCTGGCGAGGTAGGTCGTGGATTTGCAGTAGTAGCTGAAGAGGTTCGCAAACTAGCCGAACAAACAGATCAAAGACTAGCTCAAATAGACGCTGATGCTAATAGCCTAATAAAAGAAGTAAATAGCCTAGGTCACGCCCTAGCAAGCAACGCTACTAAAATCGGTCAGCTAAACGATGATGCCAGCTCACTAATAGCACAAGCTAGACAAACACAACAAAACAATAGCAATGCCCTTGAAATGGTAAGTAGCGTGGCACAAAAAGCCGAGAGTATCAAAACTGGGATCGACAAGCTTACAAAATGCGTAGATGAAAGCAATCAAATAACCAAAAACAACGCTGAAATCTGTGATAATGTAGCTGCCTCAGCTACCAAGCTACACGATACTACAATCAGCCTAGAAAAACACCTAAGCAACTTTAAAGTGTAATAAAACAAGGAATTCTAGATGAAAATCTGGAATTCCTATATCTCTAAGCAATACCAAAAAAGGTAAATTCTAATAATCTAGAATTCCTACTAGAATTTTTAAAATGCTAGAAATCGGAGAAAAATTGATAAAACTAAGCAAAGCCAAACCAGCTGATATAAAAGCAATGCAAACCCTAGTCGCCCCGCAAGTAGAAGCTGGCATAATACTACCTAGAAGCGATGATGAAGTAGCCCAAAACATTCGCTCGTATATCCTAGCTAAAAGTGGTGAGCAAATAATAGGCTTTGGTGCTTTACACATAATAGCCCCTGACCTTGCCGAAATTCGCTCGCTAATCGTAGCACCAAGCGAACAAAAAAGCGGTATAGGTGCAAAAATTGTAAACGAACTAATCGCTGAGGCTAGAGAGCTTGGGCTTACAAGGGTTATTGCCCTAACCTACGCTCAAGGTTTTTTTGAAAAACTTGGCTTTAAGCTAATAGAAAAAAACCAAATCCCAAGCCAAAAAATATGGAGTGACTGCGTAAAATGCAAACACTTTCCAATCTGCGACGAAAAAGCCCTAATGCTCTGGCTCTAAGCCTTTTGCTCGTAGCTATCATAATCTACGAGATGCTTAGCACAGCGTTTTTATTTTTGCCACCACTTATGGGTGTGATTTTTACTTATTTAGTAGAAAAGCGCCGTGAGGCAGAAAAACTGCTCTCAGGTGTGGCTATGCCGTGGTTTGCGACTTTTGCTTTACTAATATTTGCTGAGCAGTTACATGGCTTTGTACTTTTTAGCTCGGCTATTTCGTATTTGCTGTTTTATAATATTTTTTATGAGTGGGTGGTGATAAACTTTAAAGCTCGCATTATACAACTTGCTATTTTTAACGGGGCTGCTTATATAGGCACATATAGCATTAGCAATCTAGTGCTATATGTGCTAGATCGTGAGCTTTTGCGCTACTCGGTAGAGTATGTGTATTTCATCATCGCTGAGTGCTTGCTTTGTCTTTTTATATTTAAAGAAAGTAAAATATGAGAATAAAAATTGCCTTTACCTTGCTTGCTTTAATGTGGATTCTGCTACTAACTAGAGTGTATTATCTAAGCATAAAATCAAACAAATACTACGAGCAAATAGCCGAACAAAACTCTATAAAATCAGAGCGCATCGCCCCTGTGCGTGGGCAAATCCTAGACCGCAATCACCAGCCACTAGCTGTAAATGACCTTGGTTTTAGTATAAATATCAAACCACACATTAAAAAAGATGCTGAGCTAAATAGCTATATAGAGCATATTGTCTCGGTTTTTCCTGAGTTAAATGCTACCCAGCTTGCTAAAAACTACCGCCGCTTAGACTCACCTTATCACCAAGATTTCGTGCCAGTAGTGGAGTTTTTGGACTACAACAAAACCCTTACTCGCTACGCTCAGCTTGAACTAAATGACGCTATTTCAGTGCGCGCTACATCAAAAAGGCTATATCCCTACGGCGATCTAGCAAGTCACATCATCGGCTACATAGGCAGGGCAAATCTAAAAGACACAGAAGAAGACCCTACCACAAAGTTAACAAACTACATAGGCAGAGCTGGTATAGAGCGCTTTTATAATGATGATTTACAAGGCATCCCAGGACAGCGCCGCACCAGAGTAACAGCACTAAATCAACGAGTAGAACTAGTAGAACAAATCAACCCATCAAGCTCTGATGTAATGCTCTCAATAGATCTAGAATTGCAAAAATATTTACTAGAAGCCTTTGGTGAGCAAAGAGCAGGTGCGATAGTGGTTATGAATGCTAAAAATGGAGAGATTTTAGCAGCGGCTAGCTTTCCTGAGTACGACCTAAACCCCTTTGTGCTAGGAATTCCGCAAAAAGAATGGGATGAGCTAATAAATGACATTGACCATCCTTTTACAAATAAGCTTGTAAATGCCCTATATCCGCCAGGTAGCGTTATTAAAATGACTATGGGAATGGCGTTTTTTAATAGCAATTTGTTTAATGCCCACTCGCCAATACTTTGCGATGCGTATTTTGAACTAGGTGATCGCAAGTTTCGCAACTGGACAGATAAAATCAATTACAATATGACCATAGTAGATGCTATCAAAACTAGCTGCGATACCTACTTTTATAGGGGGGCGTATCATGTGGGGATTGATAGGATTACTCCGGTGCTTGAGCGATATGGCTTTGGCGTGCGAACTGGAATTGACCTGCCAAATGAGTATGTAGGAGTAGCACCAGGTAAAGAGTGGAAACGCAAACGCACCAAAGAGCCGTGGTTTCAAGGTGATACCATAAATACATCCATAGGGCAAGGCAATTTTTTGGTAACGCCTGTTCAAATTGCTAAAAATACAGCTATTTTTGCTACTGGGCGTTCTGTTACGCCACATTTTGCGCTTAGAGTGGGAGAAAAAGAGCTAGTCTGGGATAGTAATGATACTATGAGCGAGAGCGAAAAAGCTGCTCTGCCAGAGGTTCGCCGTGGTATGTGGGCGGTGGCAAATGAGCCTGGCGGGACTGGATTTAGAGCCCTAGCAGGCGCAAAAATAAGGCTTGGTGCAAAAACTGGTACCGCTCAGGTTGTAGGCATTAGCCAAAGCGAAAAAGTGCGTATAAAAGAAGAAGCCATGGAGTATCTAAACCGCTCTCATGCGTGGATCACCACCTATGGTCCAGTAGAAGAGCCGCAGTATGTAGTAACTGTGCTCGTCGAACACGGCGCGCACGGCGGTAGCACTGGTGGGCCAATCGCAGCAAGAGTATACAACAAGCTAATCGAACTTGGCTATATAGATGAGAAATACCTAAAAACGACTAAGAAATAATCTAGAATTTGCTAGATGTTGAATTTCTCAGGAATTCTAGATTTAAGTTTTCCAGCTTTTTGTCAAGAGCTGGGGATGTTGTTTTTATGTAACAAAATGCTCTTAAACGCTATTATATAATCATTTGTAAATAAAAAAAATTTTTTATTTTTTTAGTAAAATGCAAAAGCGCAAAAGCGGGTGGCGAGCTGCGTTAATCGCAAAGGCGAAAACGCAGAGCTAAAAAGCTGATTTTATCGTGGTTATAAGCAATTATAAAAATGGTTTTGGCTAGGGAATTCTAGAATTCCTTGCGTGCTAACTCGTGCGGAGCGTGAGTTTGAAAAATTGAAAATTTTAAAAATCAGCGTGGTATTATCGGCGCGCTCGGCGATGGGGACATAGCCCCCCGTTAAATCGTGGCAAAAAAAGTCTAGGCAAAAGTTAGGCAAAAAGTAAAGTGCGGTGCTAGCTTGCGGATATCGCCCACAAAAAATAAGGGGAAAAAAAATAAAAACTTTTTTAAGCCTGCGATTTTTTTAGTTTTTCGCTTAAGCTTTGCGTTTAAGTTTCAGCCGTGATTTGCGCTAAAAAGTGCCAAAAATGCGCTTTAAGGTTTGAAAAGTCAAAGTTTATTTTAAGTAAAACACACGCAAAGCACGATATACACGCATTATAGCGATTTTGAAAAGTGTTTGAAAAGCATAATTTTCAATACAAAATAATCAAAAAGTGCTTTAAGCTAAAATCGGCTTATTTTGCGTTTGGCAATGTAAAAGTGCGAGCAAAAATCACTTTAACGCTCACAGGGCTTTATTTTGCGTGTTAATTTTGCCACGCACCGCAAAACCGCCCCGAAAACCGCCCACGCACAAAAGCGGAGTGGAGAGCGACTTTTTCGCCCACCCTTTGACCCCTTGCGCCGTCAGTTTATCTCATTATTTGCTAAAAAAAATCGCCTTCGCCTTTGCGATTGCGTGTAATGTGTAAATTACGAACGACTAGCTCTAAAACCTGCGCTTTCTGCCTCTTTAATCGTCTTAGCGAAAAACCCGCCTTTATTTATTTCTATTTGTATTCTATCGTATGCCCGGCTGTGATCTGGTATGTGGTATATTCTCTCACCGTTATCGCTGATATTGCATTTTACCTTTGGATAGCTGTTATCATAAGCTTTGATTATGTGCTGTATAAGCGCACCGTGGGCTACTTCATCAGCTAGCGTTGCTTTTGCCTCATCGTCTAGGTTATCGTGTGAAGTATAAATCACTGCGCTTACATTTTTATTTGGATATTTTCTTTTGTATTTCATTAGATTTGCGATAAGCTGTAAAATCGTGTTTTCGTGTATTTGCCCTTGATCGTCCCTACATTTACACTGAATTATTACAAGCTCTTTTCTTTTGCTACAAATCAAATCCACCCCACCATCTTTTACACCTTTTTTAATGCCATTATAATCTACTTTATAGCCATCTATCTCACACAAATAGCCTATATATCGTTCGTATCTGCGACCGATTTCTTCTGCTTTTAGATATTGCTTTTCTTCGTATTCTTTTAGCAGTCTTTCGCTCTTTGATAGTCGTGGCGGCGGCGTGTATGTTGGCTCTGGTGTAGTTTGTTCTTGTGTATCATTTTTGAAATTTAAGCCCAAAGTAGTCCAATCTTCAAATAAAACCTGATTATTGTTTTCTTGCTGTTTTGTGAGATTATATATAAAATTATATATTAAATAAGATACAAAAACAAGATAAACACCAATAATAATCCAAAAATTGACAATAGAGCTTAATGCTGCGCCAATAGGTAACACAAAAAATAATGAAAATACCAATAAAGAAGATAGGTAATCTTTTATTTTATTTATGTTATCTTTTTCCATAAACACACCACCTAAAAACAAGTGCCACAATTTTAACAAAACCAAACTTAAAAAAATAAAACGAAATAAACACAATAACCACAAAGCGCAAGCAGGTTTATAGCACACCCCAGCCGTCAAAATGAAAGAAAAACAAAATGAAAGAAAAATGAAAAGATCACGCCCACACACACCCAGCTAGCAGGCTCTCACCCACTAAGCACACCAAAATACACTTAGAATTCTAGAATTCCCTAGCACACCCCCAGCCAAAAACTAAAAGAATTCTACAATTCCAAAATAAAAAAATCTAGAATTCTAGAATTCCAATTTAACCCTACGCACTCAAACCCAAAATTCCCCAGCTAAAATAAATACTCATTTTTTAAATTTCTTAGCTTATCCCAGCCCAGCACTCTCTTGGCTACCCACTCCACCACTGGCACACTAACAGCATTGCCGGCCATTTTATAAAGCTGTGTGTCGCTAATTTCTAGCTTATAGCCCAAATCTACCATTTCATCCTTAAAGCCTTGGAGCCTAAAACATTCTTTTGGCGTTAATCTGCGGACGCTATTATTTACATTGTAAAGCCCCGTTTTTGCCCCTAAGCCCCCACTCTGCGCTGATAAAGTTGGAGCTAGCCCGTCAACGCTATAAACTCGGTTCGCTTGTGATTTGTTGCCATCTATTGCGCCGATTTTTACCATCCTTGACCTCTTATAGTCAGTGGCGAGCAAGCAAGGGGCTACACCTTGGCTGTCTATTACCTCGCCTCCTTGATGAGTTTTACCGCTCGCCGTGTAATAATGCCCGATTATATTATCCCGTGTTTCCACTTTATGCGAGCTACTAGCTCCGGCTTCAAATAGTATTTTTGTGGCACTTCTTTTTCTAAGATTTGCGATAATATACACTCTTTCCCTGTTTTGTGGTAATCCGTGAAATCTAGTGTTAAGCACTCCCCATTGCGCATCATACCCGCACTCGTCCAGCGTTTTAAGGATTGTCCCATATGTTTTACCTCCATCGTGATTTAATAAGCCTTTAACATTTTCAAAAATAGCAAAAGTTGGCTTTTTAGCTTTTAGAATTCTAGCGAAGTCAAAAAAGATTGTTCCCCGTATATCATCAAAGCCTAGGCGCTTGCCCGCCACGCTAAAAGCTTGGCAGGGGAAGCCCCCTGCTAAAATATCAAAATCAGGCAGGGTATCTGCGTTGATTTTTGTTACATCGCCTAAATTATTAAAATCGTTGTAAAAATGCGAGTATAGTTTAATTGCGTGCTTATCAATTTCACTATACCCCACGCACTCGCAACCTAAATTATCTAACCCTTGTCTAAACCCACCGATGCCAGCGCATAATTCTAAAAATTTCAAAGCCTACTCCCACACCTCGCCAAAAAGCCCACGCTCTCGCATGTCCACGCTTTTCCCCACAGCCTCGCTCGCTAGCTCAAAATACTTTTTATCTTGCTCGCAGCCTACAAACTCCCTACCTAGCTCCCTGCACGCCACGCCAGTCGTCCCTGAGCCCATAAAGGGATCGCACACCACGTCCCCAGCCTGCGAGCTTACACGCACGAAGCGTTTTATCAGCTCCAAGGGCTTTTTAGCAGGATGTATATTTTTACTGCCAAGCACCACGCTATAGTGCTTGCGGTAGTTATCAAAGCTCTCTAATTTAGAGTTAAAAAACGCCCCAGATGAGCGAATAAAGACGATATACTCAAGGTCGCTTAAATGATGGCTATTAAATATCGGCACAGGATTTGCCTTTGACATTACTAAAATATCATAGCTATAGCCGTTTTTTACAGCCCAGTTTATATACCTAGCCACCAAGCTTTTGTTACAAAAAAAATACCCATTAAACACGCCATTTTTAAACTTTGGTTGTAGTGCATACAGCAAAGGCTCAGGCTCAAAGCTCGTGCTTTTTAGCTCTTTTAGCTCATCAAGGTGCTTTTTATTTTCTTTTTTCATAAAGCCACCACCGCCACCTATACTTAAATCATACGGCGGATCAGTTACTACAAGGTCTATGCTATCATTAGCGATTTTATTTTTTAGTATTTCATAGCAGTCGCCGTGGTATAGCATCACAGCCCACCTTCATACGCTGCGTTTGCGACCGCTTGCTGGCGTAAAGCTTCATTTTGCGCTGCTACGGCTGCTGCTTGCTCCATAGCCTGCGCCTCCACCACGCTAGGATCAGCTGCTGCCTCATTAGCCATAGCCGCCCCCTCTGCCTGAGCCGCTGCCATTTGCGCTTGTGCTTGCTCCTTGGCGATCCCAGCCTGTGCGGCTGCTTCATTTTGCGCTATTATTTGCGCAAAAGCCTCATCAATTTGCTCTATTGGCGCATTTTCGCCACGCAGTAGTAGCATTATGTCTTTTAGTAGCGGTGATATTAGCTTAGGATCACTCATGCCAGTTTGTGCTAGCACGCCTAGTAGGTTATTTAGCTGTCCTACTTCCATTTCAGCACTTATTGTAGTGCCAAAGCTCGTTTTTATATCAAAGTCTAGGCGAGTATTTGCTCTCATTGCTTGCGTTCCTAGCACGCTTATTATATTTGGATTTTCAGTGATTGCTATTAGCTCTTCATCACTAGCATTTTGATAGATTAGCTCTACAAAGTCCCTAGCGTAGCCATTTAGCATAGTATCAGCTAGGGTTTGAAGCATGGCTTCTATTCTCATTGAGCTAGATGCATTTACCACTTGTAAGGCTCCCATCGCACGCCTATCACTTGGGCTAGTTTGCCCTGTCATTATAGAGTTTACGCCAGTTGCTCTTTCATACTCATCTTTTAGCACGCCGATTTCTTCGCTTATACTCATTGCGCTATTTACAGGTTGCAGTGGCATCACTAGTGAGCCTACTTGCTCACCTTGTGCGGTCTCTACTCTAATTATTTTTTTATTTTCATATATATCATTTACATTTACGCTGCCTTTATTTGCGCAGATTATAAACTGTGGGTCTATTATACGCTCTATTAGATCTATTTTTTGATTGCGCTTGATATTATACTCAGCTTGTATTTCGCCCACTCTAGCTGGCAGACAGCTACCATACACGCCTATATACATATCCTCTTTTGGCGTTAGCTCAGTGCTTCTTAGCACTGGTGGCATAGCCTCAAGGCAGTAGCCAAAGTGAAAAGGCAGCCTATCAAACTTCGCCTCTCGGACCTTTTCTTCAGCTATAAAGGTATGAAGTAGCCAAAAAGTCCTGCCATTTTCATATTTGCGTTCATATAGCTCTTTGGTTTTTACTCTGCCGATTTCACTATGTGCTACTCTCTCTGGGTCTTCGTGAGTGTAAAGTCCGCTTTCAAACTTGCTTTTTAGCTCCACTCTGCTTTGGCGCCATTCATAGGCTATATAGTCCACATCGCTAATATCAGCAGCCTCTGTATCAAAGGCAATATCTACGATAGGTATATGCTTAGTTCTCACGCATCCATCGCACCAGTATAGCTGCACTACACCAAGAGGCAGATATATAGCAGATAGCACCGCACGGCTTAGTCCTACTTTATGACTTTTATCTTGCCAGTGTTTTTTAACTAGCGCATTTAGCGTGTTTTGTAGGATTTGGTCGTGTTCGCTACGCATTCCCACTCTACGCACCTCAATAGGACAGCCAGAGCTTAAAAAAGAAGTTTTAAAAATGCTGTGTATTATATCGCAAGTGGTTTTTATAAGTGGCACATACAGCCTTGATCTCTCTAAGCTATGAGGGGCTTTGCGCCTTTTTCGCTCGCTCTCTTCTTCATACATTGCGTGATAGGCTCTCTCACATTTGCTAAAAAAGCCCCAGTATGCTTTTTGCTTATTAAAAGCCCTTTGTATTTTTTCTAGTTTATTTTTCATCTCTCGCACCTTGGTATTTCAATAGGCGTTCTTTGCTGGCAACTGCCAAAATAGCTAGGGCTTAAACACCACGCTATCAGGGCTACAAAAAGAGTTAAGCAAAGAATAGTTAAAAGATTATATATTTTCTCACTCACTCTTAATCCTTTAAAATGGTATTTCCTCATCATCTACTACGCTCCCAGCCGTGCTATCAGCGTAGTTTGTTACGCTTACTCCCATCACAGCCCCACTATTTGCGATATTTTGCGCTAGAGTTTCTGCGCTTTGTTCTATGCGAGAATTTGCGTTATTTTCAGCTCGCCCTAGCTCAAAGTGAGCTTCTTCAGCTACTACAACGAGCCTTGATCTATTTGCGCCTGTGTCTTTATCCTGCCAGCTCTCTTGCTTTAAACGCCCTTTTATACTTATACCATCGCCTTTTTTAAACCACTTAGCGATAAAATCAGCCGTGCCATTATTTGCCTTTATATCCACAAAGTCAGTTTCTTCGTGCTTGTTGCCGTTATTATCATACCACACACGACTTAGAGCCATAGCATTGCTTAGCACTTTGCCGCCATTTTGGAATTCTCTTATCTCGCTATCACGGACAAGGCGACCTTTTAAGACTACTATATTCATTTTTCTTTCCTTTTGGCTTATTTGTTTGGGAATTCTAAAATTCCCATTTCGCTATTTTCTAGGCTCTTTTAGAGTGATTTTTTCTTTTTTAGCTGTGGCTCTTAGCTCTTTAATTTTTTCTTTATATTCTTTTAAATCTTCTTTTTCTTGTTTTGCTTTTTTTAGCTCTTTGTGAGCTTGATTATAGTTTGCTTGTAGAGATTTTTTTATAGGCAGTTCACGCACACCAAGCGCACGCAATAGCACCAGATAAAAATCTAGATCATTACCAGCACTATCTTTAATCACGCTAAATCTAGCCGCTTTACTCATATTTAAAGTATCAGCTATGCTATTTGCCAAAAGCTCTAGCGTGTTTTTGCCATAGCGTCCAAAAGTAGCAGGCGGCATAAAGCTTTTAGCAAACTCATTTGTAAAGTCCCAAAATCTTTTATAGGCTGGATCGTCCTTGCCTACATACTCATAGCCAAGGCTGGTTTTTCCATTTAGCAGATAAAGAAGCGTTTTATAAAATCCGCCTTCTTTCATCCCACTAAGCTCATTTGCTCTAATCGCAGGTATTAAACGACCAAGATTGAAAAAATACTGAGAATTCCCAAGCCGCACCCAGCTATCAGCAACAAAAAGGTTTGTTACATAGCCATTTTGCGCCCACTCAGGCAAAATAGAGTTTTTCTCATCTCTATTTTGAAAGCTAAGTCCATTAAAATAGCCAATCGCCCCCATCGCAGCCACAAACTTCACAGGGTTTTTAGCTATGGTTTGTATCATCATCGGCGTGCTTTTCCAAGCGTATTGTAAAAACGGATAAATTCCGTATTTATCAATGTTTTTAGCAAGTTTATTCCAGCCAGTGGCGTAGTCTACATACTCATAATTTGCCTTTTTCATAGCAGAGCTTAGCTTACCCTCAAAGCTTTTTCTATACGCTGGATCGTTAATCTTTGATATATCAAAGCCTGCTTTATCCATTATCTTCTTAAAATGCGCTAGTTTAAAGACCGCATCTTCAAAGTTATATCCAGCCCTGATAGCATCTCCAAGCATAGTGCCCTCTGCCAAATATAGATTTTTTAGCGGCGTTTTTACCCAAGATGGCACCTTTTTAAACATGCCTATTTCGCCTTTTAGTTTTCTAGCACTTTCATCTATCATATCCATATTTACGCTAAGTCCGTAGTCCTGCGCTAGTCTTTGCCACACTTTATACTGCTTGTGATCCCCAGCAAACATCGCTAGCATTTTATTTATATCCCTAAAATCGCCTTTTATAGTAGCTAGGGCATAGTTTGCTGCGAAGTTATATACATGAGTAGCAGGGTTTTTAGCAGTCATATTGACCTTTACATGCGAGACGACCGAGGCGATAGCGGACAAGCCCTCATCTAAAGCGCCGATTTCTTTGCTAGCAGCGTTTATATCGTTTAGCGCTACTGCCATATCCTCAGGCATATACCGCCCAGCCAAAGCCCCCCACACAGCAGGATCAGGCTCGCCTTTATTATTTAAGCCAAACTTTACCCAGCCTTCTACTTCTTTTTGGCTAGTGAAATTCTCAGCTAATTCTTTTAGCCTTTTTGCCTTTTCTATTTGTATAAACTGCTCTTTTATCGTATTTATGATAGCAAACTCATCTTCTAAAAGCCCAAGACTCTCTAGCTGCTCACGGCTCAAATCTTTTCTAGCAAAGTATTTGCCGTTCGTTATTTTATTTATGGCTCTTGCGATTGCGTTTTTTTGCTGCTCAGCGTGCTCGGCAAAATAGTGCTTTACATAGTTTTCTATTTTATCCTCAGCCCTTAATGCACCTAGGCGGACTAGCTCTTCTGCGTTTCTTGCTATTATGTTTTTTAGCGCATTTGTTGCAGCTCTTGTGTGTTCTGCTAGCTCGCCCTCTTTGCGCCAGCCGTGTAAATACTCATAAATGCCCTTTATCTCATCTTTGCTAAAATTTGCTAGTTTTTTAGCATTATCAGCCGCATTTAGCTCCACTCTATTTTTAAAGGTATTTAGGCTGTAGTTTAGGTGATCTACTAGCTTTACAGCAGCACCACTTCGCACAAAAGCCTTAGCTGCTGCGTCACTTATACCGATTTTTGTTAGGCTCCAAACAGCCGCTCTTTTTATAGCGTCTCCTGTCTTTTCGCCTAGTTTTTCTACACCTTTAGCGTAGTTTTCGCCAAACTCGCTAAAACTAGCTACTTCTTCGCCTCGGACAATTTTATCAATTTGCTTTGAGAAGTTTTGTGCTATTTCATCAGCATTTGCGCCATTTTCTAGCAGCTCATCCACCACGCCACGCACAGCGATATTAGTTTGCGCTATATCTTTTCTAGGACAATCACTCATTTTTGATCCTTTTATGTTATAATCCACGCCAAAAAGGCTTAAAATGGATACACTTTTTAATTATTTCATAGCAAATAATTACATTTGCTTTGCTTTTATTTTGCTAGCGGCTTACTTTGGATTTTATCTAGGCAGAAGCATCACAAAACCAAGCGATAGAGCAAAAAACACCACTCCATTTGAGAGCCAAAGCCTAGAATGCCCGCTAGATAATAAGCATTATTTTTTCTACTACAAACGCCCATTTTATAGCTATAAATATAAAATCATCAGCCACTCTTGCGCTGATTTTAAAGACGGAATTTGCGCTAGGACTGGCAAAACTTGCGCTGACATCGCTAGGTATAACAAAGCCTTTTTTAGCTACAAAACAAGCGACTAAAGCCCTATAAAAAACCCTATGCTAAAAGCCACCACTACCCAAATCAAAAACTCATAAACAAACATTTAAAAAACCTTTTTAGCAGAATTCTAGAATTCCCACTTCGCTATTTTCTATGGTTTTAGCACAGCCCTATGCTATCTTTTACTTTTCCATTTTTGTCTAAATATAGCTTTTTTAGTTTTGCGTAGCGTGCTGGGTTGCTTTTAGCATTTTCTAGCGTTTTCATAATCTGCGCATCACGGCTTAGTTTGCTATCTTTGCTTTTAAGCAACTTTTCTAGCTCGGCTTTGCCTTTTTCATTTAGGCTAGCTCGCACTTCATTTGTGCTTTTTAGCAGTTTATCTCGCATATCATAGCTAGCTTTTAGCTCAGGGCTAAAGCTCTCTCTCATAGACAGCTCTTGACTTTTTATCTCTTTTGGGGTAGAATTAGCCCCATCTTTAATAGGCGCAACGCTATTAACTACGCCGTTGTCTTGTGATATTAAAGGCTTACTAGCTGGGGTTTGGGTTTTGTCGTAGTTACCGAACTTTAACTCAGCTTTTCTAAGTTCTTCTAACTCCATACTATAAATACGCTTTAAATCTTTATCCACGCTTTCTTTTGCTGTGATTATAGCCACAGCGTTTTTACCTTTTACCTCTATATTTTTAGCAAATCTTAGTATTTTTACACTACTCTCTCCATTTTTTATATCATCATAACGACCTATAAAAGTAGCATCTTTAAAAAGCTCTGGTGTTTTTTGAGCTACACTTAAATGCTCGCCAGCACTAAATTTATTATTTCTGCTCTTTTGTATAGCATCGTTTGAGACTATTTTTTTTGCTCCATTATTATTTATTTGTGCTACTATGCCACTATCAGCGTTTTTTATATCTACACTTACATATTTCATTAAGTCTTTTTGGACTTTATCCTGCGCTTCTTTAAAAGGCATGTTTGGCATTAGTTCTATTTTACTAGCTTTTTTTGCTATCATTTTAGCGGCGATTTTAGTAGCGGCTTTTGGACTTGCTAGACCAGCTAACGCGCCAATTATAGCACCAGCCACGCCGCCTTCGCTCTCATACTCGCCAGCCCCTGCGCCGATAGCCGAGCCAACCATATGCCCTGTTGCACCTCCTAGCATAGCACTAGGCATTTCAGCCGTGCTAAAACCTCTTTTTAAGCCACCGCCACCTTGACTTTTTATCTCTTTTGGGGTAGAATTCCCAGCATTAGTGCCGAAGGCTTGATCTAAGTGATTATTTGGACTTGCGCCAAAGGATTTCGCGCCAGTGTATTGCTGGTTCAAGACGGCACTATTTTTAAAATACTCATTATTTTCAAGCTTACCATTTTCTTTATACATAGTTTTAAATTTTAGTTCGCCAGTTTTATTGCTTACATTTTCTACTACTACATAATATCCATTTATTTGTTTGCCACTTACTAGCACTTTATGACCGCTTTTATCTGCACTAAATACCCTTTTATCTGCTGTATTTACTATATCAGCGTGGTTTTTTATATCATCTAAGCTTATCGGTGGCTGTCCGTTTTTTGCGTTTATGCTATTTTTGCCATGTCTTTCTAGTGTGTGCTTGATTGCGCTGCCCTTTGCTGTTATTTTTGTGTTTTTTGAACTTATAAAGGCATTTACTTCATCACTAGCATTTTCTATCCATAGTTTGCTATCATTTTTTATTACTTCTTGTATTAGCTCGTCTGTAAGCTCGTTTTTCTCAGCTTTTCTAAGCGGTTTTGTTTTATCTAGCAAATCGCTAGGAATTCTAGAATTCCCAGCCACTTCATCAGCATTTTTTGGTGCTACAAGCTCGCTTTTTTTCGCAGCACTTGCTAGGTGGTAGTCTCTTGTGAGTAGCTCATCTATCACGCCACTTGCCACAGGGTCACCAGTTAGAGCTTCTAGGTTATTTTCTAGCTTTATAGCTAGTGCTTTATCAGCCTTGCCAGCCCTTAGCTTTGCTACATCAGCTTTTGTGATTGTTATACTTCGCTCGGCATTTGGCAGACCACCACCGCCTTGTGTGCGCAAATAGCGTTCGCTTTGTGGCTCGTAGAATACTGTTGGCTTACTACCGCCAAAAGTATCCCCTTTTAGCTCGCTAGCCTTAGTGTTTTCACGCATTTTTAGCAGATTTTCATAGGCAGGGTGGCTTTGTAGTCTTTTTAATTTTTGCTCTAAACTCTCAGCCTGTTTTCTAGCAAACAAAGCCTCAAAGTCCTTTTCTCCATATAAGTAGCTATTGCCATAGCTTAGCTGCACGGCTTCATCAGGCTCTAAAAATACAACCTTTCGTCCATCATTTAGCACAATATCAGCTTTTTTTTCTTGCGCTTCCCACGCCAAAAAAGCCCTTTTCATCTCTTCATTTGCCGCTGCGCCATCATAGCTAAGCAGCTCTCTGCCAAAGCCATTTTCTGCCACCTCAAATTCTTTGCCACTTTTAGAGCTTTTAAAGGTATTAATCACATCATCTAGCCCTTGATTTCCCACGCCTTTTTTTAGTAGTTCGTCATTTTCTAGGGCTTTTGCTTTTGCGCTATCTAGTATTGCGCCGATGCTCTCGTTTTTAGCAGCAACTCGCACATTTTGTGAGAGTTCAGCGATTAGCTCAGCTTCGCCTTGTCTCATCACAGCGTTATAAGCATTTATATCGCCAGTTTGGAGTAGAGCTTTTGCAGCGGTGGAGTTTCTGCCGCTTATCCCAGCTTTTAGTAGCATGTCTATTATTTCTTGTTTAGACGCACCAGCATTTAGGCTTTTTAGTATCATTCTGCCTAAGTTTTTGCCTAGAAGTCTAGCGTCATTTGGCAGTTTGCCACCGTTTAAAAACTTTGAGTATTCTATCAGCTCAGCACTAGCATTTGCTAAAATTTGCTTATTTGCTAGCTCTATTTGCTCGTCTTTGTTTAGCATAGGGTATTTTTTTGCTATATCACCTAGCAAGGCTGTATTATTCGCATATAGCTCCACGCTATCATCATCTATTTTTGCGATATTTGCGCTGATTTTTTGCTCTGCGTCTTTTGCGGCTGTCTCAGCTAGATTATCAGCGATATAGACTAGCCTTTTTGCTCCGTTGCTTTGCGGATCGCCTTTTGCGATTTCAGTTGCGATTTTGGCTAGTTCTTTGCTACTGCCATTATATGCTACTTGATACACGCCATTTTCATCTGGCACTGGGTCTATTATATCAGCGGTTTTTAAGGGGCGTTGTGGCATAGTTTCATTTGGTAGTCCGCCGCCTTGTTCTACCTTGCGAGATGAAACGGTGGATAATGCTCGCACCCTTTCATCATTTTTATTTGCCACCCTTTCAAGCCTTGCTAAGTCTTGCTCTCTTGCCTTTGTAGCGTGTATAACTTCGCCATTTTCTTTATTTACTACGACTTTACCTATTTTGCCTTGTTCTTGTAACCTTTTTGCTATCAAAGCACCATCTAAACGATTATTTCTATAAAAAAATTGTGGCTCATCTTTTATTTCTTTTATCAGCTTAAACACATCACTTGCTTTTTCAAACATTTCAGGGTGTTTTTCACTAAGGTGGCTAAGGTCTGCACTGATTTCATCTGTGCTTATTTTTGTTAAGTCCCTTACATTTGGTGCTAGCTCAAAATTTGCCACTATATTTTGTTCTACATTTGCGCTGTTTGGATCAGTTACAAAATTATCTCCACGCAGTAGCCCACCATTTTGCGGCGCAGTATTACCATAATCAAGCCAGACGCCATTTGTAGCTAGATCATCAGCATTAGAATTCTGCGCAGAATTCGGCGCAGTGCTAGAATTTTGCGTGCTAGAATTCGGCGCAGTGCTAGAATTTTGCGTGCTAGAATTCGGCGCAGTGCTAGAATTTAAGCCCTCACTATTTGCTATTTTTTTTGCTGCTCTATTTGCTATTTTATCGCCAGCCCATACTAAAGATGGTTGGACTACTGCGCCGATACCTGCGCCAAGTCCTACGCCTTTTGCGAAGTCGCTTAGATTTTCGCTATGATAGCTAGCGTGTGGCACACTCATAACGCCACCGATAGCAGCACCCTCAAGCGCATTTGCTCCAAGCTTTTTAAAGCCTTGCTTAGCACCTTGTGCTATTAGCTTACCACCGACTAGGTTTAAAGGGTCATTTGCAAGCTCACCAGCAAGCCTACTTATATTCCACTCATCAGGGTGCTCTTGCTCCCACGCTTCATTTCTAGCTTTATAATCTTTTGCTATATCGTTAGCGTTATTATAAAGGTTTTTAAACATTTCACTACGCCAGCTATCAGCTAGAAATCCGCCGACCTTACTAGCTAAATTTTTAGCGTGAGTTTCAGTCTCTTTACCTTGTGCTATGTTTTTTTGATATTGATTTATACGCTTATCTAAAACTTCTGCGGCTTTCATAGGTATTTTAGCAAGCCCTGCTATCATACCATTTACATTTTCTACACCGCCGTAATAATACCTTTCAAGCGCATTTGCGTCTTTGTATCTTTCTTGTTTTATAGCTTGTTCTTGTAGCTTCCCAGCATAATTAGCCGCATCTTGTAGCTCATCTGCGCTTGCCCCACCTATCAAACGAGCTTTTTGTATATTTTGCCTAGCTCTTAAAGCATCTATTGCCACACCTTTTGCGCCACTATCAAAAGCCTGTTTTAGCTCGTTTTTATGAAAATCATCTAGCCTTTTAGCTGCCCCATACTCTGGGCTTTTTTGGTAAGCCAGCTTTGCTTTTGCGTAGGCTCTAATTTCATCATCACTTTTACCCTCATTGCGTAAATCCACTATATCTTCATAGCTTAAAACCGAGCCTATTGTAGCCATTTTTATAATTCCTCGCTCATTAAATCTTTTGCGTTCTTTGAGTATTTTTTGATATTAAATTGATCGTTTATTTCAGGTTGTAGAACTCCTCCACCACCTTTTTTGCCACTACCACCGCTACTGCCAGATTTACTTTTTTGAATTTCTTCTGTATTTCTGTGATGAGTTTTTGTCTCGTTATGGTTAGCCCAGTCTATATCATTTCTTTCTTTGCCTAGCGAAATTTGGGAATTCCTATACCCACGCAAACTAGCACCATTTAGAATTCCTTGTTCCATATCGCTAATTGCTTTTTGTGTTTGCGCTTTTCTCTGCGCTTCTAGGGCGTTTGTTGCGGCTATGTCTGCTATATTTTTTTTGCTTTCACGCTCATTTTTTAGCTTGTCTTGCTCTAGCTGATATTTGCGGTCTCTCTCAGCATTTATAATGCCACCAAACTTACTTAGCACATCACCCATAGCAGTATAGCCGTTGCCACCACCTGCGCTTTTCATAAAACTAGGGTCTCTTAAATAATCTATATTAAACCACCCAGCCATTACTCTCTCCCCACTCCTTTTAATACCCATTTTTTAGCGTTCATTTGCTCTATCATAGCTATAGTTTCAAATATCTCACGCCACGCCTTATTATTTTTAGGATGGCGCAGTTTTCTTAGTGCGTGCAATTCTAGCTGACGCACACGCTCTTTTGTTACACCAAGCCTTTTTGCGATAGCACCCAGTGTATCCACAGCAGCACTCACTAAAAAGCCTTTACTTGCTCTTTTGCGTAATTTGAGCTAGCAACAGCATTAGCTAGACTTTGATCTGCCTTTGCTCTACGCATACGCTCTTCATTTAGCAAACTTAGATTTAGGTTATATGCTCTATCAGCGGCTTTTTCTTGTGCCTTGCCGCTTTTATACGCACCATAAGCCCCAGCCAAAGCACCTATGCCACTTAGCACACCGCCAAGCCCACCTAGTTTATTTATTACTTCATCCATTTTTACTCCTTTTTTTAGAAATTCTAGTATTATAAGCTCCCTTTTTCGCCTTTTTATAGAGTTTTATTTGCTTTACATGGACTAGTTTTAGCACTCTACTTTCTAGGCTATTTCCTGTATTAACCACATTATTTAGCCCCAAACTAGCTAAAAAGTCATCATTTGCCACATTTTCTAGCCCCAAATTAGCTAAAAACTCAAAGCCCTTATCGCTAGGACGCAAGTATAGAGCAGAGCCTTCCATTAGCCCTATATCATCCGCTCCCTCTTTAGCATATCCCACCATGCTCTCTAAGCTTCCATTAAAGCGTAGGGCTACTGGTCTTTTTACCTCTTTATCATCATTGTTTGGTATCTCATCATCGCCAAAGTCATTTGCGCTTTTGAATACATCCTTAGTATTGCTATATACTTTATAGCTAGATTTTAGGGCGTCCATTGTAGATGACCACAAACTAGCCTCTACGCTGCTTTCAATTCCACTTACGCTTACATTTATAGCTTCGCTAAAGCTCGTATTAGACGCTTTTAGCACTTCGCTAAAGCTCATGCTAGTTAGATTTGAGGCTCCCACGCCACTAGCGTTCATAGCCCCAGTGCCTAGATATAGCGAGCTAGTTTGACTAAGTCCCATTTTCCCAGCTGTGCCAGCAGCTGAGAGCGTGGATGCTGAGCTACTTGCTACATTTGAGCCAACAGAGAAGCTAAAAATATTTTTTAACGCCACAGCAAGTCCAGTTATAGCTGAGAGAATTCCAAAGATTTTAGCCATTTTCTCATCCCCAGCCGCCATTGCCACTAAACTCATAGAAGTAAACATCACACTAGCCACGCCAAGGGCAAAGCCAATACCAGAAGAAGCAAAGCCGATAGCTGGCGCAATAACAGGCGCAAATATAAACCCCACTAAACCGATGATACTAAGCACTATTTCAGCCACACCTAGCCAGCCATCAGCATCTTCTTTTACTTCTAGCCCATGGTATTTATTCCACTCCTCTACAAACTTTTTTAAATTCGTAGGCTGATCTTTTATCTCTCCGCTAGCATAAAATGTCAGCTTTTCAAATACCCCATACTCACTAGAATACACAAGTATACTTCCATTGCTTAGTGCATATATACTAGTGCTTACATCCTTATACACATTATGCCCATCAAGGTCGACTTCATCTACTATTTTATTATCGTGGTGGTGGATAAGGGCTATTACTTCTACTTCATATCCTGTGATGACTTCTTTTGTGATAGGTTTTAGGTTTTCTTTATCAAATCCAGTAGTCTGCGTGATTTTTTCATACATTTTAAAAGGATATTTTAGCCCCTTGCCACTAAGTAGCTGTTCAGCTGAGTATGTATCACATTGTGTTACCGTTCCCCTAGCAGGACCTATTATTTGGCTTTTATCGTGGTAAATGCCATTATCATCCCCTGGGTCGCCGATGTAGTATTGATACGGACTTTGCCCTACGAAGTATTGATTTAGCCCTAGATTGTTGTAGTCGTTTCTATCATATGGCATTTTGCTAGGGCTTTTTATGTTATATCGCCCAGTTGTATATACCTTGCCATATATTGGGTGGTCAAACAATTCGCCTCTGTAATTAGGATTATTTAAAAATGACAAATCACTTTTTTTGAGAATTTCAGTATCAAAAAACTCAGCCCTGCCTTTTCGCACAAGCTGAGTGTGAACTAATTCAGTAGTTTTTCTATATGCTGCCGTGCGCTTTGGCAGTATGTCGCGCGCTTGCTCAGGGTATTCTAGCCCACACATACAAGGCGGACGGTAGCCTAAAAACACGCACTAGCCCTTATAATGCTTTTTGCCAAAAATTCGCACAGCAAAATACATAATTTTTGCTTGAACCCAGCGCACCTTATCACTGCGCAAAGCTTTATAAAAGAGCTTATCGCTGTCTTTGCGTGATAGAATTCCAGCAGTGTAGAGATAATCATGCAAGGCAGTAGCTCTATCATACCGCCCACCAAAGCGTGGCACGATAGAGCTTAGAGCCTTTGGCACACTAGCCCCATCATAGATAAACCCAGTTGGGACTATAATCACGCCTAGCTCATCTTGCCAAATTAAAGGCGTTACTAGCTCATAGCGGTTTTTAGAGCCTGCTGGGCGTTTTATCACTAGCTCGCCATTAAACATTAGTATTCCACCACGATATTTGCGATTTCATTAAAGCTAGTAGCTCTTGCTAGTGTGTTTTCATAGTCCCATTTTTTTTGATAGTGTCCAAGCCCTGCTAGTGTGATTTTCCTTTTTATTAGCTCAAGCCCACTTCTATCTACCTTAGCAAAGGTATTATTTGCTAATCTAAAGTCTATCGTAGGCTGCCCATAGCTATCAAACACATCTAGAATTCCTTGCACATCTTGTAAGTTTTTACGCCCACCATCTACAAAGCCTACACCTTCAACCTCTACGATAGTTTTATCCATAGCCTTTTCAAACTTTTCTTTTATCTCAGCTGCCTTTTGCTTTTTATCTTCTTCTAAGACTTCATTTATCCGCTCATAAGTAAAGGTATTTTTTATTGCCTCATTAAACTCACTCTCGCTTATTTCGCTTATGCCTAAGTTCTCGTCATTTTGGCTTATGAATTCCGCCGCATTTTCGTCATTTACGCTAAAATAGCTAAACTCATTTAGTCTATCTTTTGCTACAAAGTTATTTACATTTTCGCTAGTATTTAGCCCTAGCGTTACTTGGTCTGCTGTGCCAACACCCAGCACCTTGATTTGATATTTGTAGTATTTCATTTTTTTACTCCTTATTGTGCGTTTCGCACTAGATTTGCTATTTCATTTGCTCTTTTTGGCGTTTGTTTAGCCCACTTGCTTTTTAGCATATTTTCTGCTGCCTGCTTATATCTGCCAGCCTCTATCAAAGCTAGCGTGTTTTTAAAGCCTAAAAGCCCTGCTACTCCCATTTGATACGCCATTTCACAAAGTGCGTCTTGTATATCCATAGGCGCATAGGTTAGCCATGGCAGTGCGTTATATACTTGTTTTTTAAACTTTTTGATTTTTATTTCAAGTATTGCGTCCGCTACTTCTTTACTCATAGGTTCTACTGCCCCACCATTTAGCGCAAGTTCATCAGGGCTAAGATCAGCTACTCTAAACCCATATCCCACCGTAGGATGCCCAGTAGGGCACAGATACACAGAGCTTCTAAAACCCTCGTGGATTTTTATGCTTTCTTTTAAGTTCATATTGCCACCTTTGCTTCTAGTGCTTTTACTAGATTTTTTGCTTGTTCGCTTAGATTATAAACTAGCTCTTTTTGTCTTTGAATATCAAGCCTGTCAAGCTCAACTTCTTGTGCGATTAGAGCAGTTTGGTCTTTGATTGCTTGTGTCTCTACTGTTAAGAACATCATTATGCCCTTGCTTAGCAGTATATCCATCATCCCGCATTCTAAAATCGCATGATCCCACACATTTTCTCTTAAAGCCCTTTTTATCTCGCCAACAGCTGAGTTATCTTCTAGCTTTGCTATTATTTCATTTGCTTCATCTATTTTTGAGTTTACTTGCCTGCGTTTAAACTCCATTCTACCTAGCTGAAAATCAGTAGTATTGCCTAACGCCTCAGTTACATTTATAGCAGTAGTTTTTAAAGTAGAGTTCGCTTCTTTTGCTACGCTTTTAAACCTTGCGTTTATACTACCAACTTCTCTTAGATACACATCACTTTTGATTTGAGCCTCTATGGCTTTTAGTTTGGCTTCATTTACTGCTAGCACGCTATTATTTGCGTTTTGCTGGCTTTGTTTGGCTAGCTGGGCGTAGTTTTTTGCGCTAGTTGCGTAGTTGTTAGCATCGCTACCTGCTTTTTGCGCTGCGTTTTGCGCAGATGCTATATAACTTTTTGCGCTACTTAGCTTGTTTTCTATATCACTTTTTGTGCTACTTAGCTCGTTTGATATAGCTTTTTTAGTATTTAGCACTTCGTTTTTTGTGCTACTTAGTGCGTTTGCTACTTCGCTTTTTGTGCTTTTTAGCGCAGATGTGATCTCGCTTTTTGTGCTACTTAGCTCGTTTGATATAGTTTTTTTAGTATTTAGCACTTCGTTTCTTGCGCTACTAAGCTCACTTGTGATTGTATCCTTTGCCTTTAGCACTTCGTTTTTTGCTTTTTCTACCTCATTTTTTGAGATTATCATCTGCGGATAAGCTGTTAGCACCTCACTTACCATAGCTGAAAATGTCTTTTCTGCCATTATTCCTCCTTTATCCCTAGTGATTTCTCACTCATTTTTTTATCTAGAGCTATCATATCAGCCCTTTGATTTTTGCCGTTTTGAAAGTCTACAAATAGCCTTATAAAATGCTCGTAGCTAAGCCCCCAAGTCTTTTTTATATCACTTAAATACTCATCCAAGCTAGATATAAAGCCTTTATCCCAGATATACTTACTGCCTAGCACGCCACGAGTTAGCGTATATGGTCTTTTATAGCCTGTTTTTTCTAGCATATCATCTATGCTTTTAGTGCTCTCATCCCATATTTTGTTTTCATAGTTATTTATAGCGACAAAATACCTAGTCTCAAAAAACGCAGCATTATCAACTGAGAGCCTACTTGCTGTCAAATATACCAAGGCTTCTATTAGCATATTATCATCAAAGTCTATTTTGCCACTCTCACCCTCTGGCGCAGCAAAGGGACGGATGAAGTATTTATCATCAATCCGCCTAAAAACCTCTGCGCTCTCATCATCTATTTCTATATGCGATGGCACATCTTTTTTGCTTAGAATTTCATCAGCGCACATAAGCATAGCTCTATAAATTCGCTCATTGCTATGTTGCGTATCACGCCAAAATATCACATTAAGCCGTTCTTTAAACTCGCCAAAAGTCATCTTAAACTCCCACAGGGGTTATTTTATTTACAGCGTCCAGCATAGTTTTTTGTAGATTTTCAGGCACTTGCACGCCACCAGCTGCGTAGCCAAAGTTTACATTTGATAAAAACTCAGCTTCTTTTATCCTTAGCTGATCGTTCATAGCCTCTCTTTCACGCACGATATTTTTTTTCTTTTCGCCCTCACTTTCAGTTTGCGCATTTACTAGCGCAGTGCGAGCTTTATTAAAGGCTATTTCGCCATTAGCTAGCTCTATTTGCGCTCCAGCTTTTTCTATCTCTTTTTCCATAAGCCTAATTTGCACGCCAGCCTTTTCTATATCTTTTTCCATAAGCCTAATTTGCACGCCAGCCTTTTCTATATCTTTTTCTAAAAGCTCCATTTTTTTATCAAAAAGCAGATCTTCTAGCGAGAGTGAGCGTGAGCT
>OBLI01000447.1_pt1 | contig 43651 bp, 31 predicted proteins | sample 1519701 | NCBI WGS metagenome assembly OBLI01 (sample SAMEA3663005, study PRJEB22513) | pig gut metagenome | biome: pig gut; feature: pig-associated habitat; material: faeces | place: France | collected 2012
ATTTTCTTCTGACACTTTCGACTGCGCTCGGCATAGTCCGAACAAGTTCGGCTCTGCGCTCGCTTGCACGAAAGTTCTCGCCATGGCAAAGCTCAAACAAGTTTGGCTTTGCTCATTTGGCTTAACGAAAACGTTCAGCTGCGCCCCGCTGCGTCTGTACACGTCGGCACGTGGGGTGCTACTGTGGCGTGTCGATGGGGGACAGGCATTCGGCGGAAGGAACGGGTTCGTCGGCCAGCACGACAATCGCCGCATTGGTGAGGGGTGGGATTTCGCGGAACTGTTTTCCCAAATGGGCGGCGATGAGGTTGCGCGCGAAGAGTCCGTGGGTGACCACCACAACGTCCTGGCGGGGATAGTCTTCGCGGAGTTTGCGGAGAGCTTCCCCGGCCCGCGCGAAGAGGGCGGCTTCGGTCTCGACGGTGTCGGGCGGGAATTTCCATTTCCCGTGTTTCCGGAACCGTTGTGCGGCCTCGGCCACGGTCATGCCCGTGTAGGGCCCCCAGTTGCGTTCGCGGAGCAGGGGCGTGGAGACGATGGGAAGGCCGAGTGGCCGGGCAAGGATTTCGGCTGACTCCATGGCGCGGGCGAGGTCGCTCGCAATGATACACCGCGCCTGCAGTCCGCACTGCGCCAACTGCTCAGCCGCGCGGCGGACTTGTGCGCGGCCTTGCTCCGTGAGCACTCCGGGCAAATGCCCCTGCAGGATGCGCTGGAGGTTTTGTTCGGTTTCACCGTGGCGGACGAGATAGATGGCCATAGTGGGGAAGGATGAAGTGGGTTTGTTGTATGGGGGGTATCGAAAATGTGCTATTGGCTCCCACCGCGGTGAACACCGTGGCTCCTACGCCTGCGGCTGCTACTCCTGCGCAAGACAGGAGCTGCGGTGTCCCCACCGCAGGATGCCTGCAAGCCCTTCGTATCACAGATCTGGATCATTTGGCTGAACGAAAAAGCTGCAAATCGTTTGCAATATTACGAAAAGTTGGCAGGTTGTGCAGAGATATTCTCCCAAAAAGACCTCTACGGGGGCTGCTGGCGGGACATGATGCGCTGGCGCCAGGTGGGGCTGGCCTTGGAGAAGTATTACAAGGTGGGACGGTAACTTCCCTGGATTGTCCTGTACAACAAAGAGAACCCCGGAGCGCTGGTGGGCACTTCGGGGGGGCTGCCATTGTTTCTGTAAAGGGTGGTTCTATAAATTCACAAAATCGAGTGTAAGCCATTCCGTTTAACTCAACATCTTGGAATCAGTCGTTCATCGGAGGACCTCTGCTGTTGATAGTGTGCGTTTATCCACTCATTGACATGTTTATTCCCCACTAAATTTCTACTGGGCCCAAAAAAAGAGGAGAGAACCCGCTTGTTTAGGGCTCTCTCCTCTTCGTTAGTACAAAGATGATATATTTTCCGCCGAAACCTAAATCGCGTTAACACTTCGCAACACTCACTCAACTGATCATTTGCAGCGATTTGCAGCAGACGGGGGTTGGCGTGTGTTATATTACGAGGCACACAATGAAGGTAGGCATCTCTCGGTTCAATAAGGGTGCAGAGTGGTGAATATCCATAGATTTTGTTACGGAGCCTAAATTCCAGAGGAACTAATTTATAGAACCTACCTTATAAAGGTTACCATTGATAACCCCAATGGTTTTTCTGGCTGTTGTCATCTTCTTCATAGTCTTCGCTACTGAGGCTCTCGTCACTTATCTCGAATTGGCTGCCAACGGCCAGGGTGGTTGGTGCTAAATTTATGACCTTGCATAAAGGCACGAGGTATATTTTCTTTTTCATATTCTATGCCTTTATTTTTTGATAACCTTCCTGCCACCAATGATGTTTATGCCATGGCTTGGACGTGACAGTCTGATGCCACTGAGATTGTAGATAAAATTGTCTGTTGAAGGGGTTTGTTCAATGGTGTTCAGACCGACGGTCTGCGCCGAAAGCCTGAAACCGACAAATCTTGCTGCTACAGCCTCGTCAACACGCAGGAATGCCTTGTGGGCACCCAGTTTTGTCGAGGTATTCATCTTATAGAAGGCAAGTCCGTATTGCGGTCCATACGACAGCATGTAATAACGGTAGCCCTCCTGCTGCTGGCTGGCCACATCAACACCTCCGAGCAGATTGCTTGTCGATGGAGTCAGGGCAAGAGACAATGGTTCGAATTCTACGTAACGACGATTACTCTGGATAATGATTGCCTCGCCTGCTGGCAACGTAGAGCTATTGATTGAGCATACGATAAGTTCATCATCGTTCTTCTGACTTGCGATGTATGCGGTGACATAGTCGGGCAGCGTATATGCCGACGAACTGTCGTAGAAGGTGCTCCAGTACTCACCCTCATTGTCAGGGTCTTCGTTGGCGTAGAGCACAACGGTAGGCAGCGCCTGCAGTCTCAGAGGGTCACGCGCACTTATGGACTTGTTGGTAAAAAACTCGCAAGTTGCTTCCGTATTGCGTATGTCTGGATTATCGAAATCGCCACTCAGGATACGAAACGAGAACACATCACCCTCTGTTCCCATGATGGTGAGTGAGCAGAGCGACTCCTGCGACGATATGCTGCGACCCAAGGCCCTCAGTTCTCCGTTCTGGTCATAAACTGCCACCTCATAGTTCTCCAGTTTTTTGCCCTCGGCATCGTATGCCTGCACAAAGGCTGTCATGTTGTTAGGCCACTTGTTTGGCTGCTGAAACCAGGGGAAGAACGATGGGCGGTCGTAGAGACCGTCATAGAGCTTACCACCATTGTCTGCCACAGAATGGACGGCTGTCAGGATACAAATTATAAAAAGTAGCCCTCTAAGCCTCCACAGGGGAGACTTAGAGAGTATGTTTATCAGAGATTTATTCATTTCTTGACACTTTTAACTGAGATAGTTGAACCATCATCGAATGTGAGCTTCTGCACATAGACACCTGGCTTGCTGATATTGTTGCTTACGCGAACGCCAGAGAGGTCGTACGTTTCTACGTCCTTCACTCTGTCGTCGCAGACAATACCGTTGACCATAGTAGCCTCGCTCAGCTCAATGCACCAAGGATTGCGCAGATTACCGATGACGCCGTCAGCTACGAACTTTGTCTTACCGTAGAATACGTACTGGTCATCACCTACCGTAACTACGAACGACAGTCCGAGTCCATCGGTGTCACCACCTACGGTGATGTAGTGCAGGCCCTCATAGTCAGACTTGGCTGAGTAGCCACGCAGCTCGACATTGCCATACACCATGACAGATGCATCCGCAACCAGACTACCACCATCTACCACCTGAGCCACAATGGCCATGTTGTCAGCATAGGTGAGTGTGAGGATATCCTCTGCTGCGCTGGCAGCTTTGCTCCTGTAGGCTTTAGCCCAGCTCATTGCAGGCTTCTGATAATGGAACGTCTTCTTAGTGTTGCTTACAGAGTAGTACTTGTAGCCCTCGCCAGGATTCATTGCCATGAGTGAACCTCTCCATTCAGAGCCATTGTACATGGCAAAGAGCGACTGGCTCATCACGATGTCACCATCCTGAGGATCCGCATCGGCAAAGGCATCAGCGATAGGAGTAGCATACTGCAGAGGATAACCAATCCAAGACCAGCCATTAGCACCGAGGGAAATGCTTACCGCAGCAGGGTCTGCAGGGGCACCGATAGCCACCTCCTGGAATGCCTCTCCAGCCTGAAGCTTGTAGGTCTGACCAAGAGAGAACTTGTCAAGCGAGCCATACCACTGTCCGCTGGTGAACTCTGTGTTAGCGTCTTTACCCTTGATCTGCAAGAGCTTTTCGCTGCTGTTGGTAAATACCGAAGCTACGGTGTTGTCTTCATCAGTCGTTACATACATTGAGAACCACTTCCAGCCGCTGCGCTCAGACGCCAATGGCTGTTCAATCTTGTTCTCAGGAGTAAAGACGGTCATGTCGTCAAACGTGCCGACCCACTTGCTTGCGTTGAAGGTGTAGGCCTCTGGCTTCGAAGACGTGATGAACGGATATACCGTGCCGGTGCTTGCATCGTAAGCCTTATATATCAGCGGAGTATTCTCCTCGTGACCATATACGCTTAAAGTCAGGATGTAGGTATCACTCTTACTGTCGTATGAAGGATGTGCCATACCCACGCAGTCGAGTCCGCGGAATGCAGCTACCATGTCCTCTGTGTCAGAGCTGATGACACCGTCAATATTGAGCTGTGCCACAACCATCATTGCGTCTTCGTCAGGTATTGGGTTCCAGTTAGGAGCCTCGCCCTTTACACGCAGTGATATATTGAGAGGAGCATTGATGTTGAGCTTGCCAGAGAGATAAACCGTTGCATCGTACATTCCGATTGCCGTGCCAGGCACAACCTCGAACGTGAGACGCTTGGTCTGCTGAGGAGCGAGTACGCCATTTTCAACATCTACGTTGAGCCATGAAGGCACACCGCTTAGTGTCCAGTTGTCGGCCTCGGCACTCTCATTGCTGATTTCCACTGTAAACTTCTTTGTCTCTTGCTCAGTAATCATAAGGTCAATGTCGCTTTCGCTCCACTTCAATGGATTCTGCTGAGCATAGATAACCCAAGAGATGTCATCGGAGGCATTGCCATTGACGTCCTTCACATCCTTCACGGTGAGGAAGATATTACAGTTCTCAATCTTGTAAGGTTCTTCCTGCAACGTAATAGTAATCTGACGCTCGCTGGCTACGTAGCTGAACTGAACGTTCTCGCGGGCAGGAGTCTGCTTGAGCGAAGGACCATCCTCGGCAAATGTCATTTCGCCGTGGATGTCGCCTACGGCACCTTGACGCACGATGAGGTCAGTGCCACTGCCTGCCGTCTCACTGGTGATAGGACTTGTAACCACCTGACCGTATGAGTCGAGAGCACGAGACTCCATTGGATAGTAGGCAGCAAGGCCTTCAGCATCGTTCTCAACGCGTGTACGCATATTATTAAGAATAATGTCGCTGGTGTAACGACCCTTCCATACACGTACCTCGTCAATGTCACCCTTGAGGAACTGCTCGTACTTCAACTCTTCGCCTTCACCCCAGTAGCGTCCACCGAGCGTGATAACGCCTTCGGTGAGATTAGGCACAGACTTTGAAGAGAACTGTCGGCGAGCCACGCCGTCGATATATAGCGTAGCACCACCACCTGTGGACTTCGTCACGTTGAGAGCCATGTGGTGCCACTGACCATCCTTCAGGTTGGCATTGTAAGCGTTGGTTGTAACCTTTTCAGATGTTACCTCCACGTTGCCACTCTCACCAAGAGCAATATCCACTGCGTTAGGGATAGAAAGGATGGTAGCCTTGCCATTATTCTCTGTGTCGGCACGGAACCATGTCTCAATCAAATAGCTCTCATCACTCTTGGTGTAAACACCTGTAGAAGCCAAGATAGCAGTATTACCGTCAAGACTTGCCACATAGTTGGTACCAGCATTGACGAACCATGAATTCTCAGAAGCAAGCGTCATGTGACGGTTGCGTGAGCGGTCGGTTGCCTTAGAACCATAACCCTCATTGAACTGCCAGTAACCTATCAGTCCACTTGTGTTAGGGCTCTTCGTGCGGTTGCGATCAACAAGAGCGTCAGCAATGGAGCGAGCCTCGTTCCATAGAGAGAGCTCCTGAATCTGGGCCGTCATGCCATTGCCACCGAGCGAGACAGGCCCCGCACCAGTGTATTCAGGCATCGCTTGCTGATAGAGCAGTGTCACGATGTCAGCATCGAGCGCGTAGCTTGCGTTAACAACAGGGTGCTCGCCATTAGCGTAGTCATAGTTCAAGGCAAGGAACAACCACTTATCCTTTGGCAGGTCAGCAGTTGATACTACCTTCTTGTCACCTACTGCCACGGCCAGTTTGCCGTTCTCTGCACTTACGGTAATCTTGTTGCCAGTAGCACCATGCTGCATGATGACACCGTCGGTAGTGTATTTCAACCACATATCGGCAGCAAAATCTTTGCGGTCGAGGTTGATGGTTGCCTGAGTCTTTGCCGTGCCACTGCCTGTAAGGCTGAGCGCAACGTCGTGAGCCACCTCAGTATCGTTCATCACACCTGTTATGTGGAAGTTGCCCAACTTGGTGAGCAGGTTGTTGCGAATATCCTCGTTGAAGGTAAGGGTAATGTCATCTCCAGGACCGAGGATGCCGTTGCTAGGAGTAGGAGTAGTGATAATCTGTGGACGGCTCATGTCGCGTGCCACCATAATCTCCTCACTCTTGCTTGTCACCTCCTGACCATTACGCATACCTATGCTTGAAGCACGGAAGATGTAGGTCTGGTCCGTATAGAGGTTGCTACTCAGGTCTACGGTATAGTTGAGCGTAGGCTTCGAAATAGAAAGCGCATCGAAGGTCTCCAGTTCAGGATAGCGAGATGTATATTTCTCTACATTCTTCACATACTCCTTGAGGATATGGAAGTCAGGGTCGTTGATACCCTTATACTCCACACGGATACGCTCGAAGTTGTCCTGATTGAAGTCAAAGCCCTTCATCATGAGCGTGATTTGTCCATTCTCAGTATTGCTGACTACTGATGAAGCTGCCAGCTCAATGTCAGTACATGAAGGCTGGAACTTGATGGTGAATCCTCTGTCGCAATAGATACCAGGGAAGATACCTGTATCGTCAGACTGTGAGAGTGAGTAGAAACTCAGTTGTACATTCTCGTATTCGAGTACATCTTGATTAGACTGACGTATGCGTAGCGTCTTCTTGATAGGCTCGCTGGAAGGAACAAGAATTTCTATGCCTGTAGTGATAGGCTGTCCATCCATGAACACCTCCAGACCATCAGGGTTGGTGTTAGGATTAATCCATAGTCCGTAATATACATCCTCGCCTGTCTCCGAGTTGTTGCGCAACTCGATTGGCAACAGAGCCTCCTTGCCAGCAGGAACACCTGTGATGAGTGAATCAGGGATGTAGAGTTCCGGCTTTTCTATCTGCAGTGTACGCTGCGAGATGACAAAGCCAGGTTCGTAGTAGCTGGTGACAACTTGATCCTCGTGTGGAGCAGACGTAGCACCAGCCTTAGTATAGAACACAGGGCTGAAGCCGTCACCCGGATTCTCATAAACGTCAACCGTCAGATAGTCATCATCACCATCCTCTGCCAGTGTATAAGAGAACGAAGCCACAGTAACGGTGTCTTTGACATCGTTGTGAACGTATGTCATGCCTGCATCTTCGGTAGCCTCCACCTTCAGACCAAAGCCGTTGAACGTGAAGCCAATCTCACTACCAACGTGGAAGTTATGGTCCCACGTGTGGGATATTGTGCGCGTACCCTCCACGCTGCTCTCCACCGTCTTGGTGATGATAGAACCAGCGTCAAACGAGTAGTTATCGTGTTCGCGCTTCTCCTTGATACATCTTACCTTGGTCTCCTCGTTATTACCAATCTGCTGCTGCCAGCCCTCAATCTGGTTGTTGAAGTACTGGATGGTATCGCTGAACGACACATCCTTGGTAGGGAATACCACCGTATAGGATGGACCAATCAGGCGCGTAGTGCCTTCAGGGATATTCGTCCAGTCCCAGGTGACAGCCTGTGTCCCCCATGCCTCGTCGTCGTTTCTTGAGCCAAATAGTTCATCGTCCTCGCTGAGTGTGGTGAGGTAAATCGGACTTTCGCCCTGAGGTTGCGGGAATGAGGCAAGCTGATCCTCTGTCACATGTATCAGCTGCATATTACGCTTTTCCTCAAACGAAGGGATGAGGATGTTTTCAATGAAGTTATGAGTGTAGGCGAAGGTTGTAGTATATTGATCACCTACGGCAAGTGCATCACCGCTGTTGACCTCATACTTTCCTGTCGCCTCGTTCTTGACTATCGAAACCTCAGTGGTAGCCCCTATCACATAATTGCGCGACGTACCAAAGTAGATATCGCCAAGGTAACCAACGAAATCAGGGCTGTCGCTCGTAGAGATGTCGCGGGTAGTTGTTAGGGAAGTCGTTCTGGTATAATCCTCGTCCTCGCTATAGTTAATGCTGTAGCCAGTCTCTACGTTGACTTTAGAATCAAATTCGTTGATAACAGCAAAGGCAAAAGTACCAGTTGAGTTCTTTACCCTCGTACCGAACATGTGGGTTAAATTGACTTCGGTGTTTGAGTGGCGTGAGAAAGTGCGACCGTGTGACGCAGTAATGGTTGTACCCTTCGACCATGTAGCAGAAGACGAAGTGCCCGGTGGGTCGCGCAATACCATCAGCACCTTGTCCGGTGCCTCTGTGATAAAGTCATTGCCCTTAGTGAGCTGACCGAGTACGACGGCTTCAATCTTGCCCCACGACTTGTTGTCACCATCTACATTATATGAAATGCTGATACCTCTGGTGTAAGGTGCCTGAATGTTGGGCATACCGGCGGTAAAGATGTAACGGCCACGTCCCAGCGAGTCGAGTTCGAGATTGTTGTCCTCCATCTCGTGGATAGAGCCTCGTGGATGTTCAGCATCGCCTTTGACAACTACGGCTGTCGTTGAAGCGAACTCATTGGCGATGCTCACGTTAGCGCCCTGCAGAGGAAGTATGGTCACTTCCGGCTTTCCACCGTTGTTGGCACTTTCGTCGTAGTTCTCGTATGTCTCGTATGCAAAGAAGTCGAGTGCGTATTGCCCCTTCATTCTATAGACAGGGTATCCAAAGGTGTAGTCAACCTCGTTGTTTGGACCATAATTCACGCTGCCGTTGGAGTTTGTGGCATAGACAGGCACGATAGTAGTGTTGCCAACCACATCGGTAACATCAATACTTGCCTCACCGAAGGCTGTTTCACCATCTTGTGTGACATCAAGATGTGACTCAGAGCGATAAATCATCTTTGCCTGGGCTACATACTCGAATCGGCGCATCTCCACACCATTGTCAAGCTCTACTTCTACAGAGTCCGTAGTGACAGAAAGCGGATTGCTTGCATCAATGGTAGGCTTGCTGCCGAATGAGACGGATGGCTGAGATGGAATCTCAATGCTTTCGACATGATAGAGAAGAGGTGGAAGCATTGCTGCAAACTCACCGCTGCGCGGGTCAGTGAAGACAGTGATATAGTTCGGTTTGTTCGTTACATCTACCTTTGCCGAACTTGAATAGATGTAATCAGAGTTGCAATCAAACACACGGTCGGTCTTTGCGTCTTCATATCTTGTGGTCAGGCCCTCTGTCACTTTTTCTACATTGATTTTGTAGCGGTCGTGGCCCTCAAAGCTGAGTACTACCTTAGCCTGTCCGATATTAGCCTTACCCTGACCTACACCGAGAGGTTTGTTCTGCTCGTCGATACCACCAGCTACGCGTCCGGCCACCATTACCATAGTGTTGTCGTAGAATGTAAGGCCCGACACGGCGCCAGTAAAGGTTTGGCGTGTACCTATGTTCTGCGGGTCTTCGGGATAGCGTCCGTCATTATGGAAGGTATGTCCGTTCTTTTTCACAGAGATGTAGTGGTCGCCGATAGGTACGTCGATGGCGAACTCTCCCTCTGCGTTTGTCTCGATGGCTGCACCATCCTTCGATGCCAGCGTACCATCAACATACAGCTGTGCTCCTTCGACGGGGATGGTGGTGTTCTCATAATAGACGCAACCCTTTACGGGGAACGAGCTGACGTCCTTGAAGTCAACACCATCGTGGGTGAGTGAGTTGTTGCTCACGTAACGGTTTACGTAGGAGGGGTTGAACTCATGCACGCCCTTGATAGGGGTGATGGTGTAGCTGGTGCCATCGCCTATGAATGGCACACCACGAACGGTGAAGTTACCCTGGCTGTCGGTCAAGCCGAAGAGCGAGAGCTGGTCTTCCGTAGGTGTTGAGCCGCTGAACATGGCATTCTTGCTCAGCACGGCATGGTTACCATTTGCCACGCCGTTTGTCTTACTGACATCATATACATATGGGATGCCGTTGACACCCTCGTCAAGGGGCCAGTAGCACAGAAGGTTAGCCTCCGTACCGGCAAGTATGCGGTTGTGGTTCTTGCGGATATCATTCTCTGCAAGTGCAGTACGCCATATACGTACATCATCTATATTACCAACGAATATATCGTTTGCATTGCCATTGGCTCCCAATGTTATGCTGTTGATATCATTGCCGTTAGTCCACGAAATGTCTGAGCCGGTAATGCTGGCACTGTTGAAAATGGTCTGGCCCTCACCGTCAATGCCATCGCTTGCAAAGATTGTGTAGTTGCCCTTACCATCTGACACGAAGGTAATGTTGCTATAGACATCTGCCTTTACGGTGAGTCCTGTTGACTTCTTGTCAGCACCGGGCACCTTGGCAACAATCTCGTATCTGCCTTCTTCCGAAGCGTCCTTCAGATAAAGCGTTACCTGATCCTTAATATTAAAGAATGCACGCTCGCCTGATGCAGGAACGTCTCTGTCAGCACTCACCCACATCTGTATAGAGAGAGGATTGCCCCCCAGATAGTTGTTGAGGGTTGTCTCATCTGGAGTCCAGGTCATCAAACCTGTCTCGTCTTGTGATGTGAGAGAGTAGAACTGCGGCGTAGAGTCGTCATCGTCTGTGTTCTTTGAGAGACGCACCACGACATCCTCCACAGCCGTACCATTACCAAAGCTTACACGACCCGAGATAATGCCTCGCGAGGTGCTGAATCCGTCGCTCTCAAGGGAGTTGCCTTCAGCCCATTTGCCTGTATTGTTGTTCTTGGCAAATGCAGTCACGCGATACACATAATACTGTCCCGGAAGCGCTGTTGCGTCTTCGTAGTAATAGCTTGATGCCTGTCCGAGTGTCTCGTAGATGTTTGAGAAGACTGCTTTAGGATCTGTGAGAATCTTACGGCTGATGACATAGCGCGTATCACTTGCGCCATACTGGTCAGCATCCCAGTTGATCTTGACGATATTGCTGTAATATCCCTTTGACGTGGTTACCCTCGTCACTTCCGACATGACCATGAAAGAAATGGAGATGTCTTCAGAGTAGAAGTCTGTACTCCACATGTTTGTCCTCAGACGATAGGTGTATTCAGCGAAAGGCTCTACGTCCCTGTCGGTAAATTCAGTTGCCGTACCGCTGTATATCTCATTCCATGTGTTGGAGCTGGTGATATACTTCTCCAAGGCTACCGAAGCACCAGACTTCTCGGGAGTCCATGAAAGATGGATACCACCGTTGGCGTCCTTGACGTTACTCTTCGTGATATTCGAGAAAGTGAATGTCTTTGGCAGCTGACCGGTTGCCGTAACGGTGATGGAGGCAACATCGGGCTGGTCGATAGAACCATAATTGTCATTTACGAATGAGATGGCGTAGGTGTAGTCCACACCCACCTCAAGATCGGTATCTGTGTAGGACGTGGAAGCCTTGACGAGTTCCGCCACCTTTGTATAGGCAGTCTCACCAACTTTCTTACGGAAGATAAACCACTTACCTGCGGTGTAATGGTTGGCATCGTCGCCTGAGGTGGTCCAACGGAGTGTCATCTTGCCTTTGAACTTGTCAGGAGTGAGCGTTAGGTTGGCAGCCTTCATACATGGCTTCCATTCTGCGTAAAGTACTACACCCCGACCATCAGAGTATGTGTCTCCAAAGTCATAGTGTGTGCCTGTTCCGTTTGGCGACGTGTTCCATCCCGTATGACCGTATTCAACATTCTTCAGAGCCGTGCTCGACAGCGCAATACTTGCTGTATGGAGTTTGGTTTGTGTATCTGGCGCACCCGTACTCTTTTCGTTTGCATCGTAATAGATGTAGTTGGTAATGCTCCAGTTGCCGATATAGGCATGTGTATTGTCTGAGTTAATCTGAAGTCTGTTGTTATAGGAACTGGAGTTCGCCACACTGACTGTTCCGTAAAGACAGTGAGTGATAGCTTTATCCGAACTGCTTGTAGAGTTATCAATAGACCGACTCCTTGTACCAGACTGCACATTACGCCAGCTTGAAGACTCATTTCTATTATACAAGCTGTAACCGCCTGTTTTATCAGGATGTACATAAATGCCGGTCGGAGAGTCTGTATCACTTTCAAACAGAGCTCTGACAACGCCTGCCGAGCCATTTGTGTTGCTCCTTGCACCTTCAATACCCCAATGGTATTCGTATTCCAACTTGGAATAAGCAGGGACGTTTCCAAACTGGTCAGCAATTCGCCAACGCAGAATCATTGTCTTGAATTTCTTGTTGGCTGGACCATTCCATAGCGTACCCAATGAAAAAGCTGGATTCGGTTCTACATAATCAGAGTAATTAAGGTACGACTTGTCATTAGAACTTTCATAATAACGAGCCGTAACGATTCCCATTTCATGGTCCGCATTGGCATTCAATGCATACGACAGGAAGAAAACAAACATGAAGAGCCACCTTGCTAAAGGCCGCAACCTTCGTAAACAGTCTTGTTGTATCATACGAGAAATAATTAGGATTTCTACAATTAAGGGAGATTGACGTATAGTGATTTCTATTATCTTATTTGCCTCATGATAGAGGAACGTATAAAGTAGGTTCTATCCATCAGCCAGCAAGCACGACTGAACCGCCACCTTCGATTGAATCAACTTGATAGAAGCCACCCTAATTGGCGGGTTTATTCTTGTATTCCGTAGGTGAGCAACCTAAGAACTTCGAGAAACTGCGCCATGCCGTGATGCGGCTGCGGAAGCCGGCTTCGTAGAAGATTATCTTGAGGTTCTCGCTGCTGTTTTCGTCCAACTGCTGTTTTACGTAGTTGATGCGGCAGCTGTTAATCATATCCGAGTAGCTGCCGTAGCCTAACTCCCTGATGGAGTTCTGCAGGTACTTCACATTGGTGCCAAGCGCGCGTGCCACGTCTGATTGCACAAGGTCTGGATCCTTCCATAGCTTTTCTTCTTCCAAGAGTACGCGCAAACGGCTGGTCAACAGGCTTTCTTCTATTTTTTCTTCTTCTACGGTATTTTCGGCCAGCACCACTGTCTTCAGGTCGGGTGTCAGTCGGTCGGCAAACTCAGAATATACCGACATGAGCGTTATGGCGAGGTATAGGGACACGTGCATCACGTCAAAAAACGTAGAAAAGAGTCCATGGCCCCCAACAAACGTAATCGTCATCAGAGCCGCGCACCAGCACATCAGTGATGTCAGCGGACGTGTCATTACATCGGCGTTGGTATTCATGGGCATCAGGAAGCACCATAATCCGTATGGCAGATATACAAGTAAGGATAGTGTGCGCAGTATCACATCGGGTTTGCTGATGTTCTCCATGTAGTCCTCTGCGTTATAGATGTGAGTCTCTCCTCCTATGAGGCAGACCATCACCGTTGGTACGGCAACAACGAGCCATGGCGTGAGCACTTTGAATATTTTCTTCAAGTCGTACTCGTTGGGATGCTGACATTCCACCAGGTAGAGTGTGAGCATGAAGAACACAGGGAAACTGCAAACCGATGATACCATTGACAGCAGCTCGTTGCCTTCACTGGTGGAGGAATAGAGCACGTATGATATGTTGGCTACTGAGGCCGTCACCGAAAGCAGCAAGAACATCCCCATAAACAGTCGTCCTCTGTCAGACTGAAGGCGCGACGTTGTCAGGAAGAGTATGGCTACGACCAACTCTAGAACGTAGTCGGCTGAATGAAGGAAAACGTAGAAGAGTGAGGAGTAGTCCATTGCCCGTGAAAAACTTTTATAAAACTATGCAAAATTACATTTTATATTGTAATAAAAAAGTAAATTCCCCGATGAAACCGCCACTTTCTGTATTTGAAACCCTTTTTTTCAGTTATGAAACAGCACAAAGTTTAGGTAGGTTCTACAAACTAGCTTGTAAGCAAAACTGAAACAATACCGTCCATTGAAACAAATTTATAGAACCTACCTAATTTCTTTTCCGAACCGCAGCCAGCTTTATGTAAAGCTGAAAGTTTTGATTTTCTTCTTCCGAGCCGCCGCCTATCTTCGCGAAGCAGAGTAGTGCAAGGCGCAGAAACAGCGGCAGTCGCCGGAGGAAGAAAAAGTCCGACCGTCCTGTCTTTCGGAGATGAGGCAGGGCGGCCGGACAGTTGTGGGGTTCGCGGATGCTGCAGGGGGTGGCAAGCAGGGCTTACATCAGCACCGGCACCAGGTATTTCGTGAGCAGATAACCACCGACAAGCAGCCATACAAAGAGCAGGGCGGCCAGCAGGAAAGGCTTGGCACCTGCCTGGCGGAACTTGTCGATGGAGGTTTCGGCACCCAGGGCGGTCATGGCCATGGTGAGCATGAAAGTATCGACGTATTCAATGGCACCGTTGAGGGGGATTTCCTTCACCGTGGCGGCTCCGGTGAGATATTGCAGGAGGGTGTTGAGGCAGATGATGCCGATGAAGTAGAAGGCGAACCAAGGCACGGTGATCTTGCTCTTCGATGCCGAAGCCGAGGGCGCGGTGCGCAGACGCGACAGGGCCAGGCCCATGACCACGAGCACGGGAGCCAGCAGCATCACGCGGATCATCTTCGTGATGGTGGCTGTGCCGGCAATGCCCAGGCTGTCGGTGGGGTCCATGGCGTTGCCCGCTCCGGCCACGTGGGCCACCTCGTGGAGCGTGCTGCCGGTATAGATGGCCACCTGCGTGTTGTCAAGGCCGGAAAGGATGCCCGAACGGAACATGATGGGGTAGAGGAACATGGCGATGGTGCCGAAGATGACCACCGTGCTGACGGCAATGGCCGTCTTGTGGCCTTCGCCTTTCACCACAGGTTCTGCACCCAACACGGCGGCGGCACCGCAGATGGCACTGCCCGTGGAGGTGAGCAGGGTGGTGTTGCGGTCCATCTTGAGCATCTTGCCGAAGAGCAGGCCCAGACCGATGGTGCCGCACACGATGATGAGGTCCGTCACGATGGCCGGCAGTCCCACCTGGGCCACCTGGCCGAGGGTGAGGCGGAAGCCGTAGAGCACGATGCCGGTGCGCAGTATCTGCTTGGTGCAGAACTTGATGCCGGGCACCCACGTTTCGGGCAGTTTGTTGCGCAGGCTGTTGGCATAGAGCATGCCGAGTACGATGCCCACGATGAGGGGACTGAAGGAGAGGCTCTTGACAAAGGGAATCTCGGCAATGTAGAAAGCGGCGAAGGAGAAGAGGGCAATGAGCAGGATGCCGTGGAGCGTGTTGCCCCGGTTTTCTTTTTCAAACATAAGGATGGTCGTTTTTGACTGGAGAGGTCAGTCAATGAAATGTTGCTGTTTCAGTGCTTCGAGCAGCGTGGCCGACATGGTGCGGCAGTCGGCTGCGGTATAGCGTATGTCGGTGAAAATCTGCGCCAGCGTTTCGGTGCCGTTGATGCGCACAAACTCTTGGTTCTCGGGCAGTGCTTCCTTAGCGGCGTAGTCGCGGTCGATGGTGTCGGCGGTGGCGGGGCAGTAAGTCTCGTCGTGGCGGATGGCCGTGAGGGGCAGGCGGTCGGTGGGTGCGGGGTCTTCGGCAGGCCAGCCCAGCGTGATGGTCGCTACGGGCATCACCAGCTCGGGCAGCCGGAGCAGGCGGATGATTTCCAAGGGCTGGTAAACGGTGGTGCCGAGAAAGCAGAGGCCGAGGCCGGCGGCTTCGGCCAGGTCGCAGAAACGCTGGCAGTAGAGCAGGGCGTCGGTGGCAGCGTTCTGGTAAGAGAGCAGGTTGTCGTAGCCGGGATGCCCCTTGCGCTCCAACGCCCAGCGGGTGGTGCGGTGGTAGTCGGCACAGAAGGTGAGCACGACGGGGGCTTGGGTAACCATGGGTTGGTTGAAGTGGGCCGGGGCGAGCTGTCGTTTCATCTCGGCGGAGCGCGTCACGACAACGCTGTAAAGCTGCAGGTTGCCCATGGTCTGGGTGCGCCCGGCCTCGGTGAGGAGGCTGTTGAGCAACCGGTCGTCAACGGGACGGTCGGCATATTGGCGGATGGTTTTGCGCATGACGTTAAGTTTGGGGAACAAACCAAAGGCCTGTTCCAGTTTGACAGGGAAAGAAATTGGCTGATTAGAATTTGAAGTAGATAAAAGGCTGGATTTCCGAACCTTTCACCTGTATCACCCAAATGATGGCGGCGGCCAGGATGACGGCCAGCAGGATGGAGGGCGTGCGTCCCATGAGGGCTTCAACGCGCTCGTTCCAGCGGGTGGGCAGGAAGTGGAGCACGTAGCCCAACACCATGAGGAAGGTCACTTCCGGATAGCCTGCCACAAACTGCGTGATGAGTTGAGGCTGGAAATGGGTGAAAATCTGCGTGAGCATGGCGGCGGAGGATTCAAAGCTGCTGCCGGCGAAGAAGAGCCAACTGAAGCATACGAGGTGGAAGGTGAGCACCACGGCCAGCACACGGCGCAGCCCACGAGGGTGGTATTTCTTGTCGTGCCCCAACAGTTGTTGCCAAGCTTTGTGCAGGCACAGTGCCACGCCGTGGACGCTACCCCAGATGACAAAGTTCCAGGAGGCACCGTGCCACAGGCCGCCCAGCAGCATGGTCATGAACTGGTTGAAGTACATCCGCCAGCGGCTGCAGCGGTTGCCACCCATGGAGATGTAGAGATAGTCGCGGAGCCACGAGGAGAGCGAGATGTGCCAGCGTCGCCAGAAGTCGGTGATGGAGTCGCTCTTGTAGGGCGCGCGGAAGTTGGGCGGGATGTGGAAACCCATCCACAGAGCAATGCCGATGGCCATGTCGGAATAGCCGGAGAAGTCGCAATAGAGCTGGAGGGCATAGCCGTAAACGCCGAGCAGGTTTTCTAAGCCCGAATAGAGTGCGGGATTGTCGAAGATGCGCGAAACGAAGTTCTGGCTGATGTAGTCGGAGATGATGCACTTCTTGAACAGACCCATGACGATGAACCACGTGCCGGACCCCATCATCTGATGCGTGATGCAAATGGGTTGCCGCAACTGGGGCAGGAAGGTGCGGGCACGCAGAATGGGGCCGGCCAGAAGGGTGGGAAAGAAGCTGACGAAGAAGGCGAAGTCCGTGAGCGAACGGGTGGCCGGCATCTGTCGGCGGTACACGTCGATGATGTAGCTCATGGACTGGAAGGTGAAGAAGGAGATGCCGATGAGCAGAGGCAGGTCCAGGTGTGTTTCGGCGGGCAACAAACTGAAACCGGTCAGGGTGTCGAGTGCGAAGTTGGTATATTTGAAAAAAGCCAGTTGACCAAGCATGAAACCTACTGCTACCCACAGCCAGCCTTTGCGTCCGCTTTCTGTTTCCGCCTTTTCCATGCGGATGGCGCAGAAGAAATTGATGAGCGTGATGATGGCTAACAGCATACACCAGGCACCGGCGTTCTTATAATAAAAGTAGTAGGAGAATGCCGTGACGTAGAGCAGGCGCAGTGCTGCCGTGCGCCGGCCGGACAAGAGTGTGTAGCCGGCCATGAAGGCTAAGAACAGGAAAAGGAAAAGCCCGGTGTTGAACAGCAGGGGGTCGGTGGGCGAGTAGAGCAGGGTGGGGAGGAGCATTCGGAAGGAAAAATGATGATTGGGCGTTAGGATGGATGATTGCTTGAAAAGGGAGGAGTCATGTGGAGCATTACTCCGGTTGCAGGGCGTGGAGCACAGCTTCGGCCAGCAGGCGGCCTTGCAGGCGGTAGCCCTCCGGTTCAAAATGGACACGGTCGGGGCGCATGTAGTGGCCGGCCACCCAGTTGCGTTGGGCGGCACTCTCGCCGCCGCAGATGCTGAAAAGGTTCCAGCAGGGCAGGCCGTTGCTTTCGGCATAGTCGGTCAGGCAAGCGGCGCAGCGGCTGCTCATGGGGTTGGGCCGTTTGGCGTAATGCACTTGGCGGACTTTACGCTTGGAACGCGCCATCTTGCGGTAGTCTACGTAGGAAGAAGTGAGGTAGTCGCCCGGAGGCGTGGTGAGCAGTACGACGGCATCGGGACAGGCTTTGCGCAGCTTTTCCATGAAGGCGTCGAGCTGCCGTTGGTGCAGGTCTTCGCGGTAACCCATGCCGTGGGCCTCGTTGGTGCCGAGCGAGAGGATGATGAGGTCGGGCATCTTGGCAGCGAAGCTGTTGAGGTAACTCTCGGTCAGGAAGGTTTGCGTGGTGGCACCGTTCTTTCCGATGTAGCTGAACCATACGCCGCTGCCCACATCTGCTTGTTTCGCTTCGCCGAGGCAACGGCACAGCTCTGCCTTGACGGCGAGGGGAAAGTTCTTTCCCGCCACGTGCGAGTCGCCGATGTGGAGCACCCTCAGGGGGCGTTCGCCTCGGGCCAACACACGGGCCACGGGTTGCAGTGCCTCGGGACGGATGATGTGGTTGGCCTGTGCGTTGCGGAAGCTGTGGGGCATAGAGTTGCCCGGCTCGGCCAGCAGGCTGACGGTGGCAGTCTCGGCCAGTGGCTCGGCGGCGGAGTCAGGCTCCACGACGAAGGCGTTGCCTGTCGCCGGTGTGGGCAACACATCTTGTCGGCCGGGACTTACCAAGCCGGCGGCCACAGCCATGCCCAACAGCACGGCCCAGCCTCCCACAATCATGTAGAACTTCCGGCTGGAGCTTTGCGAGTGGCTTAGCCCCGTGCCCGAAGAGGCAACCCATCGGGGTGGGAGCGTATGGCTTTCGTTGCCGTCAGTCTGCGGCTTCGTAGGCTTTGCGCTTTTGGTGTTGCTCGTATCCATAGACCATAGATTTAAAAAGAGCTTTGGCTACCCGTTCGCCACCGCGCAGGTTGATGTGGGTGTAGTCCTTTCCGGCTTCGGCTGGCTTGGCTTCGGCCATGCGGCGGATGCTTCCTTCACCTCCCATGCCCTGGTAGAGGTTCCAGAAGGCCACGTGGCATTCGGCTGCCAGGTTCTGCTGGTAACGGCTCAGGGCGAGGATGCCCGGCAGGGTGCGCAACTCGCCGTTGATGCGGTCTTCGCGGTCGCCCACGCCCACCACCAGGATGCCGGCTTGCGGAAAAGCCTGTTTCAGGTGTTCCACCACAACTTTCATCTGCTTGGCATAGTTCGAGTAGTTTTGCTGTTTTTTATTCGCTACATTCAGTCCGTACTGTATCACGACAAGGTCGTAGGGCCTCACGGCGTTGAGTTCGGCCAAGTTTGTTTGTGGTATTTCTGCCAGCAGGGAGCCGCTACATCCACGCAGGGAGAAATTGTCCACGATGACTCCTTGACGGCTCTCTTCGGCTACTCCCCAACAGGTGGTGCCCGTTGCGCCGGGAATTTGCCACCGCACTTTGCCGGCCTTTGCCTTGTAACTCAGTGCCTCCACTTGTCCGGTTCCTTCGGTGTGGAGTGCGAACATGGGGCCGCCGTCCGGTTTTATGCCCACCTGTAAACTGCCGGTGGAGCGGAGGTAAAGCGTGTGTACCTCGGCTGAATCGAGCCCCCATTGTTTCACTCCGCTCAACTCGGTCCACGCTGTGCCTTTGGGCACAAAGTAGCGGCCGCTCAGGTTCAGCCGGTTGCGGTCGTATTTCCCCTTGTCGAGCACGCAATGGGTGTCCCATCCGCCATAGCGTTGGCGCACGGTGCTGCGGTTGTCGGCATAGGGCGGTGCCATGTCGACATAGCCCACGCCGCTGCCGCCGAATTTCTTTTGCAGTAGGGTGCGGAGCGAGGAAGTGAGGATGTCCACTTCGATAAAGGAGTCGCCGAGATAGGCAATGCGCACGGGGCGGTCCAAGGTACGGCTATGGTGCAAAGCTTCGTAGAGTGGTGCCATGCCGCGGGCCGTTTCGTCGGCGTAGTCCTCGATGCAGACAATGCCGGAGGGACAGGTATCGCGGAAGGCCGGCTTAATCTTGGGCAGCGAGGCTGCGCTATCGGTCGCAGTGCTGCCGGCGGAAGGTTCGGGCAGTACGTCGGAGAGCAGAGCCACGCGCTTCACTTCGTAGCTGCCCACGGTGATGTCGGGCAGCCATTGCAGGGGTAAGAGCAGCAGCACTACGGCGAGTATCAGGAGAAATATTTTTAAGGGAGATGATTTCATCAGTAGGAAGAGAGAATTTGTAAAACAACCGAAGCGGCGTTTTGAGAAAAAGTCGGTGAGGTGTGATGACCGGAAAACGTTAAGCTCGCAGCTGAGCTTCGGCGCATGCTTTCATCTTAAAGAGTTGGTAAATTTGTCCGCTGTAAGTGGGGTTATCCTTATGCTGTTGGCAAATGTCAAAGTACAATTCCACCGTGTGCTTGAAGTCGCGGATGTAGGTGGCATTGTCAAGCTGTAGCGTTTCGGGCAGCTGGTCGAAATGCGTTTTGAACCAGTTGCACACCTCTTCTATTTCTTGGTCTGTAAAATGTTTTTTGTATTCCATAGGGATGAAGATGCTGAGAGCGGGGGAGGAAGTGAAATTTGTCTGAGAAGGATTGTTATAAAGCCAAATCAAACAGGGCAAAGTTAGTGCTTTTTAGCTTAAACTCATACAGAATACGGATGAATTGCCTTTTGAAATGGTAAATGCGTTGGATAGCCTTTTGTTTTTTGAACACGATTTGACAAAAGGGGGAGTTAGGTGGGGTGGAGGACAGCTGATAAACCGATTCACCTTTCGGATTTGTCCTGTCTGTGATCGTAGAGTATTCCGTTCTTTCTTTCACGCCGGCGTGGTTCCACACGCAAGTATTAGTAGGTCTTTCAAGTTTCGCAAGGTTGCGAAACTTATCGGTTATTAGGTTAGGGTCGCTTCGCTCTCTGGGTTATGAGGTTATAAAGTCACATTCTGCAAACTAATCCCAGATGCAATCTGTTTCTATGCAGAGACTGGTGTCATTTATGGTGCATCAAAAATTACACACATCGCTGACCTCAATTAGGATTTGCTTATGGACACATCAGAAACAGAACTTTAAAAGATAATCGTCGGTTGGCATCGTGAAGGAAGAGGAACGTGCCATTGTGCTTGAAAACGAGAACACCAACGTCGAGCCAATCCCCGTAGGCACAGGTGGAGGTAAGCCACAGCCGGAAATGGATGCTCTGTCAAGTATAGTGAAGGACTTCAACGACACCTACGGCAACATCGAATGGAAAAACTTCTGCAACGCAATTCACGCCGACGAGGAAAATCCGGAACTGATGTTCCAAAACTACGATGCATTCCCTCGCAAATGGTACGACGAATCGAGCTTCGACGAGGATAGCTTCAATACAGTAAAAGATTATTCAGACTTGTGCGATAAGTATTCGCCGGACGCTGTGGAAGCTCTGCATAATCAAGGTTGCGGCTCGGCAATGCTCATGCAAGCGCAGCATTGCGCTCACCTTGCACTTGATTTCATCGACTGGGGCTGCGAAGAACTCGAACGTTTCGAGGACTGCTACGTCGGAGAGTGGGACAGCGAAGAAGACTTCGCCCGGCACATCATCGACGAGTGCTACAATCTCGAAAGCGAGATGGGCGACCTTACCCGCTACTTCGACTACGAAAGCCTTCGGACGCGACCTGTTCATGTACGACTACTCGATGGGTGTCAACAATAACGTGTTCCGCAACGTCTGCCCCTCTTTCTCCCTCTTTCCACCTTTAAGGGTCACCCTCCAGGGCGGCTCTTTGCGTTTACTCGAAATAATAGGATAAGGTCAGATATACTCCTTGCGTAAAGGATTTCTTGGGATAAAATTGGCTGAATGAAACACCATTATAAGATAGATGTCTTCGTTGACTGTAAATGTCAAAATTCGACATCGTATAACCAGCACTTATTCCGCAAGGTCCTACGTTTACATAAATTCCAACTCGTAAATCCATTGCACACCATTGACCTTTGCTCGTGCTTATTTTTTCATATTCAGTTTCAGGCCTATTTGTTGTTTTATCAATATAAACACTATGGTACGGAATATTCATCATTAATCCTGGTTCGGCATAAACGCCTAAATATGCATCCTTAATTTTAAGCGCAGGGCTTTTCAATACTATTGAAGGACGCAGATAAATATTCCAAGGTTTCTCATCATCACTTGAAATGTGCCAATTCGAGCCGGAAGCATAGCCATCAACATAGTAATTGCCCCATCCTCCAATTCCACCCCCAACGCCTAAATACGGAAATATCATATAATGATAAGCCATATCTACTTGCCATGCATCAGAAGATGTTAGCAATCCCGAAAGGGAAGCTCTGTGATGCGTCAAATCTTCAAATTGACGAGCATGTATAGTAGTGCATAGAGCAATGAGTACAAATATTATAGTTGCCAATCTTTTCATAACGGAATTTTACTGCAAAGGTATACACTTTTTCGCTTGCGCCACCCAATACCACCCAATTATTCTATGTAACTCGCTGATTAACATTGCGCACCATCTAATGGCGAACAAAAGTGATGAAGTCAGGAAATGGTAGGCAACCTCATCTTTATCCCCTCCCTTCGGTTCTTACCCTCCACAAGTCCTGGACTATTTTTTTCTACTCGCCGACTTGTTTTTTCTACTCGCCGACTTGTGAAGCCTACTCGCCGAGTAGTAAATCCTCGGCACCGAGTGGTGAAGGCTTGGGTGGTGAAGCATTCACAGGGGCGACAAATGGGGGACATACCCACTCATCGCGCGCGCGCATATACGATATTTATTTCCCCAAAAAAGCATTCACCCCTTCACATACGGTGCTTAAACTGTTGATAATCAGAGCGTTTAGGTGTGAAGGCTTGAGGTGATAAAGCCTTCACAAGGTGTCACACGGTTTACGGCCGGGCCGGTGAAGGGTGTGAAGGCTTTTATTTCAACCCTTCACACTCGAAATGACTGAAAATCAGCGAAAAAATGGCCGTCTGTGAAGGGGTGAATGCTTTTTTCAGTTTAAATTACGTATATAGGAAAACCGTTATTTTTTGTCGTTTGGGCACAAAACTGACGATGGAGCATATTGATTCTATCATCAGCCTCAGGTTACGGAGATGATGGGAGCAAGGTGATGAGGTCGTAGCGTGATGCTGTGCGGCAATGTTATCAGACTTCAACCGTAAGTTCATCATTCGGGAACGAAGCAATTGTCATTTAATAACCTTCAACTATCTGTCTTTCCAAAAGCTGAATCATTGGGTAAACCTTCGTCAGAGCTGGGTGGGGCGTGGCTCAGTCGAACGAGAAATAAGGTTCGAGGCGTTGGAAATCTTTCTCTGAAAATTCCGGGTATAGCCGCAGCTCGCGCCACGAGCGGAGCGGTCCGTACTTGCGGATGTGGTTCACGATGGTTCGGGTCTGTTCGTAGCTGAGATAAGGATGGCGCACCAACTGCTTGAAGGTGGCGCGGTTGATGGCGATGCGTCGTGGTGATGCTCCGTCAGCGACAAACCAACGCTCCAAGCCGGGAGGCATGTCTTCGATTTCTTCCAGCTGTGTCGGGCTGACAAATCCGCCTAAGCGTTCGCGGTAGTCTACAATCTTACGCGCTTTGTAACTGCCAATGCCGGGAATGCCTTTGAGCTGCGTTGTGTCCGCTGCGTTCAAGGGTAGACGAGTGCCCTCGGCGTATTTTTCTTGCCGTGGTTGGTTCGGCACTGCGTTTTCACGGGAAGTAGGACTACGGCTTTCGGGTGTGGCATAGTGGCGGCGGGCATCAGCAGATTGTATGCGGATGTAGGGGCGCAATCGCTCAAATTCTTTTGGGGTCAGGCCATAGAGTCGGGCGAAATCGTCGGGTGAACGCCACACTCCTCCTTTTCGGCGGTATTTCATCAGGTTCCCAATTTGCCAAGCGGGCAGGCCGAGCTTGCGAAGGGTGAGCGAATCGGCATGATTGGGGTCGAAGGGGAACAGTCCGGCCGATTGTAGGTCGGAAGAGTCTGCCCGGTTGCGGCCTTGCGCAGTAAGTTTTTCCGCTTCTTCTTGAAATTGCAGAAAAGCCTTTTCCTGTTCTGTGTCTATCGAGGGTATATTTTCTTTGTCAAACCACCACCAATACACGATGCTGCCAGTAGTTACAGATAGCAGCAGTATTGACAAAACGATTAGGAAACGCCGTTCATCCTTCGTCCAATGCAACATAGCTTGTCCATATTTTAAAAGCAAAAGGTGGTTAGGGTTGTGCCGTTCCTGCCTGCCCGTATTCATGCCACCACCAATAAGTTTCGCCATAGGAGCGTCGCAACAGGTTGGGCCGACTTGCATCGTCCGGCAGCTTGGCTGCCATATCAGTGTAGTCGCGCAGGTTGGCTTCGATGGCTGTATCGTGGTATAACACGGCGGGCTGGGTGCGTTGCCGTGCGTAATAAACCAAGGCTTGGGCGTAATAGGTTGGTAAGTTGCCTTGGGCGATGGCCTGCGGATAGAAACGGGTTATTTCATGAGCGAAACGGTCCAGCCGGCGGTCCAGGAGCAGGGCGCAAAGGTAATAGTCGATGGCCGGATTAAATCGGACCGGTGACAAATGCTGCATTTCTTTCTGCTTCTGTTGTTTCTGGAAGGCTGTGTAGGCGCATCGTTGCAAATAGTCCGCCACTTTTTCGTTGGATTGAGGCCGGCATCCTAACAACTGCCCAAGGCTGTCGGGCGATAGTAGCAGTTGTTGGCGTTCATCGTTGGGTAGTAACAGGTTTTGACTACCCCCGGCCGGCACCGGCTGTTGTAATATTTTATCTCCCAACCCTTTGGAATGCGTGGTGGCCAGCAGATAGCATCGCATGGCGAAAAGCCGGGGCGAGGTGGCCAAATCCACTTCGCCAATGCTGTAAGCTTTTTCCGGATGGGCGCTACGTAATGCTCGTGCCGTGCGGAGTTCAAAATGCTCCACGTCGCTTACTGCCGTTCCTGCCCCTACGTACAAACAAAGAACTAACATCTCTATGGAGCGGGGCATAAACTTTTGCCACAGGGTGCGCTCAGGTCCCCAAAGCCGCAGCAGCCGCAAATTATATTTCCAGTCTATCAGCACCATGCTCACTGCCACTGCCAGCAGTCCGACCTGCCACAGTGCCGAGGCAAAAGGCAGGCTCAAAGTGGCGGCTGCGAGCCATCCTGTCGCTACACAGGCTACCGTGAGGCCGAGGCGGCGCGGCGCAAACAGCTTTCGTATGCCACATATCAGGACGAAGCAAAGCAGGGTCAGCAGTAGGGATGACCATACCGAAGGCAGGCTGACGGGATGGCCCATGATGCAAGCGGCCAAATACTCTGCTGCATCGTATTGGGCATAGGCGAAATACAGAAACAGGAAGATGAGATAGATAAAAATGAACATAATATATATAGGAGGGGAAAACGATGAGAGAAATCGGTAGCAGTAGCGGCTGCACCAGGAGAGGGCAGTTACCTTTCGCTACTTCCTGTTGGCAAAGCCATGAGCTGAGCGGCCGCTTCCTGCTGTAGAAGTCAATATTAGGGCCGTCCGATGGAGGTGTAGTAGAAGCCCAATTCGCGCAGTTCTGCCGGATCATAGATGTTGCGCCCGTCGAACACTGCCGGATGGTTCATGGCTCGGCGAACCACTTCCCACGAAGGCAGGCGGAAGAGCTTCCATTCCGTCAGCAGCAGTAATGCGTCGGCTCCGAGCGTGGCATGGTACATGTCGCGGGCATAGATTACCTTGTTGCCTAATCGGCGGCGGCACTCGTCCATCGCCACGGGGTCGTACACCCTCACGTTGCAACCGGCCTGGAGCAGCAGTTCGATGGTTACGAGTGAGGTGGCCTCGCGCATGTCGTCCGTTTCAGCCTTGAAGGCCAGCCCCCAAAGTGCCACCTCCTTGCCCTCTAAATGGCCGTTGAAGTGCTGCGACAGCTTGTTGAAGAGCACCGCCTTCTGCGCTTCATTCACCTCTTCCACGGCCTGGAGCACTCGCATGGTATATCCGTTGTGTTCGGCCGTGCGTATGAGTGCCTTTACGTCCTTTGGGAAACAGGAACCGCCGTATCCGCAGCCGGGATAGAGGAATTTGGAGCCGATTCGCGTGTCGGTTCCGATGCCTTTGCGCACCATGTTGACATCCGCCCCTACCAGCTCGCAGAGATTGGCAATGTCGTTCATGAAAGAGATGCGTGTGGCCAGCATGGAGTTGGCTGCATATTTTATCATCTCGGCTGAGGGAATATCTGTGAAGAGTATGCGGTTGTTCACCAGCATAAAGGGCGAGTAGAGTCGCTGCATCAGTTGGCGAGCTCGCTCACTTTCCACACCCACCACGACGCGGTCCGGGCTCATAAAGTCCTTTATGGCAGCTCCTTCTTTCAGGAACTCCGGATTGGAAGCCACGTCAAAAGGGATGTCAACGCCGCGTTTGTCCAGCTCCGCCTGAATGGCAGCTTTCACCTTACGGGCTGTGCCCACGGGTACGGTGCTCTTTGTTACCACTACTAAATAGTGATTCATGTGCTCTCCCACTTCGCGAGCCACTTCGAGCACATAGGACAGGTCGGCCGAGCCGTCTTCATCGGGTGGCGTTCCCACTGCGCTGAACACCATTTCCACCTCGTCTAAGCAGTCGGTCAGGCGGGTGGTGAAGCGCAAACGTCCTTCGCGGTGGTTGCGCAGCACCATTTCTTCCAGTCCCGGCTCGTAGATGGGGATGATGCCTTGTTGTAGTTTTTCAATCTTGTCCGGGTTGATGTCTACGCAGGTAACCTCTACGCCCATTTCGGCAAAGCAGGCCCCCGAAACCAAACCTACGTAGCCTGTGCCGACAATCGCAATTCTCATATAGAAATCAGTTAAAACATACGATAAAGAGCCTAAATGTTTATAAGTCATGGAGAACACGACAGTTACAAACCTTTAAGCTCTTGTTCTTTTGTTGAAAAAGAAAATCGTCAACTTCTTCTCTGCTATTTTGCCGGAGTAGCCGGTGCAGCGGGAGCTGCGGGTGCGGCAGGAGCAGCAGGGGCAACCGGAGCTGCGGGGGCGGCTGTGGTTACCACGCTATCCTTGTCTGTGGCGCGGGGAGCGAAGAAGATGGTGGCTACGGCCAAAACAACCAGTGTGCCGGCCAATGTCCATGTGGCTTTTTCAACCACGTCGGTAGTCTTTCTAACACCCATAATCTGATTGGATGCTGCAAAGTTCGAGGCCAGTCCGCCACCTTTTGACTCTTGAATGAGTACGATGAATGTCAGCATGATGGCCACGATGACTGCCAAAACTACGAGTACTGAATACATGTTCTTTATTGTTTTTGATGATTTTTATTGATTATCAGTTTTTGTAAGAAGCGGATTTGGTCTGCAAAGTAAACACTTTTTTTTGGATTATTCAAATTCACTTTGCGCATTATTTCAAGTGCTTTTTCATAACGCTGTTGTCGGATATAGATTTTGGCCAGCGTCATGGTGAGAAAACCCTCTTCGCCTGTTTCTTCTAAGCTATCGTTTTCGGCAGGCAATTCGGGGGTGAATTCCGGTGTTTCCTGTAGTTGGATGCGTTCAGGCTTGTGTTCAATGAAGTCGTCAATCAGTTCTTCGCTTCGCCCGTTGGTTTTGGTTCCTTCGGGTTCTGCATCTTCCATTTGGAGTAGGAAAGCCGCATAGTCCGTTGTGGCATCTGCCGCTGTGAGTTTGCGCCCTGAAGGCTGCCGGGAGGTGTCTTCTGTTGTGCGCAGGAAGTCGTCAATTAGCGACTCCGTGCGGTTACCTTGCGTTGGGGCCGGTTCTTCTTCTTTGTAAAGCGGTGTGGGTTGTATGGTATAGTTGCTTTCTTCCACCATCTTGAACAGCACGCGCCGGTCCGGCAGACACAATGCCGCCTTGCGGAGTTCTTCGCCGAAGAGCGGGTCGTGCAGCAAAAACAGGTTACGTAGGAACAGCAGTCGGGCAGCCTGAAAATAGGGGTACTTGGCCACCCATTCGCGCAGGCTGTGCAGGGTGTCTTTATTGAGTTGTTCCGGATGGGCTATCAATTCGGCTAATTCCATAAACCTGAGGTTTAAACAGGAGGTTGAGAGATATTTGAAGGATTGTAGGGAAGAAAGCTAACGTTGATGAGTAGACGGCTACCAGTCGGCCACGGTGGCGTTGAATATCTGGTCGCACAAATCCTTAATCATTTCTGTTACCAGCGTTTCCTGCACGGCGGTTAGTTGCTGGCTGGAGTCGTATTGTGTGGTGGCAGAAAACTGCTTTTCCCAGTTCTCATTGGTTTTGCTGTTGGTAAATCGGATGTTTACCGTCATCTTCAGCTGCACTTGCGAGGAGTAGCCGTCTGCCGAGATGGCTTTGTTGAATTGGTCGTAGCCTGTGATTTCGCCGGACAGATGCAAGTCGCCGCCGCGCTTTACCAACTTCAGTCGTGTCTGATTGGCATATTGATCCTGAAGCTTGGTGTTAAACATAGCTTCCATAGGTGCCCATCCGTAAGGGGCGCGGTTGGCCACTTTATCAATTTGGATGGTCTTTATCAGGTCGTAGTTGATGCTGGTGCCTGTAAATTGATATTTCACGCTGCAAGCAGTGAACAAGGCCAATCCAAGAATTGTCAGCAGCGATTGCCAAAGATATTTCATAGGGAGTATTTCTAAAAAAGAGGGTTCTAAAAGTGCGCTGCTTGTCGGTGGGAAACGATAGACTTCACCTTAATCCAGGCCATACTCTTTGATTTTCCGGTAGAGCGTACGTTCGGAAATGCCCAACTCGTCGGCCGCAGCTTTTCGTCGGCCGTTGTGTACCACCAAAGCCTTCTTTATCATTTCCCGTTCCAACTCGTCAAGCGAGAGCGTGGGCTTCCCGGCTTCGGTCTTCGTGAGAAAATCTTCCTTGTGGGGTGTGGGCGGAAGGTCGTCGTCCTTCACTTCCTCCGCTTCCCAGTAAGGCTCTTCGGGCTGTTCTTCGTTTCTCAGCTTTACCGCCGGATGTGCAGCTACCATGAGTCCGGCAGGCTCTTCCGGGTGTTGCTGTTCGCGCACAATGCGTTTCAGTTCCGACACGTCGCGTCGCAGGTCGAAGAGAATTTGGTAGAGAATTTCCCTCTCGTTTTCAAAGCTGTGTTCCTCCCGTTTGTGTTCCACGGCCATGAGTTGCGTGTGGTGTGCTTCCAAGGGCAAGTAGAGGGAGAGAATTTCGGGCGTAATGTTTCTTTCCTCTGCCGTAACGCTCATGTTTTCCGCCACATTTTTCAGTTGTCGTACATTGCCGGGCCATGAGTAAGCCAAGAGCATTCGTTCGGCCGTTTCGTTGAGCCTGACCGGTGGCATTTTGTATTTCTCGCTCATGTCGAGCGCAAATTTGCGGAACAGCAGTGCCGCGTCGTTGCCTCGTTCGCGCAGGGCGGGCACGGCAATGGAGATGGTGTTGAGGCGGTAGAAGAGGTCTTCGCGGAATTTGCCTTCTTCGATGGCTTTTTCCATGTTGACATTGGTGGCCGCCACGATGCGCACGTCCGTTTTGCGCACTTCGCTGGAACCCACGCGGATGTATTCGCCCGTTTCGAGCACGCGGAGCAGGCGAGCCTGCGTCTGCAAGGGCAGTTCGCCCACCTCGTCGAGAAACAGCGTGCCGCCGTTGGCAGCGGCAAAGTAGCCCTCGCGTTGCTCCACGGCTCCGGTGAAAGCTCCCTTTTCGTGGCCGAAGAGTTCGGAGTCGATGGTACCTTCGGGGATGGCACCACAGTTCACGGCGAAATATTTCTTGTTTTTCCTCAGGCTATGGTCGTGGATGATGCGAGGAAACACCTCTTTGCCCACACCGTTTTCGCCCATGACGAGCACAGACAAATCAACGGGGGCAATTTTGAGCGCAATTTCCAGGGCGCGGTTCAGTGCCTCGCAATTTCCTACAATGTCATATCGCTGTTTGATGCGTTGAATGGTGGATTGTTCCATAAATGAGCAGATAAAACGGCTACAAATATAGGCAATCTTCATGGTTCTTGGGAAGATGCGGTGTAGATTTTGGCTGAAGATACTTTTAAGGAGGGGTGTGTAAAGGGGGAGCTAAGGGGTGTGTATAAAAAAGGACAAGCCTGTATCAGCCTGTCCTTTTGAGTCGTTTCGTGTTCCCGAGGGTGCTGGAAAAGTTCGCGGTGCAGTGTGTTTCGCCCGAAAGTATGTGGTCTTTCGGTGACTAACCAACAGCTCGGTATTGGGAGGGCGTTTGGCCCGTGTGAGCTTTGAAGAAACGTACAAAGTGCTGCGGATAGTCAAAGCCGAGCCGCAGGCCAACCTGGCTGATGCTCAGCGCGGGGTCGTTGAGCAGTTGCTTGGCCGTTGACAGCAGGTGGTCGGCGATGAAATCCTTGGCGGTCTTGCCCGTTTCCACTCTGACCAAGTTGCCGAAATAGCCGTTGGAAAGACAACATTTCTCGGCAAAGTAGCCTACAGTGGGCAAGCCTTCGCTTTGCGCCTTGGTGGCGATATACTCCTTCAGCAAAATCTCGAACTTTTTCACCACCTCGTGGTTGATTTCTTCGCGTGTGACGAATTGGCGGTCGTAGAAACGCAGGCAATAGTTGAGAAGCAGTTCGATGTTCGACACAATCAATGAACGGCTGTGCTTGTCGATGGAGCGGTGCAGTTCTTGCGCAATCATGTCGAGCACGCCACGGAAGATGTCAATCTCACCGTTGGACAGGTGGAGTGCTTCGTTGCTTGCATAGGAGAAAAATTCGTATTGGCCGATGCTCCGCCCCAACGGAGTGCGGGCCAGCAGGTCGGGATGGAATACGAGGGCTGTCCATCGGGGCACGGTAACACCGGGCATCGGTTGCACATGGATGGTCTGTCCCGGAGCGAAGCTCGTGACGGTCATCTCGTCGAAGTCATAGGGTGTCCGGCCATACGACAGCTTGCAGCCCTTGTTTTCTTTCAGGAAAAGGGCATAAAGGCCGTAGTGGACAAGGCTCTCTTCCTGCATACGGGGCTGGTCGTGGCGCACCACGCTCACGAGCGGATGAAGCGTTTTAAAACCGTAAAGTTCGTTGAACTGCTGAACGGAGTTTAAGCGGATTTCCTTCATTGTTTGCAAGTATTTGTGTGGCCGGCAAGGGTAGCAGGCTCTCTTCGGAACAGCTCATGGGCAACATACTGGTTGCTGTAAACAGAATGTTCTTGCCCATGATGTGTGTTTGTCGGGTTCTCGCTGCAAATTTGCCACTGAAACTTGGGATGGCATTTACCCGAATTGCGGCAATGATTACCCGTTTTGTGGATTTTGCCTTTAGTCGGCGGTATGGATGCCCTCCGGCTTCATTTCGCAATACCTTTTGAACCATTGCTGCTCTTCGGGGGTGTCGAGTGGAGAATATTCATTGATGATGCACCCCGTGGCGAGGTCGTCGGCCAGTGCCAGGATGATTTCCGACAAATCCAGCGTCTGCTCCAGCTTCCGGCCGGGAGGACAGAACGGATTTTGGCGCTTGATGGCCTCATAGCCATACACTGCACCCATGATATTGCCGCACACAGCCCCGGTGGAGTCGCTGTCGCCATCGTGATTGACGGCGGCGATGAGGGCTTCTTCCAGGCTGTCGATGTGGCGCACGGCACAATAGAGCGCTATGGCCCAGGTCTCCTCGGCAGTCCATCCTTCGCCCAGCTGGCGGATGTTTTCTGCATCGCTGCCGCTGCCTTGAGCCAATTCGATGGCCTTCAGGGTAAGTCCGTAGAGGACATGCTTGTCGGCACCATATTCGTTTTTATAAATGGTGTCGAGCGCGCTGAGGCTCTCTTTGGCCATGTCGGCCATGTTGGCTTTTATTTCCGCCTCCTCCGTCAGTGCCAGCCGGTAGATGAGATGCGTCAGCAACGCGGCGGGGAGAAAGCCCTGAGGATGCTTGTGGGTTATACGGGCCACTTCCGCGCCGGCCCAATCCATGTGGGGAACGTCATAGAAATGGCGACCCCGGCTCTCGTACCCGGCCATCAGCAGTGCCATCGGAGCCACCCGCATGATGCCGCCGCAGCCCTTGCTGTTGTTCTGCACGTCTTTTCTCTTGAGCAGACATTCACAGGCCGACAAACAGGTGGTTCCCGGTGCACGTCGGTGAGCCAATTCGGGCAAATCGCGCAGCCAGGTGAAGTGGAAATCGTTTGGATTATCATTCTTTCTGCCCGTTTGCGTGAAGTACCAGTCGATGTAAGCACCATCCACATAGGCTTCGGGATTTCCGTCGATGCCTCGCATGGCTCCCCTAGTTACCCCCATGAGCATGCCGTTGGCGGTGAAAAGTGTCATTTGGGTGTCGTCGCTCACCAAAGCCTTGCCTTCGGGCGAAAGGGCAAATGTGGTGATGCCTTTGTAGCCATAGCGGTAAAGGATGTTGTGGCGACGCATGAACTCCACGGGATAACCCAAAGCGTCGCCCGCAGCACCCGCCATCAGCGAGCCGCGAATGCGGTCGCGGACACGTTCATGAAGCAGTCGCTGGGGGAGCAACAGGTGGTCCACATACTTTCGGATAAAGTCGATTTGCTGTGGTGTTTCGGGAGCTTGGCGGTAAGCCGCCTTGGGCATTTGGGAGAATTTCTCGCGCATTTCCCGAAGTGCCTTCTCTACGGTGGGATTATCCATCAGCCGGGCCAAATAGCAGGCAATGATGGTGCCGGTCCGGCCCACTCCGCCCCAACAGTGCAGGTAGGTGTAGCCCGGCTGACCGGTCAATTCGTCTATCTTATCCAAGAGCTCGTCTACAGCCTCCACCGATTGCGGCGCATGCACATCCTGGATGGGGAAACGGTGATAGGTGGTGTCGGGAGGCAGCAAGTGGTGGTAGGGACGGAGCTCCCTTTCCTCGGTCAGGTCAATGAAATGGCGCACCCCGAAGTGGTGCATATGCTGCAACTTGGAGTCGGCTTTCTCTGCCTGCTTGTCGCCGGGGTATTCTCCGGCATACAATTTCCGAAAAACATGATACGACTGCGGAATCGGCCGGTTGACAAAAACTTCAAAGCGATCGTTGATGTCGAGCAGGTCGGGCGGAAGCAGGGCGCGGCATTGGGCCTCCACTTCTTCTTTATGCTTAAAATTGTAGTATGGATTGGCCATGGCTATGGAAGCAGCCATGCAGCCGATGGTATCGGAATCGCCGCCCATGGAGATGGCTAAGCGCAGTACCTCCTCGGCGTTTTCTCTTTGCAGGAAGGACATGATGGCAATGGGTACGCTGCCTTGGCACGTCACGTCGAAGCGGTAGCCGGGACGGAGGTTCTCCAACTTGATGTCCAGGTTGTAGCCGAAATGTTCCTCTACATAGCGTTTGATTTCCTCTCTACTTTTCCCAGGATCCTGCCGTTGTAGGTAGACACAGGCGGCTATGGCCTGCGCCCCCTTGATCCCTTCGGGATGGTTGTGCGAAACGGAAGCCGTGATGCGGGCCAGCTCCAACGCCTCGTCGAGTGAGGAGGCATACAGTCCCACCGGACTTACCCGCATGGCCGAACCGTTGCCGAAACTGTTGTAAGGTTTCGGATGGGGGTCGAACAGCCACCGGGAAAACATGCCTCCGTAACCGGCATGGGGAAATTTTCGTCCCAACCGCTGCATACAGGCAATCAGTCCCGTTTCTGTGTGCGCGGCATCCGACATCAGCCACTCTGCCACGGCGAGGTTCATCACGGTGTCGTCTGTGAAACGGCTGCCCGGGGGGATTAACTCGAAATCTTCCGTTTTTACATTGTAATGTTCGCGGGTACTTCCGACAATGTCACCAATTATTGCTCCTAACATAGACTTAGCGTTTTTTCGTTATAAGTAGGTGTTGCGTCATCTCGACACCGCAAAGGTGGAAGTTCTCTTTTGAATGACAAAATATTTTGCGTAAAAATTACACAATAGGATATGTTTTTCCTGGTAGAGGGGAGACAAACAAAAACTCGGCAAGCGGAGTGAACGGCTTGCCGAGTGGTATGATAGGGTTGTGTCAGGGGAGTTCGTCGCCACGGATTCCCAAAGCCGACATGACGGAGTAGGCCAGAATTTGGTGTTGGAAACCACGTCCCGACTGGGGTTCCATGGAGAAAAGAGTGATATCCTTGTCCTTGACCCCAGCGCAGATGGATTTTGACCGGCCGGCGTTTTCCGACATGTCGTGTATCACCATGAGGCGGCGGACGGTGTCGGACTGTGCCAGCATGTTCATCGACTGGAGGAAGAACTCTTCTGCAGAAACAATTTTCTCTACGGGAAAGGTGAAGAGCCTGAAATTGCCGATGTGGTCTGTGAAGGGCAGATTGTCCAAGTCTTCTTTAAAGCGGAGTTTCGGAGCTTCGTCATGGTGTTTCGTGAGCCGGAAGAATTGCAGGTATTCTTTTTCTTTGCTGTGAAGGAAATGCACCTGCACTTCGTTCGTGCCCGGTTCGAGGCCGCCGTCGAGCGCGATGCAGTTTATCCAGTGGCAAAGGTCGGCTTTGGGCAGTCGCCGTTCGAGCATTCGTTCAAAGTTGACGGTGAAGTCGAACGCCACATTGTCCAAAAAATCGGCATCCACCAGAATAACGTTGGGAGCCCAGGCTGTGGAAAATTTATCGTTGGTTGTTTTCATACAAAAGGAAATTCATCGTCATCATATAATCCGTCGGTGAAATCGTCAATGGCACGGCGGTCCTTTTTGGTGGGGCGTCCGGTGCCACGGGCGCGGTTGACAAATCCGCTGATGCGGCTCATTTCAAGAAGCTCGTACTGTTCGGGCGCGGTGATGTTGTCAAAGATTTCAGGCAGCATTTTGGCTCCCACGCGCTTCTCGATGGCTTGTTTCACGCGGAAGGTGTAAGTAACGGGCGACTTTCTGACGCCAATTTCGTCGCCTTCCTTGATCATGCGTGCCGGTTTGGCCTGAGCACCGTTGATAGTGATGCGTCCGTTCTTGCAGGCATCAGTGGCAAGCGTGCGCGTTTTGTAAATACGTGCGGCCCAGAGCCATTTGTCCAAACGTGCTTCCATGCGGATGTTATTTGTTGTTGAATTGGTTCATGGCAATTCCGATGCCGGCCAGGGCAAAAGTCTTCACAGCTTCGCAGGCAAGCTGGAGGCGTTCGTCCATTTGTTGCAAATCCTCCTCCCCGAACTCCCCCAGCACGTAGTCAATCTGTCCGCCCTTGGGGAATTCGTTGCCGATGCCGAAGCGTAGGCGGGCATATTGTTGTGTGCCGAGCACGGAGGTGATGTGGCGCAACCCGTTGTGCCCCGCTTCGCTTCCGCCGGGCTTCAGCCGGAGTTTGCCGAAGGGCAGCGCCAAATCGTCCACCACCACGAGCAAGCGTTCCAGCGGAATGTTTTTCTCCTTCATCCAGTAGCGGACGGCATTGCCCGAGAGGTTCATGTATGTAGAAGGTTTGAGCAGGGTGAGCGTTTGGTTTTTCACTTTGACCGTGGCCACAAAACCATAACGCCTGTCCTCGAATGCAACATTGGCCGCTCCGGCAAGAGCATCCACGACTCTGAAACCTATGTTGTGCCTGGTGCGGGCATATTCGTCGCCGATGTTGCCCAGACCCACAATCAAATAGTTCATGCGGCTTGAAACGAATTACGTCTGTTATGGAAATACGAAAGGGAAAGCATACAAGCAGGCCTGTTTGCTTCCCCTTTATGAGATAAGTTACTTTGAAATGTTCGGGTAACCGATTACTTGCCTTCCTTGGCAGCTGCTGCGGCAGCACCCATGGCGGCACGAGTCATCTTCACGGTGCAGACGATAACTTCCTTGGGAGTTACCATTTCGAGTCCTTCATAGCTCAACTGGCCGGCCTTGATGCTCTTACCGAGTTGAAGCGAAGTAACGTCCACTTCGAGCTTTTCGGGGATGATATCGTACTTGGCGCGAACTTGCAGCTTGCGAACCATCATAACCAAGCGACCACCGGCGCGTACACCTTCGGCCAAGCCTTTGGCAACAACGGGTACACCCATTACGATGGGCTTCTCAGCGTGTACTTCAAAGAAGTCTACGTGGAGCACGTTGTCCTTTACGGGGTGGAACTGGATTTCCTTGATGATACCCTTGTGATCAACGCCATCAATGGTGATGTCAACCAAATAGATGTGGGGAGTAAAGATGAGCTTGTTGATTTCTTTTTCGGAAACAACGAAGTGGGTGGCAACGGGCTTGCCGTTTTCGTCCTTCTGCTCTCCATAGAGAACGCAGGGAACCAATTCGTTTTTACGAACTTCCTTGGTGGCCTTCTTGCCGAGTGCGGTACGCACGGTGCCGCTGATTGCAATTTGCTTCATTTGTCTGGTTGTAAATAAAAATGTGTTACTCTAAATTAAGTCTTTCACCACTTCGCGCTTCTTCGTGCAGAATTTGAAAAAGAAGAAGGGGCTCAAAACTAAAAAACTTAATTCGCCATCACACGCGGAGGCCTCAGAAAGCCTGCGCCGGGACAAATCGGGTGCAAAAGTACACTTATTTTTATAAATTCACGATTTGTGGCGCTTTTTTCTAAAGAAATACAATGGGAAAAGGCTGAAAATGTTTGACTTTCGGCCTAAAAAGTCTGTTTTACCGGCTTAGCGTTTTCAAATTCTGCTCCAATTGTTTCACACTGCCGGCTCCTATCAGCACGGAGGTAACCCCATTTTGCTTCAGTACCCATTGCAGAGCCATTTCCGCCAGTGTCATGCCTTGGGCTTGTGCTTCATCGTTCCACCTCCGGAGTTGTTTCAGCAGTTCGGGCGTGAGCATTTCCGGTTTCAGAAACCGTCCTTCCGCCATACGGCTGTCTGCCGGGATGTGGTGGAGGTAACGGTCGGTGAGCAGCCCTTGGGCCAAGGGTGAGAAGGAGATAAAACCCATGCCGGCCTCTTGGCAGAAGGGCAGGATGCCTTCGGTGAGCGGGGCGTGGTCGAGCATGTTGAGGCGGCCTTGGTAGATGAGTGGCGGGCAGCCCTGTTTCCCGAGATAGTCCACCGCTTGGCGCGTGGCTTTGAGCGGCCAACGTGAAAGGCCCACGTAAAGCGCTTTGCCCTGCTTCACGATGTCGGCCAACGCTTGCAGCGTTTCCTCCAGCGGCGTTTCGGGGTCGTAACGGTGGCTGTAGAAGAGATCCACGTAGTCCAGCTTCATGCGTTGCAGACTTTGGTCGAGGCTGGCCATGAGACTCTTGCGCGACCCCCAGTTGCCGTAAGGTCCGGGCCACATTTCGTAACCCGCCTTCGTGCTGATGAACAATTCGTCGCGGTAGGGCGCAAAATCAAGTTCCAACAAGCGAGCCAAGGTCCGCTCCGCACTGCCCGGAGGCGGCCCGTAGTTGTTGGCCAGGTCAAAGTGCGTGATGCCGTGGTCGAAAGCGTAACGGGCAATGGCGCGGCAGTTGTCAAAGTCATCGCCTTCGCCGAAGTGGTGCCAAAAGCCGAGGCTGATTTGGGGAAACATCACTCCGCTGCGTCCCGAACGGGCATATTGCATGCCGTTGGTGTAGCGATTGTCGGCGGCTTGGTACGTTTCCATTTTGCTTCTGAAGAAAAATTAGCGGAAAGAGTCGGTGAGGAGCTTAATCTCTATGGCCGGAGAGATGCGCTCATATAATATATTGTACACGGCATCAAGAATAGGCATGTTCACGTGGTACAGGCGGTTGATGTCCTTCATACATTTGGTGGCATAGTAGCCCTCGGCAATCATCTCCATCTCTATTTGTGCCGATTTCACGCTATAGCCCTTGCCAATCATGGTGCCAAACACGCGGTTGCGCGAAAAGTTGGAGTAGCCCGTCACCAGAAGGTCGCCCAGGTAGACCGAGTCGTACACTTGGCGGTCAATCGGGTAAACCGCTTTCAGGAAGCGATTGGTTTCCTGCACGGCGTTGGCCATGAGCACACTCTGGAAGTTGTCTCCGTACTTCAGGCCGTTGCAGATGCCGGCGGCAATGGCATATACATTTTTGAGTACCGAAGCATATTCAATGCCGATGACGTCGCACGAGGTTTTCGTCTTGACATATCCCGAGGCGATGGTTTCGGCCAGCGCCTGCGCTTTCTCTGTGTCGGCGCATCCCACGGTGAGGTAAGTCAGTCGGGATAGCGCCACCTCCTCAGCATGGCTGGGACCGCCCAGCACAGCCAGATTTTCATCGGGCACGTTGTACACCTGACGGAAGTATTCCGAGCAAACGAGATTTTCATCGGGCACAATACCTTTGATGGCCGTCACAATGAGCTTGTCGTGGAGCTTCACCTTCAGCTTCTTCAGGTGGTTTTTCAGATAAGGTGAAGGTGTGACGAATACCAAGGTCTGGCAGTTTCGCGCCACCTCGTTGATGTCGGCTGTAAAGGTGATGCGTTCGATGTCGAAACGCACGCTTGTGAGATAGGCCGGGTTGTGTCCTTGTCGTTTGAACTCTTCGATGGCATCAGGCCGACGCATATACCAATAGAGATGCTCCACTTTTTCGAGCAGCATTTTGGCTATGGCTGTGGCCCAGCTTCCGCTGCCCAGCACGGCTATGTTTCCTAAATCGTACATGATGCGCTTTCTAAGATTGCAAGGTCTGAGGTGAGGGAGGTGATAAAGATACGTTTGTCCGGGAAGAAAGTGGGGCAACCCCTATCTTTATAACCTGTTCCCTTCACATCTCATAGTCTGATACAAAGTGCTATCTCACACGTTCCATCCTTCGATGTCCTGCACGGAAGGTTTGGTGATGTCCAGTTTGTATTTCTTGATGATTTCGCCCAGTTGTTGTTGGACTTTCTGCGGGTTCACCTCCTTCAGGTCGCTCACCAGATAGTAACCCGCCTTTTGCAGCAGGGGCACCAGTTCTTCGGCGATGCCGGCCTCCACATATTTCGCTGCGGCATCGCGCGGAGCTTTCTTTTCCGGGCGCATTTGCGGGAAGAGCAACACCTCCTGGATTTGCGTCTGTCCCGTGATGAGCATCACCAAGCGGTCGATGCCGATGCCGATGCCCGAGGTGGGCGGCATGCCGTATTGCAGTGCGCGGAGGAAATCCTGGTCGATGAACATCGCCTCGTCGTCGCCCTTCTCCGACAGGCGGAGCTGCTCCTGGAAGCGTTCTTCCTGGTCGATGGGGTCGTTCAGCTCCGAGTAAGCGTTGGCCAGCTCCTTGCCGTTTACCATCAGTTCGAAGCGTTCTGTCAGTCCCGGCTTCGAGCGGTGCTTCTTGGTCAGGGGTGACATCTCCACGGGATAGTCCGTGATGAAAGTGGGCTGGATGTACGTTCCTTCGCAGAATTGGCCGAAGATTTCGTCGATGAGTTTGCCTTTGCCCATCGTTTCGTCGATTTCCACTTCCAATTTCTGACAGATTTCCCTGATTTCCTCTTCTGTCTTCCCGTTGAGGTCATAGCCCGTTTTTTCCTGGATAGCTTCGAGGATGGGCAGGCGGCGGAAGGGAGCTTTGAAGCTGATAACCTGTCCGTCAACCACTGCTTCGGGCTTGCCGTTCACCGTGGTGCAGATATGTTCCAGCAGTTTTTCCGTAAACTCCATCATCCAGTTGTAATCCTTGTACTGCACATAGAGCTCCATGCAGGTAAATTCCGGGTTGTGGCTGCGGTCCATACCTTCGTTGCGGAAGTTCTTGCCGATTTCGTAGACACCTTCGAAACCGCCCACGATGAGGCGTTTCAGGTAAAGCTCTGTGGCGATGCGCAGATAGAGGTCCACGTCGAGCGAGTTGTGGTGCGTGATGAAGGGGCGGGCACTGGCACCTCCGGGAATGGGCTGGAGAATGGGCGTTTCCACTTCCGTGTAGCCGGCGGCGTCAAAGAACTGGCGCATGGCCTTGATGACCTGGCTTCGTTTGAGGAAAATTTCCTTCACGCCGGGATTGACCAGCAAATCGACGTAGCGTTGGCGGTAGCGCAGTTCCGGGTCGTTGAAGGCGTCGTAGGTCACGCCGTCCTTCTCCTTCACCACGGGCAGCGGCCGGAGGCTTTTCGAGAGGAGCACCAGCTCCCTGGCGTGAACGGAGATTTCGCCTGTCTGTGTGCGGAACACATAGCCTTTCACGCCGATGAAGTCGCCCAGGTCGAGCAGTTTTTTGAAGAAAGAGTTATAGAGCGTTTTGTCCTCAGTGGGGCAGATGTCATCGCGGGTAACGTACACTTGGATGCGCCCTTTGGCGTCCATCAGTTCGGCGAAGCTGGCTTTACCCATCACGCGGCGTCCCATCAGTCGGCCGGCTATGCACACCTCGCGCCGGGGTGCGTTCTCGTCGTCGCAGAATTGTGCTTTGATGTCGTCGCTCCAGGCGTTGACGGGATAGGCTGCTGCGGGATAAGGTTCAATGCCCATTTTGCGCAGTTCGTCCAAAGAATTGCGTCGTTGTATTTCTTGTTCGCTGAGTTCTAAGATATTCATCTTTGTTAAGAGTTGTTTTTTGCGAAGCAAAGGTAGTGCTTTTTCTTTAAGGCCGTAAAGATATGCGCTTTTTTCTTGGAAATCTTGTCAGGAGGTGTCGAGCGCTCGGGGTGGAACGGGTGGCTGCAAGTCCGCCACTTGTGATGAAAAAGTCCGGGACTATTTTTCACAACTCGGCGAGTAGGAGAAAATAGTCCGGGACTTGTTGAAGTCTTGTCCGGCCATCTGTTTTCGTGGCCGCTGCGTCATCCTTCAGGCCGGTGAATGTTTGGTTTGTGGGTGAGAGGGTGGGGTGATGCCGCTTTTTTCTATGGTTTTACGCGCGCGTATAAACGTATTTTTTATCCCGAAAAAAGCCTTCACTCCTTCACAGACCGGTGGTTTTCTGCTGATTATCATAGGAAAATAGTGTGAAGGCTTGGATTTTCAAGTGTTCACATCGCAGGCGTCTGTGTGAAGGGTTGGGATTTCAATCATTCACACTTTAGGTGTCCGTGTGAAGGGTTGAATTTTCAAGTGTTCACACGGAAATGTCTGATTTTGAGTGTAAAACGGGCTGTGTGTGAAGGGGTGAAGGCTTTTTTCGGGTAAAAAAACACGTATATATAAGGTGTATTCGGTTGTCTTTGGGGTAAAAACAAACCCTTCACCGGCGCGTCTGCCGGATTGTTGGGAACAGACTTCGTGCCGGTGAAGGGTGAGATGGTTTGTCGGAAAGCGGAAGAGCGGCAGCTGTTGCCGCTTCATCTTTCCGTTGGATTATTTATCAAGCAGCTTTTCGATGAAGAAGTCGCTGATGGTTTGGAACAGGTGGCGTCGCGTGTTTCCGCCCAGGATGAAGTGGTTGCGGTTGGTGTAGACCTGCTGGCGGAACATGATGCCCTGCTGCACGTAGGCTTCGCTCACCTCGGTGAAGTTGCGGAAGTGTACGTTGTCATCTGCCGTGCCGTGGATGAGCAGCAAGTCGCCATGCAGCTTTCCGGCGCGCTGAATGGGGTTGGTGGCATAGCCGTCGGGGTTCTCCTTCGGCGTGCGCATATACCGTTCGGTGTAGACCGTGTCGTAGTATTTCCAGTTGGTCGGGGCAGCCACGGCCACGCCGGCACGGAACACGTTGCGCCCTTCGCTCATCGACATCAGCGTGTTGAAACCTCCGAAACTCCAGCCCCAGATGCCGATGCGGTCCTTGTCGATATAGGGAAGCGAGCCCAGGTAAAGAGCCGTTTCCACCTGGTCCTTCGACTCCAGGTCGCCGAGGTGCAGATACGTACACTTCTCGAAGTCGGCTCCTCGGGCACCCGTGCCGCGACCGTCGACGCATACGAACACGAAACCACGGTCGGCCATGTAGCTTTCAAACACGCCGCCGGGATAGAAGCCCATGTTCCAGGAATCCTTCACTTCCTGCGAGCCGGGACCGGAGTACTGGTACATGATGACGGGATATTGCTTCGAGGCATTGAAGTTTTGCGGCTTGATCATCCAGCCGTTCAGTTCCACCCCTTCCGAAGTCTTGAAGGAGAAGAACTCCTTTTGTCCCAGCATCGGCGTGAGTTTTTGCTTCACCTCCTCGTTGTCGATCATGGTGCTGAGCAGTTTGCCGTCAGCAGCCTGGCGGAGTGTGGTGACGGGCGGTTGTTGGGTCGAGGAGTAGACATTGAGGAAATACTTCATCGTGGTGCTGAAGGTGGCGGCGTTCGTGCCCGTTTCGGTAGAGAGTTTGCGTTTCTTGCCTTTGCTGTCGATGCTGTAAACGGCGGTGCGCAACGGGCTTTCCTCGTGCGAGGCGTAGTAGAAGCGGCCCGCCTTTTCGTCGTAGCCGTAGAAGCTGCTCACGTCGTAGTCGCCTTGCGTGATTTGGCGTTCCAGCTGTCCGTTCAGGTTGTACCAGTAGATATGTTTGTAGCCGCTGCGGTCGGAGATGTAGGCAAAATGGTTGCCGTAGAACTTCAGGCTGCCGTAAGCCTGCTCCCCGATGTAGCGCTCGTTCTCCTCGCGCACGGCCAGCTTGCATTCCGTGGAGCGCGGGTTGGCCATGTAGATGTCCATGCGGTTCTGGTGGCGGTTGAGCGTCACGACGGCCAGTTTGTCGGCTTCCGGCGTGAACTGGATGCGGGGCACGTAGCCGTCGGCGTCGAGCGGCAGTTTCAGGGTGCGCGTCACGCGGTTCTTGATGTCGAACGTCATCACCGACACGTCGCTGTTCTTGGCACCGGCCACGGGGTATTTGTAGCGGAACTCGCCGGGATATTCATCGTTGGCCTCCAGGGTGGGGTAGGCCCCTTTGTATTCCTGGATGGGGTAGACCGGCACGGCGGACTCGTCGTAGCGCACCCACGCCAACATTTCGCTGTCGGCGGAGAAGTCAAAGCTGCAGTTGGTGGAGAACTCCTCCTCGTACACCCAGTCGGGGATGCCGTTGAGCACCTCGCCCCGTTTGCCGTCCTTCGTAACCTGGCTTTCGGCATTGCCGAAGAGCAGTTTCACCACGAAGAGGTTGCCTTCGCGGGCAAAGGCGATGAGGTTGCCGTCGGGCGAGAAGATGGGTGCCTGCTGCGGTCCGCCGTCGGAGAGCGGCTCGAAGCGGTTGTTGGCCACGTCGTAGATGTAGTAGACCGCCGTGAAGGAGCGGCGATAAATCTGCTTGGTCTGTGTGCGCAGCAGGATGCGGCGTTCGTCGGGCGACATGATGTAGCCGTCGATGCTACCCAACTTGGTGCTTCCCTTGGCCTTCTCCACGTCGAAGATGACACCCAGTTCCTTGCCGTCCTTAAACGAGCGGCGCACGATGCGCTTGCCGCCGTCGGCCAGCTGCGAATAACTTTCGCCGTCGGCCAGGGGGTTCACGCCATAAACATATTCAGGGTAATAGGCACCCATGTCGTCCAGCGTCAGCCTCTTTTCCTGAGCCTGTGCGGGCTGGAAGTGAAGGGCCGTACAGATGGAGAACAAGCCGGCCACAAACAGAAAAATTTTCTTCATATTGATTGCGATTTAAGTTTCTTGGCAGTAAAAATATGCGCAAAGTTAAGGATTTATTATGATAAAGTTTGCCGTATGCTTTATTTATCCTTAACTTCGCTTCGTCTACACTCCTAAATGATGATATGAAGGCCGCTTCGCTTCCTTGTGATGAGGCGATGGCCGGGTTGTTTGAATGGTGGATAATATCCCCGTCGAATATGCTTATCACCTGCGCTGAGCACACTGAACCGGGAGTGAGCCTGCCTTGAATAGCCAAACCGAATTTACATCCTGATAAATACAATGGACAGCAAGTCAAGCATCTATACTTATGTGGTGGAACCTTTCACCGAGGATTGTCTCGGCAATCTCTCTTGGGGCCGCTTGGGCAACCTGCTGCTGCGCTGTGCCTCGATGCACGCCGGCAGCCACGGTTTTGGTTACGAACAGATGCAGGCCGAGCACCACGCCTGGGTGCTGTCGCGCTTGGTCATCGAGATGGAGCGTCCCCTGCTCACGGGCCGGGAGTTCCGGATCGAGACCTGGGTGGACCGCCTCTACCGCCAGTTCACCGACCGCCACTTCGCC
>OBLI01000452.1_pt1 | contig 43444 bp, 36 predicted proteins | sample 1519701 | NCBI WGS metagenome assembly OBLI01 (sample SAMEA3663005, study PRJEB22513) | pig gut metagenome | biome: pig gut; feature: pig-associated habitat; material: faeces | place: France | collected 2012
TGCTCACCCCTCCCCTTATGGAGGGGAGTAGAATGCTGAGGCTGGTTGAGGAGGGGGCCATCTACAGCCCTAAAGCCCCTCCCCCTCGCAGCCCTCTGGGCTGCTCACCCCTCCCCTTATGGAGGGGAGTAGAATGCTGAGGCTGGTTGAGGAGGGCGCGGCCATCTACAGCCCATCTCCTGTCAACTCTGGAAAGGTGCGCAAGCAAGGGAAAAAATATTGTCCCTATTGTCCCTATTGTCTTTAAAACCTCCGTAAGCGAGGAGCGCAAGGAATGGGGAAAGTGGTCATTAAGGTCATTAGTCATTAGTCATTAAGAAAAATTGATGTTTTAAGATTATGAAAATAAAGAATGCAGAGGCTGCGATGGGAGAGGTTTAGAAAAGTGGTCATTAAGGTCATTAGTCATTAAGAAAAATTGAAGTTTAAAATTATGGAAATTAAAATAGTTCGCAAGATATTTACAGCTTATGGGGTGCATGGCACCTTATATGTTAACGACACAAAAGAGTGTGAAACGTTGGAGCACCCGTCAAGACATTTGCGCACAGGCTCTTATCGCCTGACGTTGAAAATGGTCCCGAAGCTATCAGATCAGGAACTCGTGGTGAAAGGCTGTGCGATGAAACTCGTGGTGAAAGGCAGCGCGTTCATTCAACCTGGCAACGGCCCTTTCACGCTGAAGAATGGCAGCATAATTGTGGGCAAGCCCATTGTCGCCGACAACATCATCGTGACCGGCCTGCTCTCCAAATCGCTGGAAACCTATAACCTCCTCTATGACAAGGTCAAAGAATGTATGGAAAACGGTGAGGATATCGAGGTCGAGATCTCTAAGGATGAGGAAAAGGATGAGGAAAAAGAAGAGGAAAAAGAAGAGGAACAAAAAGAGGAAGATGTTGAGGATGAAAACGTGGTGGAGATGATAAGAGAAGGAGAAAAGGGAGAGGTGAGATAAGGAAAGAGAGAAGAAAGAGAAGGTGAAAGATAAGAAGAAAGAGAAGGAGGAAAGAGGAGAAAAAAGAAGGAGAAAATAGAGAAGGAAAGAGAGAAGAAAGAGAAGGAGGAAAGAGAGAAGAAAAGAGAAGAAAGGAGATAGGTGAAATAAAGACAAAGAAGGAGAAGGAGGATAGAGCAGGAGAGCGAGCCATGTTTTTGTCTTGGCTCTTCTTCACATTCATCTCCTTCTTCTCTGTCTTCTTATAATTGGTCTATTGACAATGGACCAATATTCTTTAAGGGGAGCAACGGTGTAACATCAAAAGAAATTCTATATTCAGCAAATATTTTTAGAATTCGCAAAAAAAATGTTTTGAAAAATTGTTTTATGATTATTATGTTGTACCTTTGTGTATCATAACCAAATAAGCATAAACATGGCAAACAAGATGCTAAAACAAGAGACACCCCGGTCTTGGGCAACTTGACAAAAATGTCGTAGTAGTTGCAGAAAAAAGACTATATTGCTTAGATTGGATGAAGAAAGTGTAAATTGGAATTCAGAAACAATTTAAAAATTTATGAATAAAAATGTAACAAAAGCTATATTAGGTGTAATTCAGACCATGATGGATCGTGTTATGGATAGGGTTCTTATATCAGACCCATTCGTGGCAGAAAAACATCATGCAAATAAACCATTATATGCAGCCTTGGTGCCTGACGAAATTTTCAAAGGCTCTCATTTTGAACGTAGATTTGTGACTCCATTTGGAGATGTCTGGGAGAAACTTGCAGTTCAAGTGGCATTAGCCTATCATGGTCACTGTACGCAAGGAGCTTCCGTACAAGGCACAATAGGAGAAGAAAGCTTAAGAAGAATTCAAGAAGTACTTAATCGCCTAGAACATGGTGTTAAGGGTAAGAAAAAAGAAAAACCTAATTGGGATAATGAATTATCATACATTCTTGCTGGAGGTGGCAATCCTATTCCTGTAAGTGTTACTTGTGACATTTTGATAGAAAGCAATTTGACAGGCAAAACATATTCTTTTGAGTTAAAAGCTCCATTACCCAATAGCGACCAAACAAAAGTAAGTAAAGAAAAAATGTTTAAGCTATTGGCAATGAATGAACATAAGGTAAACAATGCATACTATGCTCTTGTATATAACCCATATGGGAAAAACAAAGAAGATTATTCATGGTCTTTTCCAAAAAGATGGTTTGATATGACCAATGATAGTTCGGTTCTAATTGGCGAAGAGTTTTGGGATTTGATAGGCGGCAAAGGCACATACCAAAGTTTCATAAAAGAAATCAACAAACTGGGAACAACATATAAGGAACGTATCTATAGAGAATTCCTTGGGATTGAACCTCCTGAAAATAATAATAATTATACACTCAAATGATGGCAAAATTCACTTTTGTAGATTTGTTTGCAGGAATAGGCGGATTTCACATAGCTGCAGAAAGTATGGGCGGGGAGAGCGTTGGATTCAGCGAAATTGCAAAAGATGCGATAACCGCTTATTGTGAAAATTTTCACGAAAATCCAGATAGAAATCTTGGAGACATCACCACGCTGAAAACACTCCCGAACCACGACTTTATGACTGCAGGCGTTCCTTGTCAAAGTTGGTCAATAGCCGGTAAAAAGTTGGGATTTGACGATGACCGAGGCCAGTTATGGAATGACACGATATATCTTTTGAATAAGGTTAGACCCAAAGCCTTTATATTCGAGAATGTGAAAGGTTTGGCCGATCCACGAAATTCTAAGGCATTAGACTATATTCTTGACAGAATAAAGCAAGCTGGATATTATGCCAACATTTACCTTCTTAATGCTTACGATTATGGAGTTCCTCAGACAAGAGTTAGAATTTATATTATTGGTTTCAAGGAAGAAAAGTACCAAAAACGGTTTTATATTCCCGATCCAACTCCAGGTCAAGTGTGTTTGAGCGATGTGATTGACGGCTATAATGTAGAGGAAAATAGACAAAATAGAACAAATACAGCTCGTTGGAGTTTATCTTGTAATGAACAGGGATTTAATGACTACTTTCTGTTTAATGACCTAAGAAATGGACAAACTACTGTACATTCATGGGACATACAAGACACTACGAAACGCGAGAAAACCATATGCACTTTACTACTGAAAAATCGTAGAAAAAGCCTATACGGAATTTTGGACGGTAATGCTTTGAGCCTAAAGCATTTTCAAGGACTTGATTCCACAATCACCATTGAAGAGTTAGAGGAACTGGTAAAAAAGGAAATTCTGAAACATAGTCCTTATTATTATGAAATCTGTAAAGTGCCGTCTGGTTTGAGTGACGGAGAAAAATTCTTGCTGTCATGTAGCAAGAATGGACGCATTATGGTCGATGAATTAAAGATAAACAAAGAGTTTAAGAAAAGGAAGATTGGCATAATGGAAACATTGCGGAAGCTTGAGAAAGAAGGAGTCGTAAGGTGTACCGAGATGCGTTATGATTTCAAGAACACGAAAATCAGCACAGGACTGAATGGAATAAACCGTATATTCCTTCCCTCGTCCAAGATATACCCAACTTTGGTGGCCAGCGACACAAATGATTATATTTCAACGGAAGAGTTGCAGGCTGCGAATGCGGAACAATGGAAGGATAATTTCATGAAGGAAATATACAATAATAGGAAATTCAGAAAGATTACCAAGTCAGAGGCTTGCAAGATACAAGGATTCCCTGCAGATTTCAAGTTGCCGGATTCGCGAGCCCGATGGATGCATTTGATAGGAAATAGTGTGGCCGTTCCCGTAGTCAAAATGCTGACTCGGTCAATAGTGTCTACAGGAGTTTTTGACGAAAATGATTGGAATGGCACAATGCCGACGCCTATTCAAAAAAACATAGGCATCTTACCTTTAAAAAAAGAAAAAAATGTTTCAATGGAATTAGAATTAAGATTTGATTAAAATGGCTTCGACCCTAAAAGAATTTGTAAAAAAATGTGGTAGCATCTATTACGATGGTAATGTGTCAAATAGCAATAAGAGTAAATTTGACGTAATTGGTTGTCATTATGCAACTCTCGAAGGCTTTAAAAATGCTAGTATTGATGACTTTAACAATCTAACAACCATAGAAGGTGAAAGATGTTTTAGCCCACTTACTGATAAAGAGCAGCAAGCACTATCACTATTGCAAGAGAATTGTGATACGACAATCTCTCTTGAACAAAATTTTATCAAGATTCTTACCAAAGATTTCATTCGTAAGCAAGCAAATGCCATTAACAACATTACTTTGGAAGGAATGAACGCAAATCCATTATTATGTAGGGCATTAAAACTAAGCACCCCTAATGAGTTTGTCAAATTCTATGCTTATTCTGCTCTTTCGAGAAGCATTGTTACATCTATGGGATTCCTTGTACAAGACCTTATGTTGTTTTCAAATACAAATGTATATGATGGAAAGAATTTCCCCGAGACATATGGTACAAAATGGGATGTTGTGATAGAAGGACTTGATGGTATAAAAAGTTACATTGAGGTAAAATCTGGACCAAACGATTTAGACAAGACTCAGATATTGGCATATGACAAAGCTATTACAAAGGTTTTAGCTCATAATGAAAAAGCATATATAGGTATAACCTATGGTAAGCCAGATGGAAACTATGTTTCAACCTCTATATTAGAAACGTATGTTGAAAACTGGAGAGATAAAACCCTTATAGGCAAAGAGTTATGGGACTATATAAGTGGAAATGATTCATATCATGAAATACTTATGAATACCATTCAAGAAACAGCAGAAGCTTTTTTAGGAAATGAAAGCCTTATTGGGAAAATCGATGAAAAGATTAAATCGCTTCTCGTAGATTTTGATAACCAATATGGCTCAATGGAAATTTTTTACAATTCACTTTGGTGATATTTGTAAGACAAAAGCATATTATGGATAATTTAGATTTGGATTTTTTAGAAGCACTCGCGATTGTCATTCGTGAGTTGGAGAATAGTACTTTAAAACACATAGAACCTTCAACCTTAGGTGTTACACCTTCCAATAGAGACAAAGCCATAACGAATATTCTTAAAGAACATGAGGCTATAACTGTAACAACAGGAGGATGGGTAGTAAAGCCAAACGGAAAATTACAGTTGCTTTCACAAGAGGTATCTTCGTTAATTAAGCAGAAGAAACAAAAAGAGAAAGATCATTTGATTGGTCGAATTAAGGATATAGGCAGCTTAGTTTTGTCATCTATTGCAATAGTAATCTCTATCATTTCTATGATTATTTCGTGTTCACAGAGTTAGGATGCGAATAACTTAATTGAGATAATCCGACTGACTTTAGGCGAAAACCTAAGGTCAGTCAGATTGTCATTTTCCACAAACTATTTGCAATTATCATTCCTATACCTCCTGCAATTTCAAAGACACCAATAGTAAAGAAGAACCAAAAGAGCCACAGGGCATAGTGACCGAGGTAGCAGCCTTCGTATTCCTTGTATTGCTCACGGATTTTTCCCCGTTCATCAGCAGACATGGAATTGACTTCACGGATATGCATCTTAAAACTGGAGAACGCACCATCCAATTCTTCCTCGCTTCCTGAGTGCTGTATAATGCTGACGTTGAGCGCCGTATGACGATTTTTATAAATGCTTTAAACGATGTGTAAAGAACGAAAAAGTGTGGAGGTTGTGGCTGACATAATTTGCGATGGCAACAAGGTGTTTGCCACACAAAGAGGATATGGTGAATGGAAAGACTGGTGGGAGTTTCCCGGAGGAAAGATCGAAGAAGGCGAATGGGCTGAAGAGGCTCTTCGTAGGGAGATCAGAGAGGAGCTGGCCACGGACATTAGGGTGGGGAAAAAGCTCACAACGGTGGAGTGGGACTATCCCAAGTTTCATCTAACCATGCATTGCTTCCTTTGTGAGGTGGTGGACGGCCGTCTTACGTTGCTTGAGCACGAGGCTGCACGTTGGCTCACAAAAGAGCAGCTCGGCACGGTGAGATGGTTGCCTGCCGACGAGGAGGTGGTCAAAAACTGCCTGATGAAAATTAAGAATGCTGAGGCTGCGAGGGAGTTTTTGAAAAGTGGTCATTAAGGTCATTAGTCATTAAGTCATTAAGAAAAAATTGATGCTTGAGAATATGAAAATTAGGATGGGGCGCAAGAGGTTTACAGCTTATGGGGTGCTTGGCAAGCTTCAGAAAAGAGCAAAGCCTCTAACCGCTTAAGTTCTTGCAGAGCCTCGCTCTTGGTCTTGATGGTTCGTTCTATCCATTCGAGGTCGTCTTCCGAAACCCCATCATCCGTAATATAACGAAAGAGGATGTCACAAAGCAGCACCCGATCATCAGAATAATACTGAGGATGGTTGTTCTCTATAAATTCAAAATAAGGCGATTCGTATTTCATGTTGTTTTCCGAGGTGCAGCTTATCTTATGCAAAGATAATGCAAACCGAGAGCAGAGATGCAAGCTTGCTTGTGATCTATGCCGAGGTGCAGCTTATCTTATGCAAAGATAATGCAAACCGAGAGCAGAGATGCAAGCTTGCTTGTGATCTATGCCGAGGTGCTGCTTATCTTATGCAAAGATAATGCAAACCGAGAGCAGAGATGCAAGCTTGCTTGTGATCTATGCCGAGGTGCTGCTTATCTTATGCAAAGATAATGCTTTTTTATTGATACAACAATCGAAATGGTTGCAAATTAACATTATTTGGTAACCAAATCAGATGAAAGTTAAGAATGCTGAGGCTGAGAGGGGGAGGTTTTTGAAAAGTGGTCATTAAGGTCATTAGTCATTAAGTCATTAAGAAAAACTGATGTTCAACCTTAATACATTGGAATATCTTGGGCTTTGTAGCAGTTGAACAACCCTAAATAAAGGGGCGAATTCGCCCCTCAGACCTCGTCACTCTTTTTACCTGCTGGATTTTTGGCATCTTAAGGTTATAAAAATACGAAACTCTGCCGTAATGTTCTGTTGGTAATCCGAGAGCAGAGATTGTAGATTCGCAGTAATAAATAAGCAAATAAACAAAAAAGCATCAATGCTGAGCGTGGGCCCGGCATTGATGCTTTTTGGTTTTAGCCCATGGTCTTGTGTTTAAGCAATGAATCTTGGGCTATTTTGTGTTAACCTCGGGTGGAAGGAGGGGCAGGGAAGCTCCTCCTTCGGCACACGGGGTCAGAAGAGTTGCGAAAGGTGGTTAGATCTGCTCGCTCCAGTCCTCCTGGCTCTTGCGAACGTAGGTCTGGTAGCGGAGCTTAGCCATCTTCTCGGCCTGGGTGAAGAGCTCGTCGGCCTCCTTCGGGAATGCCTTCTGTACTGACAGATAACGAACCTCGCCAAGGAGGAAGTCGCGGAAGTCGTCCCACTTAGGAGCCTTTGAGTCGAGGGTGAACGGGTTCTTGCCCTCGTCAGCCAGCTGCGGGTTGAAACGCCACAGGTGCCAGTAGCCGCAATCGACAGCCAGCTTCTCCTCGTTCTGTGAACGGCCCATGCCGCCCTTGCGCTTCAGACCGTGGTTGATACAGGGAGCGTAGGCGATGATGAGTGACGGTCCGGGATAAGCCTCTGCCTCGCGGATGGCCTTCAGGGTCTGTGCGTTGTCGGCACCCATAGCGATCTGAGCTACATAGATGTAGCCGTAGGTTGTCTGCATAAGGCCGAGGTCCTTCTTGCGGATGCGCTTGCCCTGAGCAGCAAACTGTGCGATGGCGCCAAGAGGAGTTGACTTAGACGATTGACCGCCTGTGTTAGAGTAAACCTCTGTATCGAGCACGAGGATGTTAACGTCCTCACCAGAAGCCAATACGTGGTCGAGACCGCCGTAACCGATATCGTAAGAAGCACCGTCGCCACCGATAATCCACTGGCTGCGCTTTACGAGGTAGTGGTCGAGAGTCTTGAGCTCTGCGCAAACCGGGCAACCCTTCTCTGCACCAGCAGCGATGAGCGGCTTAAGCTCTGCAGCAGCTGCCTTAGAACCCTCAGAGTCGTTCATGTTAGCCATCCACTTGTCAGCAGCAGCAACGAACTCTGCAGGAACGTGCTCGTCAGCCTTAGCCTCCTCGAGGAGGTGGCAGATGCGCTCCTTCATCTTCTTGTTACCGAGTACCATACCAAGACCGAACTCGCAGAAGTCCTCAAACAATGAGTTGTCGAATGCCGGACCCTGACCCTTAGCGTTGGTTGTGTAAGGTGTAGACGGGATAGAAGCTGAGTAGATAGAAGAACAGCCAGTAGCGTTGGCAATCATCTGACGGTCGCCGAAGAGCTGAGAGATGAGCTTAACGTACGGAGTCTCACCGCAACCAGAGCAAGCGCCTGAGAACTCGAACAGAGGCTGAGCGAACTGAGAGTTCTTTGGGCTCTGCTTGATGTCTACGAGATCCTGCTTAGAAGCTACGTTGTGAACGAGGTACTCCCAGTTCTGTGCTTCCTTCTGCATATCCTCTGCGTCTACGTTGAACGGAACCATCTTGAGAGCCTTCTCGAGCTCGCCGGTCTCCTTGTTCTTCTTGCCCGGGCAAACGTCGGCACAGTTGCCGCAGCCAAGACAGTCGAGTACAGAAGTCTCGATGCGGAAGTGCATACCCTTGAGAGCTGCCGGAGCCTTGATTTCCTGTGTCTCAAGACCTTCGATGCCTGCAAGCTCCTCGTCGGTAAGAACGAACGGACGGATAGCTGCGTGAGGACATACGAACGAACACTTGTTACACTGGATACAGTTCTCTACGTTCCATACCGGAACGAATGCCTCAACACCACGCTTCTCGAAAGCTGCGGTGCCGTTCTGCCATGTACCGTCAACAGTGTCGTGCTTAACGAAGTCAGAAACCTTCAAGAGGTCGCCTGCCTGGCCGTTGATAGGACGAACGAGCTCCTTAACGAATGCCGGAGCGTTGTCTGCCTTAGCCTCCTCGTCAGCGAGGTTTGCCCATGCCGGGTCAACAGTGAGCTGCTTGTACTCACCGCCGCGGTCAACAGCTGCAAAGTTCTTGTCTACAACGTCCTGACCCTTCTTAGAGTAAGACTTAACGATGAATGCCTTCATCTGCTCTACAGCGAGATCCAAAGGAATAACCTCTGTGATACGGAAGAATGCAGACTGGAGGATGGTGTTGGTACGGTTGCCGAGACCAATCTCCTGAGCAATCTTTGTAGCGTTGATATAGTAAACTGTGATGTTGTTCTGAGCGAAGCAACGCTTTACCTTGTTAGGAATGAAGTTAACGAGTTCCTCGCCTTCGAAGATAGTGTTCAAGAGGAAGAAACCGTTCTTGCGCAGACCGCGTGTAACGTCATACATGTGGAGATAAGCCTGTACGTGGCAAGCCACGAAGTTAGGAGTATTTACCTGGTATGCGCTGTGGATTGGGCTGTCGCCGAAACGCAAGTGTGAGCAAGTGAAACCACCTGACTTCTTTGAGTCGTAAGAGAAGTAAGCCTGGCAGTACTTGTTGGTGTTGTTACCGATGATCTGTACAGAGTTCTTGTTAGCACCTACAGTGCCGTCAGCACCGAGTCCGTAGAACTTAGCCTCGAACAAGTCGTCGCCGCCCATCGGAATCTCCTCTTCCTCAGGAAGTGAAGTGAATGTAACGTCGTCAACGATGCCCACTGTGAAGTGGTTCTTAGGCTGCGGGAGCTCAAGGTTCTTGAATACAGCAACAATCTTAGCCGGTGTTGTGTCTGAAGAACCGAGACCGTAACGGCCACCAACGATAAGCGGCTTGCGCTCGTCGTCGTAGAGAGCCGACTTAACGTCGAGGTACAGCGGTTCGCCCTCTGCGCCTGGCTCCTTTGTACGGTCGAGCACGGCGATGCGCTTAACAGTTGCAGGAAGAGCCTTCTTCAGGTAGTCTACTGCGAACGGACGGTAGAGGTGAACAGCAACCATACCTACCTTCTTGCCCTGCTTGTTCAGGTAGTCGATAGCCTCGCGTGCAGGCTCTGTAGCAGAACCCATGAGGATGATTACGTTCTCTGCGTCCTCAGCTCCGTAGTAGTTGAAGAGGTGATACTCGCGACCTGTGATCTTTGTCATCTCCTGGCAGTACTTCTCTACTACCTCAGGGATGCGGTTGTAGTACTCGTTGCAAGCCTCACGGTGTGTGAAGAATGTCTCCGGGTTCTCTGCTGTACCGCGTGTAACAGGGCGCTCTGGTGTGAGTGCACGGTCGCGGAAGCGCTTGATGTAGTCAGGATTTACCAACGGACGGATGTCTTCCATATCCATCTCTTCGATCTTGTGGTACTCGTGTGATGTACGGAAACCGTCGAAGAAGTTGATGAACGGTACTGATGTCTCAAGTGTAGCAAGGTGAGGAACTGCAGAGAGGTCCATAACTTCCTGCACTGAACCAGAGCAGAACATTGCGAAGCCTGTCTGACGGCAAGCCATAACGTCCTGGTGGTCGCCAAAGATACAGAGAGAGTGTGAAGCCAATGTACGTGCAGAAACGTTGAACACGCACGGCAGCAACTCGCCTGCAACCTTATACATGTTAGGAATCATCAGCAACAGACCCTGCGAAGCAGTGTATGTTGAGGTGAGGGCACCAGCCTGAAGTGAGCCGTGGAGAGCACCTGCTGCACCAGCCTCTGACTCCATTTCCTGGATAGAAACTCGCTGACCGAAGAGATTCTTACGACCCTTGGCAGCCCATTCATCTACATGCTCTGCCATCGGAGATGACGGAGTGATAGGATAGATAGCAGCTACTTCTGTGAACATGTAGCTCACATGAGCGGCAGCTGTGTTACCATCACAAGTGATAAACTTTTTTTCTTTAGCCATTTTGTTATAAATAAAATGTTAGTGTATTGTCGTTAATGTTGTTTCTTTGTTTTTAACTTATGTTTCGCAAGCGAAAGAAGTTATTGGAAGTTATAGGAAGATAACTCGCTTCGCTCGTGAAGTTAATGGACATATGCCATGCCATTTGAGCTATAAAGCTATTCAATAGATGAAGCCGAAGAGCCAAAGGGGTATGCGGTTGTCGTGGCCTGTCTCGGTTCCGTAGCGTGCGTAGATGGTCTCGGGGTTGCAGCGCGTGTGGTGGGCGGCAGCCGCGTCGCACACTCTGAATTTCAGACCGCCGTCGACGATGTATTGTCCTTCCTTTCCGCTGTGGTTGACCGTGTGGTCTTTCCAGAGGGCGTGGACGAGGAATGTTTCCATGATGTCCTGCCTGTGACACTCTATGGGGTAGATGGCGTACATGAGGTTGGGGTTGTGCATCATGACCTTCGACGGCTTCTTTGGAAACTCTTCGCCGACGGGGTAGAGGATGTTGATGAGGCGTGCGTCGGAAAGATACTTGATGTAGTTCATGACCGTTGCGCGGCTTGTCTCTATCTCCTGTGCCAGATTGCTTATGTTAGGTGCCTTCGGCCCTCCTGTGGCGAGGAGGTAGAACAGCTTCTTTATCTTGGTGAGATATTTCAGCTCTATCTGCTTTATGAGCAGAATGTCGACCTCGGCCATCATGTTCATGGTCTTGAGAAGGTTCTCTTCAAAGTTGCGGTTCTCAAGGAAGAAGGGGTAGAAGCCGTGGTGCAGATATTGCTGGAAATGTTGCGCGGGGCTGACCTTGGGCAGGATGTCCTTCACGATCTGTTCGTGGTTGTGCAAGATGTCGTCGAGCGTTATCGCCTTGAAGCGGTTGCCCGTCTGGAGGTTCAGAAACTCTCTGAAGGAGAAGCCGCGCAGGTTGTAGCGTTTCACGATGCTGTCGAGCTCGGGGGTGTCTTCCTTCAGGCGCATGACGCTGGAGCCTGTGAACACAATTTTCAGGCCTGGCAGCTCGTCGTAGCATCGCCGCAGCTCCGTGCTCCAGCAGGGCTGCTTGAACACCTGGTCTATGAGCAGGGTGCGTCCGCCTTGACGGTAGAAGTCGGTGGCGAAGTCGGCAATGCCGCGTCCCTGAAAATAGAAGTTGTTCATGTTGATGTAGAGACATTTCTTGTCGGCCACATTGAAATGTTCTTTCGCATATTGCAGCAGGAAAGTTGTCTTTCCTATGCCACGGGTGCCTTTGATGCCGATCATGCGGTCGTCCCAGTTGATCTCGTCCATAAGGGCTCGACGAACCGGTGCGTTTGTGTGCTCCACAAGGTAAGCATGTGTTTTGAAGAAAGCATCCATGTCTTGAAAGAACCTGTTATATTTAATTATTGTATATTCTTATTTTCTTTTTATAGGGCTAAAGGGCGACATTAAGCAAGCATAACATGTCAGCTTCTTTCAATGTGTCTGCATGAGACGTGTAAAGCATGACAATGTGTCGGGTCTTGATATGCAGGATGCCACGACATTAGCGCCTTTATTTGTGCAAAGTTAATACTTTTTTCAAAAAATGCAAACTCTATATTGCAAAATAACGTTATTTTTTTTGCGGACAGACGTGCGCCTTGCCGTTGGGGCTTTAAGGCCAATGAGAAAAGCCCCGACAGGCGTCATGTGCTGTCGGGGCTTGGAGAGGTTTGTGAGGTGAGCGCCCGTGTGGGGCGGGGTGGGGCGTCACGGTTGTTTCTTGTCGAGATAGCCTTTTGTGAACATGTCGTAGCTGAGGGCCTCAAGTTCTGAAAGCGACATCTCGGCCAGCGCACGTTCTATGCGGCTTATTATTTCTTCGCGCCGCGCGGCGCCTGTGTCGGCGTCGTTGAAGAAATGGCGTCTCATGTGTTGCCTTTGTTCTTTAAAACCAGCCTTTGCCTATAAAGAGAGGTGAGGCTTAGAAGGGCAGGTCGTCGGCGTTCTGCTCGGCCTTGGCAGCAAACGGGTCGGCAGCGGGCTGTGCGGAAGCTTGGGCTGAGGGCTGTGCGGGAGCCTGAGCCGTGAAGGCAGCGGGCGACACGGGAGCCTGCATTGAGCCGACGGCGTTGGGGTCTACCTGGCGCACGTCGAAGGCGCGTATGCTGTTGAACCAGCGGCCGTTATATTCGTGGGCGTCGATGTCGAACGACACGTTGATCTCCTGTCCTACCTGTATGTTGAAACGCTGCAGACGGTCGGATCCAAACACAGTGAACACCATCTTTCTGGGGTAATTGTCGTGGGTCTCAATGACAAAATCTTGAGCTGTCCATTCACCGCGTGCAGACACGCCACTTCTCGGGTCAAGAGCAGCTATCACTTTTCCTTGTAATTCCATAAAATTGATTGATTTTTATATATTATATTATGTGTTTAATTTGTCTCGGCTTTTATTGCACCACGGGGCTGCGGCTGCGCTTTGCCTTGGCTCTTTTCCTTTGTGCGTTTGCTCCTTTCGGGGCCTTGTTTCTGCGCTTGTCAAAGCTCCGTTTGGCTTGCTCCGGTGCCGTGAGCCGTTCGCGTCATCGCGTAATGGTGCAATTAAAAATCTTCGCGAAATTAATAAATATAGTTGACAAAAACAAAATAAACGTTGCTTTTTTTGTTTAGTCCACCCCTTTTTTGTATTTTTGTGGCTAATTTGAGAACTCTGATTAAAAAAATTAAAAACTACAAAAATATTACATCAATGCGATTTACGTTATCAAGCAGTCTGCTTAACAGTCAGCTGCAAACTCTCTCAAAAGTTATCAACAGCAAGAATTCTCTTCCTATCCTCGACTGCATCTTGTTTGAGGTAGGCGACGGTCAGCTCACGCTCACAGCAAGCGACAAGGAGAATGTTATGACAATTGTGCTCGCCCTCGACGCATGCGAGGGTGCCGGAGCGTTCGCACTTCCCAAGACAACCGTAATTGACGCCGTGAAGGAGCTTCCTGAGCAGCCTCTCACCTTTGATGTCAAAGAAGACACGCTGGCCCTTACCATCACCTATCAGAACGGTATGTACCAGTTTGTTGCGCAGAACGCAGAGGAGTTTCCCAAGGCCAAGAGCCTGAGCGACGACGCTGCCACGCTGGCCATGGACGTGACCATGCTCGCCGACAACCTCACACGCTCGCTCTTCGCTACAGCACAGGACGAGCTGCGCCCCGTGATGAACGGCATCTATTTTGACCTCACCCCCGACTGTCTGGCGATCGTTGCCAGCGACGGCCACAAGCTCGTGCGCAACCGCAACTTTGAGGTGAAGAGCGAGGCTCCCGCTTCGTTCATCCTGCCTTCTAAGCCCGCCGCCCTGCTCAAGCTGATGACAGGCAAGGCCGAGGGCGAGGCTGGCGTGAGCTTCGACAGCAACAACGCTTGCTTCACCATTGCCAACGCAACGCTCACCTGCCGCCTGATCGAGGGACGTTATCCCAACTATAACTCGGTCATTCCGCAGGACAACCCCAACAAGCTCACCGTCGACCGCAAGGCCCTCATCGGTGCCCTGCGCCGTGTGCTGCCCTTCGCAAGCGAGAGCACACAGTCGGTCCGTCTGCACATCGACGGCTCGAAGCTCATCGTGTCGTCTGAAGACGTCGACTTCGCAAAGACTGCCAAGGAGGCCGTTACCTGCGAATATGAGGGCCGCACCATGGACATCGGTTTCAAGTGTCCTTCGCTCATCGAGATCCTTTCAAACATGGACAGCGACGAGGTGACCATAGCCCTTGCCGACCCCAGCCGTGCCGGCGTTATAGAGCCCTCTGTGCAGCCTGACAATGCCGAGGTGCTGATGCTCATCATGCCGATGCTTCTGAACGATTAATATTTTATAATGAAACTGAATATCACCAAGCCCCTTGTTGTCTTTGACCTTGAGACAACGGGGCTTGATCTTGTTAACGACAGGATCATACAAATTTCTTATATAAAGGTAATGCCGTCGGGCGAGGAGAAGCGCGAAAACATTTTCGTGAACCCGGGAAAGCCCATACCGCCGTTGGTGCAGCAGCTCACGGGCATAACAGATGCCGACGTGGCCGACGCACCCACGTTCAAGAGTATGGCTGCCTCGCTGGCTACAAAGTTTAAGGGTTGCGACTTTGCCGGTTTCAACTCAAACCATTTCGACATTCCCATGCTTGCCGAGGAGTTTCTCCGTGCTGGCATCGACTTCGATTTCTCCAGCTGCCGCCTGATCGACGCGCAGACCATCTTCCACAAGATGGAGCGACGCAACCTGGCTGCCGCATACAAGTTTTATTGTGGCAGAAAGATGGAGGACGACTTTGAGGCCCACCGTGCCGACCAAGACACGGAGGCAACCTATCGTGTGCTCATGGGAGAGCTCGACAAGTATAGCGCGGAGAACCAGACGGAGCCAGAGAGACAGTTGGCCAACGACATGGACGTGCTGGCAGAGTTTTCGAAGAACAACGACAATGTCGACTTTGCAGGACGCATAGTGTGGAAAGAGGTCACGGGTCCCGACGGCAAGCCCGTAATGGGAGCCGACGGCAAGCCGCTGCGTCAGGAGGTCTTCAACTTTGGCAAGCACAAGGGACTGCCCGTGGCTGATGTGCTGAAGAGAGACCCGGGCTATTTCAGCTGGATGCTTGGAGGCGATTTCACCTATAACACCAAGCAGGTGCTCACGCGCATAAGGCTGAGAGAGTTTAACAACCGTAACGGCTTGAAATGAAACGTCTTACTTATTCAAGTGTAAAGCAATGCTAAAAGGCAAGAAAATAGTTCTTGGCATTACAGGATCAATAGCGGCCTACAAGGCTTGCAACATCATAAGGCTGCTCGTGAAGCGTGGAGCCGAGGTGCAGGTCGTCATTACGCCTGCCGGCAAAGAGTTTATAACGCCCATCACCCTGTCAGCCCTCACGCAGAAGCCTGTGATCTCCGACTTCTTCTCTCAGCGCGACGGCACATGGCACTCGCATGTGGCGCTCGGGCTGTGGGCCGACGCCATGCTCGTGGCACCTTGCACGGCAAGCACGCTGGGCAAGATGGCACACGCCATTGCTGACAACATGCTCATAACGACCTATCTCTCCATGAAGGCTCCCGTGTTTGTGGCTCCTGCCATGGACCTCGACATGTTTGCGCACCCTTCGACCAAGGCTAACCTGGCGCTGATAGAGAGCTACGGCAACCACATCATTGAACCTCAGAGCGGCTTCCTGGCAAGCGGGCTGGAGGGCAAGGGACGCATGGAGGAGCCAGAGGCCATTGTCGATGCGCTCGACGCTTATTTCGACTCGCTCACGCCGTCGCTCCTCCGCGGCAAGAGGGTGCTCATAACGGCCGGTCCCACATACGAGAAGATTGACCCTGTGCGCTTCATCGGCAACTACTCTACGGGCAAGATGGGCTTCGCCATTGCCGAGGAGTGTCGCCGACGCGGGGCAGAGGTGGTGCTCGTGGCAGGGCCTGTAAGCCAGACCTGCCACAAGGCGATCAGGCGCGTGGACGTGGAGAGCTGCGAGGAGATGTTCAACGCGGCGAACGAAGCGATGGACGAGGCCGACATTGCCGTCATGGCAGCTGCCGTGGCCGACTACCGTCCTGCTGTTCTGGCCGACAGGAAGATCAAGCGCGAGAAGACGGGGGCCATGACCCTCGACCTGCTGCCCACACACGACATCGCCGCCGCGCTTGGAGCAAAGAAGCGCGACGGACAGCTGCTTGTGGGATTCGCACTTGAAACCGACAACGCCATGGCCAACGCTCAGGAAAAGCTTGTGAGAAAGAATCTTGACATGATTGTCGTCAACTCGCTGCAGAACGAAGGCACCTGCTTCCAGTCGGACAACAACAAGGTAACGATCATGGGCCACGGGTTTGTTGAAGAATATGACAAAAAGCCCAAGAGCGAGGTGGCGAAAGACATTGTAGACCAGTTGGAGACTTTGTTGCAGCCATAAGGTGCAACGGGCTTTCTGTGAGACGGTTATGTCGTACGAACTTTAACAAACAAAGAAGCATCTGTTATGAGATTTCTCTTTTTATCATCGCTGCGTGTTTCGCTGCTCGCCCTCATTACGGCAAGCGGCTTCCTGATGCCATGCAACAAGGTAGCGGCACAGGAGCTGAACGCCCGTATAACGATAAACCACAGTCAGATTCAAGGAACCGACAACGCCGTGTTTGACGAGTTGCAGCAGACGCTGACCCAGTTTGTCAACGACAGACAATGGACGGCCCTTCAGTTTCAGAAGAACGAACGCATACCGTGCAGCTTCAACATCACCGTGACCAAGTATGACAAGTCGACAAACATGTTCACATGCAAGGCGGTCATTCAGGCCACGAGAACGGCTTACAACTCGAGTTACAACACAACGATCTACAGCAACCAGGACAACGACTTCAACTTTGAGTATGCTCAGTTTGACCAGCTCAATTTCAACGAGGAGGCGGTAGACAACCAGCTCACAGCCCTCATGGCCTATTATGCTTTCCTCATGATAGGCATAAACCTCGACACCTTTGCACCCATGGGCGGCGAGGATGTGCTGCAACGCTGCATGAACCTTGCCAACAACTGTCAGAACCTCAACTTCCCGGGATGGAAAGCGTTCGACAACGACCGTAACCGCTTCGCCATAATAAACGATTATCTTGACGGGGCGATGAAGCCGTTCCGGCAGTTGCAGTATGACTATTACCGCAACGGCCTCGACGAGATGGCCACCAATGCCGATCGCGGACGGACAAACATCTCTACGGCCATTGAGGAGAATTTGAAGAAATGTCATGAAGACAGGCCCATGAGCCTGTTGCCGCAGATCTGGACCGACTATAAGCGCGACGAGCTTGCCAACATCTATAAAGGCAAGGGCACGCAGAAAGAGAAGGAGCAGGTCTATGAGATTCTGTTCGGAATAAACGCCAGCCAGAACAACGCCTGGCAACAGATAAAAGAGTGACGATTGAAGACCATTTAAAGAGTGACGACAGGAGGAGACACTAATGTTACAAAAACTACATATACGCAATTTCACGCTCATCGATGAGCTCGACATAAGCTTCTTTCCCGGCTTCTCCGTGATAACGGGCGAGACGGGAGCGGGCAAGAGCATTATTCTCGGTGCGCTCGGACTGCTTACGGGCAACCGTGCCGACGCGCGTCAGGTGAAGACGGGGGCTCCAAAATGTGTTGTCGAGGCAACCTTCTCTACGGGCCATGACATCTATGGCACGATAAAGAAGTTTTTTGAAGACAACGACCTCGACTTCGTTGCCGACGAGTGTATCTTGCGCCGCGAGGTCAGCGCGGCAGGAAAGAGCAGGGCGTTCATAAACGACACGCCTGTGACACTTGCTGCCATGAGGGAGCTGGGGGAGCATCTTATCGACATACACAGTCAGCACCAGAACCTGCTGCTCGGCAAAGAAGATTTTCAGGTCAGCGTGCTCGACATCATGGCCAGCAACGCAACGGCCCTTTCGTGCTACCGCTCCGCTTACCTCTCCTTGCAGGAGGCAAAGGCGACGCTCGAACGCATGAAGAAGGAGCTTGCTGCAAACGAGGCAGAAGCCGATTTCCTGAGGTTCCAGTATAAGGAGCTTGCCGATGCTGACCTTGTGGCTGGTGAGCAAGAGGAGCTGGAGGAGAGGGCGAAGACCATGAGTCATGCTGAGGAGATAAAGACATCGCTCTACCTCGTCGACTCTATGATGAATGGCGAAGACAACGGATTGCTGAACACGCTGAAGTCGGCAATTTCTCATCTCGACGACATCGCACCCGTCTTCCAGAAGAGCACGGCACTTTCGGAACGCCTCAACAACTGCTACATAGAGATCAAAGATGTGGCCGATGAGGTGGGGGCGAGTGTCGACGACATCGAATTCGACCCGCGTGAGATGCAACAGATAAACGACAGGCTCGACACCATATACACGCTCCAGCACAAGTTTCATGTCGACAACGTGGAGGCGCTCATAGAGAAGCGCGACGAGATAAAGCAACGGCTCGACAGCGTGGACATGGGCGACGAGAAGCTCGAAGAACAGCAGCTGCTGGTCGATGAGCTGACGTCGATTGCCAAGGAGCAGGCGGCACGCATAACCGAAAAGCGTCGCAAGGCTGCCAAGCAGGTGGAGAAGGAGATGAGTGAGCGCCTTGTGCCGTTAGGCATTCCGAAGGTGCGCTTCGAGGTGAACGTTCTGCCCGACGAGCTGAGCTACGACGGCGCCGACAAGGTGGTGTTCCTCTTTAGTGCCAACTCGAGCTCGCCCATGCGCCCTGTGGAGCAGGTGGCGTCGGGTGGCGAGATCGCGCGTGTAATGCTCTCGCTGAAAGCCATGATCGGCAACGCCGTGGAGCTGCCAACCATCATCTTCGACGAGATCGATACCGGCGTGAGCGGACGGGTGGCTGAGCAGATGGCACAGATAATGAAGGAGATGGGAAGCAACGACCGACAGGTCATAAGCATAACGCACCTGCCGCAGATCGCGGCTCTCGGAACAACCCATTACAAGGTGGCGAAAGAAGAAACCGCCACGGGAACGGCCAGCCGCATGACCATGCTCGATGATGAGGCGAGGGTGAGGGAGATCGCGCAGATGCTTAGCGGTAGCGAGGTGACGCAAGCGGCCGTTGACAACGCGCGTGAACTTATTGAGAAAGGAAAGAACAACAATGTGTAAGGAAAGGACAACAATGTGTTAATGAACCGTCCTTGCATAATCAATGCTATAAAGAAATTGAACAAAAAACGATGAAACGAACCATTATTATATTGTGTGCCATTATGGCCACAACCCTGTCGTGGGCGCAGCCCTCGGCGGTGAAGAAGGCTGCAAACGCCGTATTCACACTAACAACATTCGACAAGAACGGAACAATGAAAGCCACCACCCGCGGCTTCTTCGTTGGAGCCGACGGCGTGGCCGTGAGCTCATGGGCACCTTTCGTCGGTGCCTCTTCGGCTGTGGTGGTCGACGCTAAGGGCAACAAATATGACGTGGAGAGCCTTATGGGTGCCAACGAGCTGTATGACGTGTGCCGCTTCCGCACCAGCTGTACCAAGGCCAACGCTCTGAAACTTGCCAACAACACCTCTGCAAAGAACGTATGGGTGGTGGGAACGGCGGGCACCAAGCCGCAGGCTCTCAAGGTGAGCAAGAGCGAGACGTTCATGAACCGTTATGCTTATTACATCTTTGACGCAACGGTGGCTGACAACGCGCTGGGAAGCCCCGTCGTTGACGATTCAGGAGCCGCCCTCGGCATCCTGCAGTTTACGGTTAACGGCGAGGATGTTCACTCTACCGACGTGGCGTTCCTCGACACAATAGCTCTCACCGGATTGTCTATCAACAACCCCGTGCTCAGCCAGAGCGGCATCAGGGTTGACCTTCCCAAGGAAAAGGAGCAGGCTTCGCTCATGCTCATGATGGCCGCCGAGAAGAGCGACTCGATGCAGTATGCCAAGTATGTTGACGCGTTCATCAGCCAATTTCCACAAGCTGTTGACGGCTACACAGCCTCTGCGCAGACAAGGATGGCAGCAAACGACTATGACGGCGTCGTGAACGTCATGAACACAGCCGTAAAGAACGTCAGCGACAAGGCGGCCGCCTACTCGGAGCTCTCGCGCATGATCTACCAGAAGGTGGTGTTCAACACAGACACCACGTTCACAAAGTGGACCCTCGACGATGCCATGAGCAACATTGCCAAAGCCATTGAGATTGACCCGCAGCCTGCCTACAAGCACCGTGAGGCACAGATCGTGTTCTCAAAGGGCGACTACACGAAGGCTTATAACATGTTTATGGATCTCACAAAGACCAACATACGCAGCGGCGAACTGTTCTATGAGGCTGCACAATGCAAGACACAGTTGAAGGCGCCTACAGACGACGTTATCGCTTTGCTCGACAGCGCCCTTGTGGCTTGCCCCAAACCTCTCACGAACCTCTCGGCACCTTATGTGCTGTCACGCGCCCAGTTGCTTGACGGAAAGGGACAGTTTCGCTTGGCTCTCAAAGACTACAACCTCTACGACTCGCTCATGGCAGGCCGCGCCAACGATGCGTTCTATTATGCCCGCTACCAATGTGAGATGAAGGTGAAGCAATATCAGCAGGCGCTTAACGACATCGCCCATGCTGCGTTTATCAACCCCCGTCAGCCCCTTTATCTTGCAGAGCTCGCTTCTTTGCAGCTCCGCGTAAACCGTCTGGAGGATGCTGTGAAGGCTGCAGACCTGTGCCTGACCATCGCTCCGGAGAGCACAGATGCTTACGTCATAAAAGGCGTTGCGCTCATACAGCTCAAGAAAAAGAAGGAGGGCATGGCTGCTCTGCAAAAAGCCAAGGAGCTGGGCGACAGCAGAGGCGAGGAGCTGATGAAGAAGTATAAGTAGGGGTTCAAAATTAATCGCATATATGAATTTTATAAAAAGGTTATGCTTTCAAATGCCTTTACGCCCTCTTTTAGCCCGTATGCCCAGCTCTCATCGGTCATGTAGCCCGCTACACTCCCTCTTCGGAGCTGAACATACTGGCCAAAATATGGCGTAAAATCATTTAAATTAATTTTGAACACCTACTTAAGTAAAAATATCTTAACAAAAAAAAGAGATGAATTACAGCGACGAGAAATTTGCCGACATTCAGATGCTTCGTTATCGTCTGAACGGGTTTGAGCAACTGTCTCTCAATCAGAAACAATATGTCTATTGTCTTGCCAAGGCCACGCTCTGTGGACGCGACATCACAACAGACCAATTTGGACGCTACAATCTGAAGATAAGAAAGCTTCTCGAAGCTTTATACCTTATTTATAAAGAACAACCTGAGGCCTTGGGGCTGCAGGGGCTTTCGCAGCAGGAGCAAGAGCAAGAGCTTTCGCAGGAGCAGGAGCAGGAGCTTTCGCAGGAACAGGAGCTTTCGCATGAGCATGAGCTTTCGCATGAGCAGCAGCAAGAGCAGTTTGAGGCCATGACCGTTTATCTCAAGCGCGTGTGGTTCTCAAACGGCATTCATCATCATTATGGTTGCGACAAGTTTAAACCACAGTTTAGCGAGAGCTGGTTCCGCAGCATCATAGCAAGGTCGGCCGACAAGCTCGCCAGCAAGCTTGGCGTCGCTTCTGGAGACGAGGTGATGGAGTGGTGCGCTCCGCTCTTCCCCGTGATCTTCGACCCTGAGATTATGCCCAAACGTGTTGAAAAGGCGTGTGGCGTGGATCAGGTAAAGGGCTCGGCATGCAACTATTATGAGGGTCTCACGCAACAAGAGGTTGAAGCCTATTATGCTGCAAAGAACGATCCCTCTAACCCCTGTCCTCCTTCTTACGGCCTCAACTCAAAGCTCGTGAAGACCGCCTCAGGTGACATAGAGGAACAGGTGTGGAAGCAAGGCGGGATGTATGGAGAAGCAATAGACCGCATTGTCTATTGGCTCACAAAAGCCATGCAGTTTGCCGAGAACGAGAAGCAGCAGGAGGTGATAGGGCTGCTCATAAGCTATTATCGCACGGGCGACCTCAAGACCTTTGACAGCTATTCTATAGAGTGGCTGAAGGAGCACGCGGGCGACATCGATTTCATAAACGGTTTCATAGAGGTCTATGGCGACCCTCTGGGCTTCAAGGCCTCTTGGGAGGGAATTGTCACCTATAAGGACAAGGAGGCAAACGAGCGCACACACAAGATCTGCTCCAACGCCCAATGGTTTGAGGACCACTCGCCCGTGGACCCCCGCTTCAAGAAGAAAGAGGTGAGGGGCGTGACCGCCAATGTGGTTGTGGCTGCCATGCTGGGAGGCGACGAATATCCTTCGACAGCCATCGGAATAAATCTTCCCAACGCCGACTGGATTCGTGCGCAACATGGTTCAAAGAGCATCACAATAGGCAACCTTACCGAGGCTTACAGTCGTGCAGCAGAGGGCAACGGGTTCCTTGAGGAGTTTGTGGCCGACGAATCAACGCTCACCTTGGTGCGACAGTTTGACCACCTGTGCGACGACCTCCATACTGATCTGCACGAATGTCTGGGCCATGGCAGCGGACAACTGTTGCCAGGTGTCTCGTCAGACGCGCTTAAGTCGTATGGCAGCACCATTGAGGAGGCGCGTGCCGACCTGTTCGGACTCTATTACATGGCCGATGCGAAGATGGTGGAGCTTGGACTTTTGCCGTCGGCCGATGCTTACAAGGCACATTATTATACCTACATGCTCAACGGTCTTATGACCCAGTTGCGCCGCATTACGCCTGGCGCTGACATTGAGGAAGACCACATGCGCAACCGGGCGCTCATTGCCTACTGGGTTCTTGACCATGCACAGGGCGAGGTGGAGCTGACCGAAAGCAACGGAAAGACATGTGTCTTCATTCACTCTTATGAGCGTCTACGCACGCTCTTCGCGCAACTCCTTGCAGAGATTCAGCGCATAAAGAGCGAGGGCGACTATGAAGCTGCACGACATCTCGTTGAACGTTACGGCGTGAAGGTAGACAGGGCGTTGCTCGAAGAGGTGCATCGCCGCTACGAGAAGCTTGACATCGCTCCCTACAAGGGCTTCATAAATCCGCGCCTCTCGCTCGTTACCGACGCTCAAGGCAACGTGTGTGATGTGAAGGCCGACTATACAGAAAGCTACGAGCACCAGATGCTACGCTATTCTAACGAGTTTGGCTTCCTGTCATCGAAGGATGAGAAATCGTCGTTAAAGGAAGAATCGTCGTCAAAGGAAGAAACGTCATCAAAGGAAGAAACGTCATCAAAGGAAGATGTTTTATCATCAAAAGCAGAGGCTGTGTCTTCGTCAGTTGACGACGACGTGAAGAAGATAAAGCGTTCGTTTAGGCTGTTCATGAACGGCGTGGCTTCAAGCTCCATGCGCGACAAGGGCCTTGAATATAAGATCAATTGGGGAATTCCCGTGACACGTCTTCGCGACATGGCAGCCCAGTATGCTCCTTCCGTAGCCCTTGCCGAGCGGTTATGGGAGAGCGACGTGCGCGAATGTAAGATCTTGGCAACAATGCTCATGCCCGCCGAACGGTTTAGCGAGCCCATGGCGCTGTCTTGGCTCTCGGCCTGCAACAACCAGGAGATGGTGGAGATGCTCGTGTTTAACCTTGTTCAGAACATGCCGGGCGTAGAAACGTTTGTGGTGAGTCTGCTCCACAGCGACGAGCACAACGCGCCTCTTGCTGCACTTCATCTCGTCTCGCGTCTTGTGGCACGACAGAACGTGGCGTTCATGACCGATGAGGTGGTAAGCTCGTTCGCCCAACTTGTGATAAAAGCGTTGAACGGAACAGATGCTGTGCTCAAACATGCGGCCCTCAACAGCGTCACACGCTACGTTGACCGGGAGCTCAAAGGTGCCGATAAAGTGGTCGAATTGCTTAAAAAACATAAGATAGACATTTTTTGAACGTTCTTGACACGAAATCTTAATAAAAAGTAGTAACTTTGTCGTGCATTAACGGCAAACCCTATTGTCGGGGTTTTTATTGTAAAGAAAATTTCAATCAATGCGTGGGCCCTGTTGGTCCATGCCTTAACATTTAAGGATAAATGAACACAGGTAAAGTAGATGTCTTGCTGGGTCTCCAGTGGGGCGATGAAGGAAAAGGAAAAGTCGTTGACGTGTTGACACCCAAGTATGATGTGGTTGCCCGTTTCCAAGGCGGCCCCAATGCTGGCCACACCCTCGAGTTTGAGGGACAGAAATATGTGCTACGCAGCATTCCGTCTGGCATCTTCCAGGGCGGAAAGGTAAACATCATCGGCAACGGCGTTGTGTTGGCTCCAGACCTATTTATGGCAGAAGCCAAGGACCTTGAAAAGAGCGGTCACGACCTCAAGAGCCGTCTCCATATCTCTAAGAAGGCACACCTCATCATGCCCACACACCGTGTGCTTGACCGTGCGCTCGAGGCAGCCAAAGGCAAGAGCAAGGTAGGAACAACAGGCAAGGGCATCGGTCCTACATACACCGACAAGGTGTCACGCAACGGTCTGCGTGTGGGCGACATCTTCGAAAATTTCGAGGAGAAATATGCCGCACACAAGGCACGCCACATAGAGATGCTTAAGGCGCTCAATTTTACCGATTACGACATTACTGAAGACGAGAAGCGCTGGATGGAAGGCATAGAGTATATGCGTCAGTTCAACATCGTTGACAGCGAGCATGAGATCAACAACCTTCTGCGCGAGGGCAAGTCGATTCTTTGTGAGGGTGCTCAGGGCACCATGCTTGACGTTGACTTCGGTAGCTATCCTTTCGTGACTTCTTCAAACACCATCTGCGCTGGCGCATGTACAGGTCTTGGCATTGGCCCCAACAAGATCGGACACGTTTATGGTATCATGAAAGCCTACTGCACACGCGTTGGTTCAGGTCCTTTCCCCACAGAGCTGTTCGACGCTACAGGCAACAAGATCCGTGACCTCGGCCACGAGTATGGTGCTGTGACAGGGCGTGAGCGCCGTTGCGGATGGATCGACCTCGTAGCCCTTAAATATGCTATCATGGTGAACGGCGTAACAGAGCTTATCATGATGAAGAGCGACGTGCTCGACGGCTTCGACACCATCAAGGCTTGCGTGGCTTACAAGCAGAACGGCAAGGAGATCAACTATTTCCCATACGACATCAACGAGGGCATTGAGCCTGTTTACACAGAGCTGCCTGGATGGAAGACCGACATGACCAAGTTTACAAGCGAGGAGCAGTTCCCACAGCAGTTTAACGACTACATCAAGTTCCTTGAGGCTGAGCTTGAGACACCAATCAAGATTATCTCTATCGGTCCTGACCGCGACCAGACTATCGTGCGCAAATAACCACACCCCATTTCTTGCGCGTTAATACATAAAGACGAACAAAAGAAATGAACAAACCAAGCATTCCTAAGGGTACGCGCGACTTCTCTCCCGTGGAGATGGCGAAGCGTAACTATATTTTCGATACTATAAAAGAGGTTTACGCCCTCTACGGCTTTCAGCAGATAGAGACACCTGCCATGGAGTCGTTGCAGACGCTTATGGGTAAGTATGGCGAGGAGGGCGACAAGCTCCTCTTCCGTGTTCTCAACTCGGGCGACTACATGAGCAAGCTCTCCGATGAGGAGCTGCTTGAGCGCAACTCTCTGCGCCTGTCTTCAAAGATCTGCGAGAAGGGTCTGCGTTACGACCTGACCGTTCCCTTCGCACGTTACGTCGTGATGCACCGCGACGAGCTGCAGATGCCGTTCAAGCGTTATCAGATACAGCCCGTGTGGCGTGCTGACCGCCCTCAGAAAGGCCGTTATCGCGAGTTCTACCAATGTGATGCCGACGTGGTGGGCAGCGACTCGTTGCTCAACGAGGTGGAGCTGATGCAGATTGTCGATACCGTGTTTACACGTTTCGGCATTCGTGTGCAGATAAAGATCAACAACCGCAAGATCCTCTCTGGCATTGCTGAGGTCATTGGTGAGCCCGACAAGATTGTCGACATTACCGTGGCCATAGACAAGCTCGACAAGATTGGTCTCGACAAGGTGAACGAAGAACTCAAGGCCGACGGCATCAGCGATGAGGCAATTGCCAAGTTGCAGCCCATCATAGCCCTGAGCGGCACCAACGAAGAGAAGTTGCAGACCATCAGAGAGGTGCTGGCCGACTCAGAGACAGGACTGAAAGGTGTGGAGGAGACACAGTTTATCCTCGACACTCTTAAAGGCTCGCTCAACAACGAGATTCAGCTCGACCTCACTCTCGCCCGCGGTCTCAACTATTATACCGGTGCCATCTTCGAGGTTAAAGCTCTCGACTATGCCATTGGCAGCATTACGGGTGGCGGACGTTATGACAACCTCACAGGAATCTTCGGTATGCCTGGCTTGAGCGGCGTAGGCATCTCGTTTGGTGCTGACCGCATCTACGATGTGCTCAACGGTCTTGACCTCTATCCCAAGGAGGCTGTCAACGGAACCAAGCTGCTGTTCATCAACTTTGGCGACAAGGAGACGGCCTATTGTCTTCCCGTTGTGCGTGCCTGCCGTGCCGCAGGCATCAGCACAGAATTGTTCCCCGACAAGGCAAAGATGAAGAAGCAGATGAGCTACGCCAACGCCAAGGCCATTCCCTTCGTTGTGCTCGCTGGCGACAACGAGATTGCCGAGAACAAGTTCACCCTCAAGAACATGACAACAGGTGAGCAGCATCTCGTAACAACAGAGGAGCTGATCAGCATTGTAAGCAAATAAGTTTTCGTAAATAAGTGAAGCCGAGTTAACGGATAACAGTTTTATCGCTCATGCAATAAGATTTGTTTCCGTTGCCCGGCTTTTTTGTTTTTGCATAAAGGCAAGAATGCTTTTTTGTTTTTGCATAAAGGGCAAGAAAAGCTTTTTCAAAACTTTTTTTGTTTTTATAAATGCAAGAAGATTTTATAGCCTCCTTGTTTTTTATAAATGCAAGAAGCTTTTGATACCCCCCTCTTGTTTTTCATAAATGTAAGAAGCTTTTTATGCAAAAAAAATCTAATAATTCTCTTTTCCGCAATAAGGACAAACGCCTTTCTCTTTTAGCTTACGCCCGCAGTTGCCACACACATACTTGTAGGTTACGACAAGTTTAAGATATTGTTTGAAGGCAAACACGATGTAGACGGCAAGCAACACATAGCCCACATAATAGAGTGTGGTGATGCTGAACACAATATAGTTGGCGGCGCAAATGGCACACAACCCACACAGGTAGAGCACAGCTTGCGGAAGTGGTAACTGGTTCTTTATGTCGTCTACTGCTGCGAGAGACAAGATCAAAATGGCCCATACCAGCGACACAAACAAACCCAAAACGGGAGGAATGGCAAACGGGTTCAGCGACGGGTGAAAATAAAACTGTTGCCATGTGGCGGAAGCAAACAGCTGAATACTCGAATAGTAGGTTGCTGATGTGGCAACCAAGACAGCAAGAAGGGTGGGGTAGATAGACCCAATGTCGTTGAAATGAACTATCTGCGCCCGCTTCTTCATCATTATGCGCAGCAGATAACTTATTGCAATGATGCTTATTATGACAAGAAAGATGAGCAGATGGGTGTCGGAGAACGTGCTTATGAACTGAGAGATAGGGTCGTCGGGCACCACGCTTGCGAGAAGCAGACTCTCATGAACCCATCCCATGGTCATCTGGTCACGCGCCACCTCTACCCATACCGAATCGCTCCTGTCATCAGTAAAAACCCTTATGTCGGCCACCACCAGATGGTCGTTTTTATAGACATACATGGTGTCTGTAAGCAACCCGTTGAGCGTTTCTTCGGGCTGTTGCTTAATGAGAGGCAGAGAGTCACGCTTTACTACAAAATTGAAATTGCGTGAGTAGCAACGTTTTGCCGCGCCGCGATTCACACTATCGCTCGCAGTAGCATTATACACCTGCCGACTCGCCCCGTGTCTGTCCTTCTCATGGTAGCAACTGGTAAGGAGCGACACGACAAGCGTGACAAAAAATGCAATTATGGCAAAACGTTGCTTCTTCATTTCCTTTTTTTCATTTAAAGCCTGTTGTGATTTCCTCAAGGCTTGTTTTTGTTTTTTTCCTTAAGCTTGCAACCAAGGACAGCCGCCCTGTCTTAAGCTCATTTCGTTAAGGCTTGCCGGCATAGATGTTCATCTGGCAGTTGGCGCAGTTGAACTCTAATCGGAAGCGTCGACCGTCTCCCAAGACGAGAAACAACGGCTCTTGCCATGTGGGCTGTGTGCCGCCGTTCTTAACACAATGGCCAAGGGCGTAGCGGATGCAATATTTACATTGCATGATCTTCGCATCCTTAGGTTCCGTCGTTTCAAAAGCGGGCACAACGGTTTTCATGCCGGCTGCACGATAAAATGCTTCTGCATCTTTGTTGGCGATGTTGTAAAGATAGCCGTCCTTATAGAACGATGGTGCATCCGCAATATTGCTCTTACCGTTGTTTATGGTTTTACCGTTGCTCATATTCTTGTTTTCGCCGCGACGGAGCGCCCTGTCGGCAATGGCTTTGTCAAGCTCATCCACGGCCTCACGTCTTAACGTGGCCAGCATGCTTGACGGGATGAAGAGTTGCTCTGCCTCACGTTCCACCTCCACATCGTGACACACATAAGCTGTGTTGCCGAGTTTTGAGAGCTGTGTAACCATGTTGTCCTTCTGTGGTTTCTTTGCTGCGTCAAACGTGTTGTCCAAAACCACAGATGCCGCAAGCGGAGAAAAGCTGAGGTCTGCTGTGCCGTTAGTCTCTTTGCACACAGCTTCAAGCGTTATGTGTGCTGCTGTTGCACCAAGCCTCATGCTGATCTCAATTTTCCTTTCCGCGCTTTCAGAAGCCAACACCTTGTCGAACGTCTGGTCGCTGTTGCGGTAGAGCGCCACGCCAGCCTCGAGCGTCTTTGGCATCTTAAACGGGTAGACCCTGTTGCCCACCACCTTGTTGGCTCTGAAGCCCACGAGCTCGCGGTCGGCGTTTATGAAGCACAGGCCATCGCCGTTGGCAAGCGTCTCTACGGTTGCCACGTTAAACGAGTTGCCCCTGATCTCCTTTACGCGCCCAATATACTTGCCCATAGCCTTAGGCGAGTCGGGCGACGAGATGTTTGGCTGGCGCGAGTGAAGAAAATAGGATGTGTATCCGCGGTTGAACGTTTTTGTGAGGTCAGGCACAAACGAGTGGTGACTGGTGCCAATAGAGGCACGTCTGTATTTGTCGGGGTGCTTTGCTACAATCTTGTCAAGCGCCTCACTGTAAGCTGCCACCACGTTCTTGACATAAGCAAGGTCCTTCAGTCGGCCCTCAATCTTAAACGAACTGATGCCCGCTTCAGCCATGTCCTCAAGGTTCTCTATCTGGCACATATCCTTCAGCGAGAGCAGATGTCGGTTGTGCTCTATTTCGTGTCCCTTGCTGTCGACGAGGCAATATTTCATTCTGCACAGTTGCGCACACTCGCCCCTGTTAGCGCTACGCTTAAAACAATGTTGCGAGGCGTAGCACAATCCGGAGAAGCTGACACACAACGCGCCGTGCACAAAAGCCTCCAGCTCCACGCCCTTGTTCTGAGAATGGATGTCGCGCATGGTCTGTAGCGGTGTCTCTCTTGCCAGCACCACGCGCTCAAAGCCAACGTCGTGCAGCCATCTCACCTTCTCGGCTGTGCGGTTGTCGGTTTGTGTGCTTGCGTGCAAACGTGTCTTAAAATAGGCAAGAGGGTCGTCGTCGGCACAATTGGCAATTCGGCCCACGATGCCCATGTCTTGCACGAGCAACGCATCCACCCTTGCCTCGGCAAGCTGTCGCACCAACGCCAGCACACTCTCCATCTCGCCTTCATAGACCAAGGTGTTAAGCGTCACATAGACGCGGGCAAGGAACGAGTGGGCGTAGGCACACAATTTAGCAATGTCTTCCACGCTGTTGCCTGCTGCGGCACGTGCTCCGTGGTGTGAAGCACCTATGTACACGGCATCGGCACCATGCTCGATGGCCGCCATTCCACATTCAAGGTTCTTTGCAGGGGCTAATATTTCAAGTTCACGCATAGATATGTTTATCCAATCTTGTTAATGTCGTATGGGGTTTCCTGGTAAACATAATAGTTTATCCAGTTGTTAAAGAACAGGTTTGCATGTGCACGCCATCTAACCACAGGACCGCGCTCCATGTCGTCGTCAGCATAATAGTGCTTGGGCATTTCCACGTCAGAGCGTTTGCCATAGTCGCGTCGATACTCTTTGTCGAGCGTCATGGACGAATATTCCATGTGTCCAGTCACGAAAAATTCACGTCCGTTTCGCGCCATGACCATTCCCACGCCGCTCTCGTCGCTTTCGGCAATGAGCTGTAGGTCTTTGTTGGCAAGAATGTCTTCCTTGCGCACCTCCGTGTGTCGCGATTGCGGCATAAAGAAAAAGTCGTCGAAACCGCGATAGATAGGCAGGTGCGGTTGTAGCGTCTTCTGGCTGAACACACCAAACATCTTCTTGTCGAGAGTGTATTTTGGCACGCCGTAATGATAGTATAATCCAGCTTGTGCTGCCCAGCAGATATAGAGCGTGCTGGTGACGTGTGTTCGTGCCCAACTGAAGATCTGCGTGATCTCGTCCCAATAGGTCACGGCTTCATAGTTGTATAGCTCAATGGGCGCTCCCGTCACGATCATGCCGTCAAACTTCTCGTCTTTCATCTCCTCAAAATCGCGGTAGAACATCATCATGTGTTCTATAGGTGTGTTCTTTGGCGTGTGGCTTTTGAGCTTCATGAAGTCTATTCCTATCTGCAGCGGCGTGTTAGACAGCAGTCGAATGAGATCTGTCTCTGTCGTTATTTTCAGCGGCATGAGGTTCAGAATCACAATTTTCAGTGGGCGTATATCCTGTGTCATGGCTCGCGTGTCGTCCATTACGAAGATGTTTTCTTTCTTCAGGATGTCTATCGCGGGCAGTTTGTCTGGAATTCTTAATGGCATAATTTCTTGTTGCTTGAATCTATAACTCTTTCTATCTGCAAAAGTAAACAAAAATCTGCAATTATTATAATTTCTGTGCTGGAAAATAACAACTTACCACGCCTGTTTGCATCTTATGGTAATAAAGCCTGAAAGTTAAAGTAAATATTTTTTGAAAAACGTAATACGTTTATCAAGATCTTTTGCTATCTTTGCATAGTCATATTTATTTGCATAGTCATATTTATTTGCATAGTCATATTTAAAGATATAATGTAACGTTATGGCAGACAATATAACAAAGAAAGAACATGGAGGTGCAAGGCTTGGAGCAGGAAGACCTCGTGCCAAGGAACAAAGCCGCTTATACACGTTCAGAGCTTCGGGCGAGATGGCACGGTTTATTGATGACCACGAGCCAAAGACCGAATTTATAAAAAAATGCATAGCACAAGAAATGGCTGGAGCTGAGCAAGAGCCTTCAGGCTTGGAGCAAGGAGATGCAGGCTTGGGACAAGAGCCTTCGGGTTTAGAGCAAGAACGGTCTGTCTTTGAGCAAACGTCTCTTTCAAAGCTTGGTGCCGTCTATCCCGCCACCATGGTTAAGACCATGAACATCAACGTGTTCGATATAGGCATTGTGGCAGGCTTTCCTGTGCCCCTCGACAACGACGAGAAGGCGCAAAGCATAGAACTGCTACAGATGCTTTGCCCCTGTCCTGAAGCCTCTTACCTCATACGCGTGGAGGGCAACTCCATGATTGATGCCGGCATCTGTTCTGGCGACATCGTCATCGTTGACAAGAGCAATCGCAACCCGTTGCCAAGCGAGGTGGCTGTGTGTGAGCTGAACGGCGAGTACACCTTGAAGCGTTTCGAGATGCGCGACGGCACGGGATGGCTCATACCTGCCAATCCCGATTATCCTGAGATAAAAGTGACCGCCGACGATTCCTTCAGCATCTGGGGAACCGTCAGTTATATCATACACAAACCTCATTAGAGAACCTCTATCAGTGGTAAGCCTGGTTAATAAAGATCCATCGGATTCCTTTCATCAATAAAAATTGGTTTCCTTTTATCAATAAAAATTGGATTCCTCTTATCAATAAAAAATGTATTCACTTGTCGACTGCAACTCGTTCTTCTGCTCTGTAGAGAAGGTTTTTCACCCGGGGCTTGAAGGCAAGCCTGTCTGTGTGCTCTCCAGCAATGACGGCTGCATAGTGGCGCTCACACCCGAAGCCAAGGCGTGTGGGCTTCATCGTGGCGACCCCATTTTCAAGGTTCAGCACATTGTGCGTCGTTACAACGTTCAGCTCTTTTCCACCAACATGCAGCTCTATGCAGCCATGAGCCAGCGCGTTATAAGCTTGTTGCGCAAGAGCGTTCAGCATGTCGAAAACTACAGCATAGACGAGTCGTTTCTTGACCTCAGCGGCTACGAACGCCACCACGACCTCGTGGCGTTCATGCGCGGTGTGTGTGACCGCATAAAGCTCTGTACCGACATTCCCGTGAGCGTAGGCATTGCTCCCTCAAAGACTCTTGCAAAGATGGGCAGCAAGTTTGCTAAACAATATAAGGGCTACAACGGCGTGTGCATGATCGACACCGATGCCAAGCGTCGCAAGGCCCTTGAGCTCTTCGATCTTGCCGACGTGTGGGGCATAGGGCGCCGCACCCTTGAGAAGCTTCAATGTCTCGGCATCTGCACCCCTTTACAGTTTGCTGACAAGAGCGAGGCGTGGGTGAAAGCGCGTTTTCACAAGCCTGGCCATCAAACCTGGTTAGAGCTTAACGGCGTTCCGTGCATCGACACCAGCGAGGTGCTCCGCCGACAGACTATCTGCACCAGTCGCAGCTTCGGCAACATGATAAGCGAGATGGCTGACCTTAAGTCGTCAGTGGCCTCCTTTGCCGCGAGCTGTGCCAACAAGCTGCGGGCCCAGAGCTGCGTTTGCAAGACCATAACCGTGTTTGTGAGCAGCAACCGCTTTCGCGAGGACTTGCAGCAGTATGGCAACGCCGCCACATCAACCCTTCTCACAGCCTCATCCGACACCCAGACCATCACCTCAGCAGCCTTGCGATGTCTGGAGCAGATCTATGTGCCAGGCATCATGTATAAGAAATCGGGTGTCGTCTTGAGCGACATCTGTCAGGACAGTCCGCTCCAACTCGACCTCTTCCTGACCTCTCCCAAGCTCAAGGAGCGTAACAATCTCATGCACACTCTCGACAACATAAACCACAGGTATGGTGTCAAGACCCTGCACCTTGCCGTAGAAGGCACAGAGTGTCAGGCATGGAAGGTGAAATGTGAGTATAGGAGCAGAAATTATCTCACCAATATAAACGACATCTTGACAATAAAAATATGAACTGAACCTGTGTTTCGGCCTTTATCTATAGCTTCCTCTCATCCTTGTCCTCCCTCGTTTCTTCGGGTTGTCTGGAGTGAAGATTTGTCAGGCTGTGAGCGACATCATCTCCTTCACAGTGACCATACCTGTAGTGTGGATTACGTTCAAAACATCAACTCTCACTAATTTTTCATCATGTGGGTGATGCGCCTTATGCTGTTGTTACGATGATTGATTATTAGCGGCACACGTTCTACCACAACCATGGATGTGTCGAGACCCAATGCCTTTGGCTCATCAATTCCTATCTTGCTGATGAGGGCGTAGATGCTCATCAGCAGGTTCTGTTGCCGGTTGTCGGAACTCTCGGGGTAATAGACTCGGTGGATGATGATGAAGCGGAAATCGCCGAAAATGCCGTTCTTGCGGAGCGAAGGATAGGCACTTCTCAGATCTACCTTCCCGTCAGCCACAAGGTCTTCCACCACTTGGCGCAGATAGAGGCTCACCCGAGGTTCTATGCGGAAGCCTATGTGCATGGTTACGCTGTAGAGAGTGTCGGGAATCAATGTCTCGCAACCATACTCCAGCGTGTCTGGAGTGTCTACAAACTCCATGTTGATAAGCCAGTAATGGTCAGCACGTTTCGGCTGCTTGTTGATGATGGAGTAGAGCAGCTTGTCGTCTACGGTGCCTTCCTTGCTGGCGTGGTTTACATAAACCAGATTGGAAGCGTACTTGGGAATGCTCTCATCGGCCTTGATGTCGGAGATAATCTGATAATAATCATTCAGCGGCTTGGTGCTGATATAATGTCGGCGTATCTTCATGGCTCTCACCCACACATACATCATCAGGAAGAGGATTCCGCCTATGAGCATCGTACACCATCCTCCTGCGAGGAATTTTGACAGATTGGCTGCCAGGAAGATGGCTTCGATGGTGCAGTATGCGCCCATAAATAGCAGGGTGAAGACCCGTGCCACGCCCTTGCTGTGCAGGTAGAAACCGAGCAGCAGGGTGGTCATCAGCATGGTGATGGTGATGGCGAGTCCGTAGGCTGCCTCCATGTGCGAGGAGTCGCGGAAGAGGAGGATGATGAGAACCACGCCGATGTACATGGCGAGGTTGATCATCGGGATATAGAGCTGTCCCTTTACATGGGTAGGATGCTTTATTCGCATACGCGGCCAGAAGTGCAGGTTCATGGCTTCGCTCAATATGGAGAAGGTGCCGCTGATAAGTGCCTGGCTTGCCACGATTGCCGCACCTGTGGCCATGATGATGGCAAAGAACAGCATGTTCTGCGGCATGATGGCAAAGAACGGATTCACGGCAGAGGCTGTCTGCACATGGTTAAGCACCCATGCTCCCTGTCCCAGATAGTTGAGAATGAGCATGGTCTTTACAAAGGCCCAGCTGATGGTGATGTTCTTTCTGCCGCAATGACCCAGGTCAGAGTAGAGAGCCTCTGCACCGGTGGTACAGAGAAACACGGCACCAAGAATCAAGAACCATTCAGGTGATCTTGCCAGCAGCATGGCTGCGTAATAGGGGTTGAAGGCCTTCAGTATCAACGGGTAAGACGTGATGCTGACGGTTCCCGCCACGCCCAACAGCAGGAACCATATCAGCATGAACACTCCAAACGACTTGCCTATACTCTCTGTGCCAAACCGTTGCACGAAGAAAATAATGGTGATGATGCCAAGCGTAATTGGGATGACAGGTAGGTTGGGACTGATGCTTTCGAGCCCTTCGATGGCTGTGGTAACCGTAATGGCTGGGGTGATGATTCCGTCAGCCAGCAAGGTGCTTGCGCCGATAATAGCCAATATGTAAATCCACTTGCTCTTGAGTCGGCGCAGCAGGGCGTAAAGGGCGAGAATGCCTCCTTCGCCATTGTTGTCGGCTCGTAGAGCCACGCATACATATTTGATGGTGGTCTGTAGGGTGAGTGTCCAGATGATGCAGGACAAAGCGCCCAGTATGGTGCTCTCGTTGATGTTTTCGCCTGTATGGAGAATGGCCTTCATCACATATAAGGGTGATGTTCCGATGTCGCCAAACACGATGCCTAAAGTTATGAGTAATCCTATGAAACCTACTTTATTATGGTTGCTGACAACAGGACTTTCAGAATCTTTTCTCATATTTTTTTGTATAATTTAATAAAAATGTTATCCCTTAGATTATAAAAAATTGCTCAAAGGTATAAACATATTAAATAAAATATGATTGTGTTTAACAAAAATTATTGAATTTAACTCCCTTTGTCATGAAGCAAACTTTGTGGCTGTGATGATATGGCTCTTTGTCTTAAGCAGCCTCATCTGCAACTATCATTATGGCGAAGACCAACGGGCATAATGACGACCGTGTCTTGTTGTTTTACCTCTGCGACATCTTACGCGACTTTTCCTTGGCGAAAGCCTGCATGTCCACAGCCACGTCATCCTCATCCACGATCTCCACGCCAGTCATGGTCTCTATGACGTCTTCCATCGACACCACGCCACGCAGACAGCCATATTCATCAAGGATGTTAGAGATGTGCTCGCGCTTCTCCAGCATCTTCTCCCATATCTGATACACCGAATCGTCCTCGTTGAAAGAAATAATGGGGCGCATGAGGTCGGAGAGTCTTGTCTCGAATTGGTCTTCCTACAACTCCTTCAGCACCATGTCCTTCAGCAAATAGCCGATGATGTAATCCTTGCTCTTGTCGTATACCGGTATGCGCGAGAAATTCCATGTCTGCTGCTCGTAAAACTCCTTGATGGTAAGGTTCACGTTAGCTGTTTCTACTACTATGGATGGAGTCATCACCTCGCGTGCCTTCACACTCGCCAGACGGATGCAGCTCTTTATGATCTTGCTTTCCGATTCGCGGAAGATGCCCTCCGTGGTGCCTACGTCAACCATCGCCGACACTTCTTCGCGGCTCACAGAAGCCTGATGATTCTTCGGTGTGAATACCTTTGTGATTAGCTCTGAGAGCAGAACCAGCGGATAGGTGATGAAGATGAGCACGCGTATGATCTTTGTCGACGGCATGGCGAGCGAACGCCAATAAGATGCTCCGACGGTCTTGGGGATGATTTCTGAAAGCACAAGAATCAACAGCGTCAGAATGGCAGATATCAATCCGAAATATTCCTCGCCGAAGAGCTTCATCGACTCCGCGCCGACACCTGCCGAACCGATGGTGTGGGCAATGGTGTTGAGCGAAAGAATGGCACCTACGGGGCGGTCCACGTTGTTCTTATACTGTTTCATCAAAGTGGCAGTCTTATTGCTGCTGGTCTCCTTCATCGAGATAAACGACATAGGAGTGGATAGAAGTACCGCCTCAAGGACGGAACACAAAAAGGATAGTGACAGAGCACCTAAAAAATATAATAAGTAGGTGTTCAAAATTAATTTAAATGATTCTATGCTCTATTTTGGTCTGTATGTTCAGCTCCGAAGAGGGAGTGTAGCGGGCTACACGACCGATGAGAGCTGGGCATACGGGCCAAAAGAGGGCGTAGAGGCATTTGAAAGCATAACCTTTTTTATAAGATTCATATATGCGATTAATTTTGAACACCTACTTATGATTAAGCCCATTAAATATTTCATTCGTTAATAATAAGTTGTCTGCAAAAGGGGTGGTTGGACAACTCACTATAAGCGAAGGGCATTATGGTGTATGTATAATCGATGTGTCATTTACACACAAAGATGTCTATTTTGTAATTGTTTCGATGTTTTGAGCGCCATTTGTTGATAATCTTTAACTAAAAACTGTGAAATTTCTGTTTGGTTATTATTTTCTCTTGTTATTATCTTTCTTTTTTACCCCATCACCACATCAAGTACCATCATCAGCACGAAACCAATGGCGAAGCCTATGGTGCTGAGGTTGCTGTGCTGGCCGCTTGAGGCTTCAGGTATCAACTCCTCCACCACCACATAGAACATGGCGCCAGCTGCAAAGGCGAGCATGTAGGGTAGGGCGGGCATAATGAGTGAGGCAAGCAACAGTACGGCAATGGCTCCTATAGGCTCCACCACTCCGCTCAGCGAGCCTAACACGAACGATCTCCATCGGCTGTTGCCTGCTGCCCGCATGGGCATGGAGATGATGGCGCCTTCGGGTATGTTCTGAATGGCAATGCCTAATGACACGGAAAAGGCAGCGGCTAACGATATGTGTGGAGCACCGTTTTCCGCTCCCGAAAACACCACGCCAACGGCCATGCCTTCGGGCAGGTTGTGTATGGTTACGGCAAGGGCCAGCATAGCCGTCTTCGACAGGTGCGAGCGCATGCCCTCAGGCTTGTCGGTTCCGATATGTAGGTGTGGCGTCAGCTCGTCGATAAGTAGCAGGAAGCCTATGCCCAACAGAAATCCTACGGCTGCCGGCATTACAGACCATGCGTCGCTGTCAGCTTCCATCTCCATAGCCGGAATGAGCAACGACCATACTGACGCCGCCACCATCACGCCAGACGCAAAGCCCAACAATGTTTTTTGCAACCGTGCAGACATCTCGTCTTTCATGAATAAGACGAAAGCCGAACCAAGCATCGTTCCCAATAGTGGAACAAGAAGTCCAATGATTATAGTTATTGTCATTTCTGTCATGTTCTTTTATCTGTTTGTTATGGTACAAAGATACTGTTTAGTTGTGAGTTGGGCAATACCTAAAAGTGATGGCTTAGCCAAAATGTTTAGCATTTATGTCCTGTCGTCTCCATCCCGAGCAACATTCTCTTGGCCACCAATCCTCCCGCATAGCCCGTCAAGGAACGGTTGCTGCCTATGACGCGATGACAAGGAATCAGGATGCTGATGCCGTTAGCGCCTATGGCTCCTGCTACGGCTCTTACGGCTTTGGGCTTGCCGATGCATTGGGCTATTTCCTTATAGCTCTTTGTTGCTCCGTACGGAATTCTTAGCAATGCGTTCCACACTTGTTGCTGAAAATCAGTACCCGCCAGACGTATCTGTATGTCGAAAGCCATGCGCTTGCCTGCAAAAAATTCGTCGAGTTGTCTTTTGGTCTCTTCCAAGACAGGGGTCGTATCTGTCTTGAAAGAGGCTTTCAGATATCTCTCAAGCCGGCGTTTGTTGCGCTCAGCAAAGGGGTTGTCGCTCCAATCGCAAAGGCATAGTTTATCAGCAAAAGAAGCCAAGAACAGTCTGCCGCATGGCGAGTCATAATACTGGATGTTTATCCTCACTTCTTTGGCCATCGATTCCTTAGTTTTACTTCTCGTATAGTTCTATCGGCAGACCGTCAGGGTCGCTGAAGAACACAAACTGCTTGCCTGTATATTCGTCCGTGCGTATCGGCTCATGCTTTACGCCCTTGCTGTTGAGCTCGCAGACAGCAGCCGCGAGATTGTCCACCTCGAAAGCCAGGTGGCGCAGGCCGGCTGCTTCGGGATAGGAAGGACGGGCAGGAGGGTTGGGAAAGGAGAACAGCTCCACGATGTATGTGTCGCCCATCCAGCAGTCGGCCTTCCAAGATTGGCGTTCCTCACGATAATGTTCGCTCACGATCTTCAAGCCCAGCACCTCTGTATAGAACTGCTTTGATTGCTCATAGTCAGAACAAATCACGGCTACATGATGTATCTTGTTAAGTTTCATATATTATGTTTACTTGATATTTTCCCTTACAAAATGCGGATTGTTTTCATCGCCCAATTGCGGAGCAAATTCAAAGCCTTCGTAGCTGAAAGCTGAAAGCTCCTCATGAGTGACGGGGCGGTTGTTCAGGATGAAGCGCACCATCGCTCCACGGCACGACTTTGCCCACACAGCCTGCATCTTCAGCCTGCCGTCTTTCTGGCGCACATAGAAGAGAGGCTGAATGACCGTCACCTCCTGACAAACCCTTTTCCAGTCGAACAGATGCTCATATTCCTCGGTTGAGAGATGCAGAAGTGTGCCGTCGTCAGCTTTCACGCTTCCTATGAGCACATCTGTCAGCCTGTCCTTCCAAAACTGATTTATGGGCTTGTTGCTTGTGGCTTCGAGCGTGACACAATGCTCCATGCGATAGGGCACGATGCCGTTCATGGGGCGAAGCAGACCATAGAGAAAACATGTTATCCAAAGATGCTTCTGGGCATATTCCAACGCCCCGTCGCTCAAGCTGTCGGCCCGCAGATGCTTATATGCCTGCCCGTTGTAGGCAAGCAGGGCAGGCATCTTATCTGCTGCCATAAAGTTTTGATAGCGTTTCCAGTTCTCTGCCGCTATCTTCTGGCTGCAATCAAGCTGCCGGGCCAAATCGTCCACGTCCATTCTTGCCATTTCTGCAGCCAAGGTGTCGGCCACCGTTTGGAAGAGTGGGGCCGAGACCGGCTTTCTGTTCGTCTTGCCGAACATTATCTTGGCGTTTGCTAATAATATCTGCATGATTAGAAAATGATGACCTTTTTCTTAAGATTCATATATGCGATTCCTTTTTTTTGAACACCTACTTACAAATAGTTGTTCATCCTTTCATCTCCTCTTTCACAAAGTCGACGGCACGGTTTATGTAATCGATGAAAGGTTTGGTCGTTTTGAACAGTTCAGCCACACGTTGGGCAAGATTGTCTTCCAGCAAGAAGCTGTCGTCAGTTATGGCAGACAAACAAAAGCTCTTCATTCGCATCCAGTCGGCATAGGGCGCGTTCGAATCAAATTCTCTCGGCACACGCTTTAATGCTCCTTCCATGTCAGGAACAAACATGCTGTTGGCTTTACCTAAAATGTTTCTGCTGAATGTGTCCCATTCGTCACTAATGTCTTCACGCAAAATCTTTACAGCCTTGTTGTCGTAGCAATAGTTGCCTGAAGCGAGCATGTGGGCATGTGGATATTCTGTGCCAGCTCCCGTTCCTATATGGAGATAATAGCCTGCATGCATCGATTTCTTGCCTCCTTTAGCCATGAACACGCCGAAATGGGTCTTATATGGCGACTTGTCCTTACTGAATCTTGTGTCGCGATAAATGCGATAAGTACAGTCTTTGATTGTCAGCGGAGCGATGTCTTCATCAAAACGTCCAATCTCTTTGATGAGGCTTTCGCAGAATGCGTACCATGTCTTCAAAACCTTTTGATACCGTTCTTTGTTCGAGTTGAACCATTCACGGTTGTTGTTGTTCTCCAAATCGCGAAGAAACTCTAATATTTCTTTCATAATGTAACTTTCATAATGTAACCACCGACGACAAAGTTACTGTTTTTTTTCTGTATTATAGCTGTCTTCCGTAATATTTTTGTAGCTAAAATGGAAAAATACATCATAAAAAGCAAACGCTCTATGCGATGGTTCTTCGATTTTAAGCTTCAACTAATATGTAATGAAAAAAGGTAGAATTGTTTAATCTTATGATTGGCTATAGAGATATTGACGCCCCGTACACCATGAAATATAAGCCATAAATTAAGAATAGAAATCAGACAATGCAAAAAAAAGAGAAAATGTTTGCATTTAAAGAATATTTTTCGTAGTTTTGCCTATGATAGGGAATTGCGACACTTTAAAGAGAATAAGTGCATGTCCCAAGTAGTAACTAAAATTTAAAGTAAGAAACAGAAATGACATACTAACGACGCAACATTGGGGTTTGCTACCCTGGTCCCAATCAAGTATGATAGATGATAACCTCACGGCACATCCGCCTACTGCAAACGTTGGGATACAGATAAACAGAATAAAAAACCAAAGCGTCGCCGTTAGACATAGATTTTTAAGATATTGAGCTTTTAGCTCTTGTTCTCTGCTATTCGAATACCGCCAATATTCAACTACAACGAGGACAAGCAGATAGAAGGTTCATGCCTCTTTGGCGTGGACTGTTCTGTGCTTGTTGTTGTAGGAGGTCACTTGGCGGTAACCTGAATAGTAAACAAGCTACGAGCGGTTGCACGCCATTTTATTTTTATGAAAAATGAAACAACTTTTTTACTTTAAATCACCCGCATGGCATAGATGTCTTATGCTTATTGGACTTATCGTGGCTTGTTGCGGGCAAGCATTTGCAGACGATAAAGTCACCTATTCATCAGATGTGCATCCCACCCAAATTTATTCCCTCAAGTCTTTCTATGATATTGATGGAGATGGAATACTGGAAGTGGTGGGAAGTAATTATAATACAAACAGTTTTGTATCAAAGGTAAATGGAACAAAATGTAAAGCTTTATCTGGAATTTTTAATCTTTTTGAGTATCTAAATGATAATGTAGGACCATTATTGTTGAATAAATATGGTACAAATCTTTGGTCATATAAGGATAACCAAAATTATAATGTTTCCGATAATCAGCCAATTACCAAGTTTAGTGTTGAGAATAATGGATTTACAAGTATTTTTCAAGATATTCCATCAACAAGAACAACTAATGATAGTACCATTGTCATTTGGAAAGAACAAAAGGACGGCACGTTTAAAGAAGAAAAAATACGATACACAGAAGATGTTTCTGCTATAGTAATCAATGCTTTGCGGAATTATACACCAAGTAGTGGTGGAGGAAGTATCATCGGAGATATGTTCGTCAAGTCTAAAGAAAATGGCTTTTCTGATTGGGGCAAGGAAGAAAATACTTCAGAAGCAAAATCTTCAACATCTACTTATTCGTTATCAGAATTTGCTTCTGTTAACCAAGTGGAAGATTTGAATGGAGATGGACTTATAGATTTTACAATCAATAACTACATCTACTACAATTTAGGTAATGGAACATACTTTAAAAGTCCACATAAGGGAAAAATATATGCAGCTGATCTAAACAATGATGGTTTACTTGACTATATAGATTTTGCTAAGGGAAATGTTGATTTATACATGATGCAAGCGAACGGCAAAATGTCTGAAAAGAGGACTATCTTTTCCAATTCAGCAATGACTAACATCTTCTTTGGCGACTTTGATAGAGATGGCGATGTAGACTTTCTGTTATATATTCCAGGTACAACTACCTATACTATTTTCTTTAGAAATGATGGAAATGGGGTATTCAAGAAGAAAGAAACTTATTTGGAAGGGATGTATACCTGCTTTGATTGCAAGGATTACGATGCCGATGGTTTGTATGAAATACTAGTTAGCAACACAGAAGCCTCAAAAGATTATCTTCTAAAATGCAATAAGAATTTTACCACAGATTTGATAGAGCTACCGGAGGACGAAAATAAAATTCTAGCATACTTCAATCATGATGGTATTACAGAAATCAACAGCGGTGCATCATATACGCCTCTTGCCAGTGCTAAAAAGAATACTCGTCCAGAAAAGATGGGTAAGCCTATTGCTGTACTTCAACCAGATGATGGAAAACTTAAAATAACATGGAAACAAGGTAAGGATGCCCAGACTTCTTCGTGTGATTTGACTTATGAATTGAGGATAGGAACAGCTCCTGGGAAAGGTGATGTTCTTTTTGTATGCTCGGCATGAGCATTGTCTAACGGGTGGAAGTCCCGAGTAAGCCCTAATAGCGGGAATTACATAGCCAAAGGCAAGGGTGTCCATCGTGAGTTGGAATCTGAAAGAAGCCGGCGGCAAACATCTGACCTAACGGACAGAAACTTCATACAAGGCATATGACCGTGGGTAAGGTTGCAAAACAAACCAAAGCCCGATAGCTATTCGGAACGGTCGGTGGAGTTTCCTTGAGCTTGCGAAAAAATGAAGTGGGTATAAGATGGAAAGACAGTGCTCTTATCCGAGGGGTCTCACGGACATGACGATTAGTTGCTTTTACGAAAGCCATGGAGTAAAGCTTGCCGTGAGAAGTCAGCAGACGCCATAGTAGTGCAATACTCGAT
>OBLI01000453.1_pt1 | contig 43421 bp, 31 predicted proteins | sample 1519701 | NCBI WGS metagenome assembly OBLI01 (sample SAMEA3663005, study PRJEB22513) | pig gut metagenome | biome: pig gut; feature: pig-associated habitat; material: faeces | place: France | collected 2012
ACTCACCTTGCACTATCTTTTCATAAAATAGGCGGCGGCTCGGAATAAGAAAAACAAAACTTTCAGCTTTGTTTTTCGTTCTTCACTCACCTTGCACTATCTTTGCCCCCATAACCTAACTTCTCTACTAATGTACGCAATCATCATCAATGCCGTAGCCGTGGTGGCCGGCAGTGCCATTGGTGCACTCTTCCGCAGAAGCATCAGCGAAAAATACATCAATGTCCTCAATACAGCCATGGGACTTTGTGCCTTAGTATTAGGCAGCAAAGTGGCCATGGAAAATATGCAAAAGTCAAACTATCCGGTACTCTTCATTTTCTGCCTGTCATTGGGCGGACTGGTGGGCACGGTCTGCAAATTGGACCAGCGCATGGAACGAGCCACCAAACGCATATCAACCACCAACCTCTCCGAGGGTATCACAACGGGCGTTCTGCTGTGCTGCGTGGGCACATTGGCCATGATGGGTCCCGTGATGAGCGCGCTCTATGGCGACAACACATACCTCATGACGGCAGCCACGCTCAACCTCGTCACCATGATTGTACTGGCCTCGTCCTATGGTTTCGGCACAGCGATCACGGCGGTGGTCGTGTTCATCTGGATGTCCGGCATCTACGGCATAGCCCTCCTGTCCAAAACATTCATTTCGGAAGAACTGATTTGTGAAGTTTCGTTAGTGGGTGGCATTCTGATTGCAGCCTCCGGTCTCGGCGTACTCCACATCAAGGACTGCAAAACCATCAATCTGCTGCCAGCACTAATCATGCCGATGGTATATTTAGCCGTTAAGAACCTGCTCACCCTGTGGATAGGAAGCTAAGCAGCAACCCCCTCGCTCTGCCCCACCCTATTTATTCTGCCGGCTAACGACCGACAGGACACAGTCCATTTTCCGGCCTTACAAAATAAATTCATCGCCCCACAGTGGTAGGCTGCGGGGCGATGTTGTTATGTATAAGGCGATGTCATTATTTGATGTGCTGGCGGATGCGTTGAAGGTAGTCGTTGAGTGCCACTTCATCCTTATTGTCAATGATGGCCAGGAGTTGCTTGAGCTCATCTCGGATTTTCGACACCTGCCCTCCGGTGCGGGGATTGAAGAGTATTTCGCGCAACAGGCAATCGTCCTCCCCCAACACGCCACGCGCTATCTGCATGTGGCGTTTGAAAGTGGTGCCGGGCGCATCCTGATGTTTCATCACCGCCGCAAACACAAAGGTGCTGACGAAAGGAATGCTCAGCGAGTAGGCCACGGTCTCGTCGTGTTCCTCAAACGAATATTCGCAAATATGCAGCCCGAGCCGGCTGTAGAGGTCGCGGAAGAAAATGCGGCCCATGTAGTCGCCTTCCGTAATGATAATGGCGTTCTCGTTGCTCAAAGCTCCCAGATTGGCAAAGGTGGGACCGAACATCGGGTGGGTGGACACATAGCGCATGCCCTGTTCTTCATAAAACGCTTTCAGCCCCGTCTTAACCGACGAAATATCGCTAAGGATGCAGCTCGGCGGCAGGTGAGGAATGACAGTGCGAAACACATCGAGGGTATATTTCAGCGTGACGGCATTGATAACTAATTCAGGCTCAAAATCATCTATCTCGTCCAGGCTGGTAAACCGCCGGGTGTTGTACATGAAGCGCAAGCGTTTGGGGTCAATATCATACACCGCCGTTTCGTGGTCAAAGCTTAACAAATCCACGAAAAAGGAGCCCATCTTACCGGCCCCCAATACCAGTATTCGCATGAGGATGTTTGTTTGATAAATGTATATTCAAGATAAAACATGCCGGAGGCAGCCCTCACGGCGAGCCCTGTGGCATCACGGGAACCGCCTCCGGCATGGCGCAACAATCGGGTGCGCCGCTTAGTTCTTGTTCATCACGTCAATCTGTTGCCGAACGCTCTCTTCGTGGATATTCTCGAAAACAGCTTTGACGAAGTCGGCCGACATACCGCACAGAACGCCCTGTGCACCACGCTTATAGAGGATTTCCGTGTAGCGTCCGGTCTGCACCACCGTCATGTCGTGTTCACGCTTATACTGACCTATCTCCCGGCTGATTCGCATACGTTTGGCAAGCATCTCGATGAGCGAATTGTCAATTTCGTCAATTTGGTGACGCAGGGCATCCAAGCTCTCGGTCGAAGCCGTGACGTTGCGGATAACGAGTTTGTCGAGGATAAAGTCGAGCACGTCGGGCGTAACCTGCTGTTTGGCATCGCTCCAGGCACAGTCGGGATTGCAATGGCTCTCCACAATGAGGCCGTCGAAGCCCAGGTCCATGGCCTGCTGGCAGAGCGGAGCCACCAACTCGCGCGCGCCACCAATGTGGCTGGGGTCGCCGAAGATGGGCAGTCCCGGCACACGGCGACGAAGCTCTATGGGGATGTGCCACATGGGCAGGTTGCGGTACAAGCGTTTCTCGTAGGTGGAAAAACCTCTGTGGATAACACCCAGGCGGGTAATGCCGGCCTGGTTGATACGTTCCAGTCCGCCAATCCACAGTTCCAGGTCTGGGTTCACGGGGTTCTTCACCAGCACGGGCACATCGTTGCCCTTCAGCGCATCGGCTATCTCCTGCATGGCGAAGGGGTTGGCCACGGTGCGGGCACCTATCCACAGCACATCGACACCGGCTTTCAAGGCCGCCTCCACATGGGCATGAGTGGCCACCTCGGTACATACTTTCATGCCGAGTTCCTTCTGCACGCGGTTGAGCCAGGCAAGGCCCTCCTCTCCGATGCCTTCGAAGCCTCCGGGCTTGGTGCGGGGTTTCCAAATGCCGGCACGAAACAGTTTGATACCTTTGCGAGCCAACTGGGTGGCAGTGTTCATCACTTGTTCCTCGGTTTCGGCCGAACAGGGTCCGGCTATCACGATGGGGCGTTTTACCTCGGCATCCTCGCCGAGCAAATTCATGGGAGTAAGGTTGAGTTCCATATATATAATTTATAATGTATATTGTATAATGAAGCCTGCGGCCATGGAGCAATGAATAATTTACAATTTACAATTTATAATGAAGGCTACGCCGATGGTGGCGGCAGTGATGTTCGTCCTGTACGTCGGTCGTAGACCTAATGTTCGTGCAAGGCGAGTGCAATAAGCTTGCTTAAATTGCCGAGCCGCAGCCGAACATATGTAATTATAAATTTAAAATTATCTCATTCCTCCGATGCGTTGCAATGCTTCAGCCAGCTTTTCTTCCTTGGCGCAAAGCGAGATGCGGATGTAGCGTTGGCCGTTCGAGCCGAAGATGAAGCCGGGAGTGATAAACACGCGGGCTTGATGAAGCACCTTTTCGGTGAGTTCTTCGCAGTCGGCATAGCTTTCGGGAATGCGTCCCCAAAGGAACATCCCCACCTGCGCCGGGTCGTACTGGCATCCCAAGGTTTCCATGATTTGGCCGGCCAACTTCCGACGGCGGGCATACACCTGCACATTGGCCTCCTCGTGCCAGGTATCGCTGTTCTGGTAAGCCTGCGCAGCAGCTAACTGAAGAGGACGGAAGGTGCCGGAGTCGATATTGCTTTTCACTTTCAATATCCAGCTGACAAAGCGGGCATTCGTGGCCAACATGCCCACGCGCCAACCGGGCATGTTATGGCTCTTACTCATGGAGTTGAACTCAATGCAGCAGTCCTTGGCACCCGGTATCTGCAAAATGCTGAGGTGTTCATGGCCCAGGATGAAGCTGTAGGGGTTGTCATTCACCACCACGATGCCGTGGCGACGGGCAAAGTCCACCAGTTTCTCGTAAGTGGCGCGACAGGCCGGTGCGCCGGTGGGCATATTGGGATAGTTGCTCCACAACAGGCGCACACCGCTCAGGTCCATTTGTTCCAGTTCGTCAAAATCGGGTTGCCACCCGTTTTCAGGCCGCAAGTTGTAGTTCACGATTTCACACCCCAGCAATTTGGAGAGCGAAGTGTAGGTGGGGTATCCCGGATTGGGCACCAGCACCTTCTCGCCGGGGTTGACGAAAGCCAAGGTGGTGTGCAGAATGCCTTCCTTGGAGCCGATAAGGGGTTGGATTTCCGTGTCGGGGTCAAGCGTCACGCCGAACCAACGTTGATAGAACTGCGCCATGGCCTTTCTCAGCTGCGGTATGCCTGCCGTGGGCTGATAGCCGTGGGCATCGGGCTTGGCGGCTTCGCGGCAAAGGGTTTGCACGGTTTCGTCAGAGGGCGGCATGTCCGGACTGCCGATGGCCAGGGAAATCACGTCCTTTCCTTCGGCGTTCATCCGGGCCACTTCTTTTCCCTTGCGCGAGAAATAGTATTCCTGCACTCCCTGCAAGCGCAGGGCGGGCTGTATGTCGATATTATTTTCCTGCATATTCTCCCAAAATTTTTAATTCGCGAATGAGGGGGCGCACGGCATCAATGCTTTGGCGGTAGCGCACATAGTCATCGTAGGCCACGTCCACATAGAACAGATATTCCCACTCTCTGCCGATGATGGGCAACGATTGGATTTTAGTCAGATTGATTTTATAGAACGAGAAGATACTCAACACCTGCGAAAGCGAACCCTCCTCGTGGGGCAAGGCAAAGACCATGCTGCTCTTGGTGGTGCGATGCAGGTCGCGAAGCTTGTCGGCCGACCAAGGATCGGACAAGACGAGGAAACGGGTATAGTTGTGCTTGTTGTCCTCAATGCCCTGCTCCAGCACCTTCATGCCGTACAGGGGTGCAGCCCCGGCATGGCAGATGGCAGCATGACCGCGAAGCCGTTTGCGACTGATTTCCTCGGCAGCCCCGGCGGTATCACCGGCTTCGACCACCCTGACCTGCGGATGCTTGTTCAGGAAACCGCGACATTGCATCAGAGCCACGGGATGCGAATTAACTTCAGTGATGGTGTCCCAATCGTCCTCGGGCAGACACATTATGCTGTGTTCAATGTGCAATTTGTGTTCCCCCACGATGGTCATGCCGCTCTCGCGCAGCAGCTCGTAGTTATGGAGCAAACTGCCGGCAATGGTATTTTCAATCGCCATGAGCCCCAAGCGGGAATAGTCGTCGCGCATCTCGCTGAAAATCTGCTCAAACGTATCGCAACAAATCAGTTCCACCTCATCCTCGGCAAAGTACTGATGGGCAGCTATATCGTGAAAAGAGCCCCGAATGCCTTGAATCGCTATCTTCTTCATTCAATCTTATAAAAAGAAAACCCGCCTCCGTAAGGAAGCGGGATTTCGTAAAGTTTTTATTCTTTAAAATGGTTGGCATACGACATCCCGCTTCGCTTGTCCGGCAAAGTAAAAATAAAAACCGTAAAAGAAGCATGCGTGAGCCATCATTATGTTTATTATTGAGAGGTTTACGGTGGCAAAAGTAAGTCTTTATTTGTTATTAGCAAACATTTAGTCATTTTTTTCAAGTTTGAAGGTTATGAGGGATAAGGTTATGAGGTTATAAAGTTACTTCGGTGCGGCTACCTTGACTACCTCAGCCCATCTTTTACAAACTTGTGAAAACGGGAGTTTCCTTCGCGCGCGCGTATACGTATCTTAATTCCCGAAAAAAGCCTTCACCCTTTCACATAGAGCGCGTTTCCCGCTGATTTTCAATAGTTTCAAGTGTGAAGGCTTTGATTTTAAAGCCTTCACAACATTCACATTTCAAAACTTGTATTTCACACACGGTGCCCCTCCCATCACTGTGTAAAACCCGTTCATTACAGAAGAAAACATCCCTGAAAAGGCGTCAACCTTTTTGGGAAACGGTCAACTTTTTCAGGAAACGGCAAACAAAAAAGCTGCATTTTTCAGTTGAAAAGTCAGCCCAAACAGGAAAGGCTCTGTGAATGCTTGTGAATACTTGAAAACCTCAAGCCTTCACACTTGAAACGTATGAAAATCAATGAGAAACACACTCTGTGTGAAGGGGTGAAGGCTTTTTTCGGAGTTTTAAATGCGTATACACGCGCGCGAAAGCAAAGCGGGAAATACGTTCATCAGCCACGAGCAAGAGCCGGAACATGCACCATCGGCGGACTATTTTTTTCTACTCGTCGAGTTGGTAAAAATAGTCGGGAACTTTTTTCGCCAACTCAACGACTTTAGCGCGCCAATGCGCAAGCGGAAAAACACCTGTTTTGTATGAGTGTAAAGATAATTTAATTACTTTTGCTCCATCGTTACCTCAAAGGTAGCGAAGAGGTTGCAAAGCGAAAAGCAACGACGACTATTCATCGTTCATATGCGACCTACGGAACTCACTTCATCACCATCACAAACTCCTAATGTCATGAAATTTATTTCGTGGAACGTGAACGGCCTGCGGGCCTGCTGTGGCAAGGGCTTTGCCGATGCCTTCAACGCACTCGATGCTGACTTTTTCTGTCTGCAAGAAACAAAAATGCAGGACGGACAACTCGACCTGACTTTTGAGGGCTACCGCAGCTTTTGGAACTATGCCGAAAAGAAAGGCTATTCCGGTACGGCTATCTACACGTGCCACGAACCGCTCGCCGTCACTTACGGACTGGGACTGGAGGAGCACGACCACGAGGGGCGTGTCATCACGCTGGAGATGCCTCAGTTCTTCCTCGTCACGGTCTACACCCCCAATGCGCAGGACGGTTTGAAACGGCTGGACTACCGCATGACGTGGGACGACGCTTTCCGGGCATACATCCGCCGGCTTGACGAACGGAAACCGGTGGTGATTTGCGGCGACCTCAACGTGGCGCATCAGGAAATCGACCTGAAGAACCCGAAGACGAACCGCAAGAACGCCGGCTTCACCGATGAGGAACGAGGCAAGTTCTCCGAACTCCTCGGCATCGGCCTGACGGACACCTTCCGCTTTTTCAATCCCACCCTCGAAGGGGCCTATTCCTGGTGGTCCTACCGCTTCAAGGCAAGGGAGAAGAACGCCGGGTGGCGCATTGACTATTTCCTGGTGTCGAACCGGCTGCAGCCGGCCTTGCGGCAAGCACTCATCCACAACGAGGTGTTCGGCTCTGACCATTGTCCCGTGGAGGTGGACATTGACTTTCCCGGGGAAAATCTGTAGCAACCGGCCCGCCTGGTTCGTCTAAACGATAAAAAATGCATTCTTCTTATTAAATCTCTTTCTCTATTATGAAACAGTTTTTCAAATACGTGTTGGCCACCATCGTCGGTATGCTGTGTGTGGCCGCGTTGATGTTCCTGATGGGACTGGCCACGCTGGGCAGCATCGCTTTGTCAAGTTCATCCGAACCTGTCGTGGAAGACGGCAGCGTGTTGCGTCTGTCGTTGAGCGGTTCGCTGAGCGAACGGGCCGTGGACGATCCGTTCTCCTCCTTCATGGGCAATGAAGCCTTGGAGTCGCAGGGCCTGGACGACATGATCAAGGCCATCCGCGTGGCCAAGGACAACGACAATATCAAGGGCATCTATATAGAAGGCGGCATTTTCTCGGCCGACTTCGCTTCGTTGCAGGAACTGCGTGCCGCACTGCTCGACTTCAAGAAAAGCAAGAAATTCGTGGTGGCTTACTCCGACAATTATCTGCAGGGTGCCTATTACATAGCCTCAACCGCCGACAAGGTGTGGCTCAACCCGAGCGGCATGGTGGACTGGCGCGGCATTGCCTCGCAACCCATATTCTTTACCGAACTGCTGGAAAAAATCGGCGTGAAGATGCAGGTGTTCAAGGTGGGCACGTACAAGAGTGCCGTGGAACCTTACATCTTGACGCAGATGAGCGATGCCAACCGCGAACAGGTTTCTTCCTTTGTAGGCGACATCTGGCAGCAGATGGTGAAGGATGTGGCCGCTTCGCGCCGGGTGAAGGCTGACAGTCTGAACGCTTACGCCGACCACTACATCACCTTTGCCGCTGCCAAAGACTATGTGAAAATGAACTTGGTAGACTCGCTCACGTATATCGACGGCGTGCGCGCCAAACTCCGCTCCCTGTCCGCACAGGACGAGGTGAAGCTGGTGGAAGTGCAGGAAGTGGCTAAACTCTACAAACCGGAAAAATCAGATAACGAAGTGGCCGTTTACTATGCCGAAGGCGACATCGTGGACGAGGCTGCCGAGGGCGTTTGGAGTGCCAACGCTCCGCAAATCGTGGGGCAGCAGGTCGTGGCCGACTTGGACAAGCTGGCCGACGACGACGATGTGAAAGCCGTGGTGCTGCGCATCAACTCGGGAGGCGGCAGTGCCTACGCTTCGGAACAGATGTGGCGCGCCATCCAGTTGCTGAAGAAAAAGAAGCCCGTAGTGGTATCCATGAGCGGTATGGCAGCTTCAGGCGGCTACTATATGTCGTGCGGTGCTGACTACATCGTGGCCGAACCCACCACGCTGACGGGTAGCATAGGCATCTTCGGCATGGTGCCCGACGCTTCGGGTTTGCTCGTCGACAAGCTCGGCCTCCACTTCGACGTGGTGAAGACCAACGAGGCTGCCGACTTCGGCGCATCGGGCCGTCCGTTCTCGCCGGCTGAAGCCGCTGCCATGCAGGGCTACGTGAACCGTGGCTACGCCCTCTTCCTCAGCCGTGTGGCCGCCGGGCGCAAGATGAAAACGGAGGAGGTGGACCGCATTGCCCAAGGTCGCGTTTGGACGGGCAACCAGGCTTTGAAACTCAAATTGGTCGACAAGCTCGGCACGCTGGATGATGCCGTGGCCGAAGCCGCCCGCCGCGCCAAGGTGAAGGACTATGCCGTGGCATCCTACCCCGCACAAGCTTCGTGGATGGACAACCTGATGCAGAAAATGCAGGGCGACGATTACTTAGAGCAGAAGTTGCAGGTATCGCTGGGCGAGTACTACGCTCCTCTCCGCTTCATCCGTTCGCTCCGCAACAAGCGCGACATGATCCAGGCCCGGATACTGTTTGAACCGAACTTTGTGAAGTAATGAATAATATATAATGAGGGTGTTCCTCTAATGTATAATGTATAATGAAGTCTACGACCGACATACAGGACGATGCAGAACCGCCGCCACCAACGGCGTAGCTCTCATTATACATTATACATTTTACATTATACATTGTCTAGTCGGTCGTAGACCTCATTATACATTATACATTTTACATTATACATTAAATTCTCCATGTCAATCCTGTTATCTCCCCTCTCCCTCCTTTGGGGCCTCATCGTTTGGCTGCGCGGCAAACTGTTCGATTGGGGATGGCTGCCATCGCGTAGCTTTCCCCTGCCGGTCATCTGCGTAGGCAACCTCGCCGTGGGAGGAACAGGGAAGACGCCGCATGTGGAACACATCCTCCGACTGCTCCACGCCCACGGTTACCGCGTGGCCATGCTCTCGCGAGGCTATGGCAGGAAGACCAAAGGGTATGTCCTCGCCCACGAACGGCATACGGCGGAGGAAATCGGCGACGAACCATTGCAGATACGCCGTAACTGCCCCTTCGCCACCGTGGCCGTGTGTGAGCGGCGTGTGGAGGGCATCGAACGGTTGTTGCAGCTGACACCCGCTCCGCAAGTGGTGGTGCTCGATGACGCTTACCAACACCGGTATGTGCGTGCCGGCTTTAACGTGTTGCTCACGGCAGCCTCACGCCTCTACACCGCCGACCACCTGCTGCCTTGGGGACGGCTGCGCGAACCTGCCGGGGCGGCACGGAGGGCACAGGCCATTGTCGTCACCAAATGTCCGCCCGACAGCTGCCCGGCACTCAAGGTGTTGCCCGGACAGAAACTCTTTTACAGCCGCATCTGCTACGGCACGCCCCGGCCATGGGAGGCACAGCTCGCAGTACCTCAGGACGACACTGCATCGGCAGCCTCCGCCCCGTCGTTAGCCGGGCAGAAGGTGTTGCTCGTCACAGGCATTGCCCATCCCGAACCCCTCATCCGCCACCTGCAAGCGTGCGGGGCAGCAGCGGTTGACGCGCTTTCCTTCCCCGACCACCACGCCTTCAGCCGTCGCGATGCCGAACGCATCAACAGCCGCTACAAGCAGGGCGCAGCCACCTGCGTGCTGACCACACAGAAAGATGCCACCCGGTTGCAAGTCATCCAGAAGTGGCTCAGTCCTGAACTTATCAATCACCTATTAGTGCAGCCCATCACCGTCAAGGTGGAGGCAGCACCGGAAACATCATCAGATTTCAACCAAACCATTTTGCAATATGTTGACAGCCATACAAGAAACAGCTGCGTGGATTAAGCAGCACACCACCATGCGCCCCCTCACCGCCATCGTGCTCGGGACGGGACTGGGCCGTCTGGCGCAGGAAATCGAGATAGAAGAAGCCTTTCCTTATCAGGATATTCCCAACTTCCCCGTTTCGACAGTAGAAGGCCATTCTGGCAAGCTCATCTTTGGCCGCCTCGGCGGCAAGGAAGTGATGGCCTTGCAGGGACGTTTCCACTATTATGAAGGCTACGACATGAAGCAGGTAACCTTCCCTGTCAGGGTGATGTACGAACTGGGCATCAAGAACCTCTTCGTGAGCAACGCAGCGGGCGGCATGAACCCCGACTTTGAAATCGGCGACCTCATGCTCATCAAGGACCACATCAACTTCATGCCCGAACATCCGCTTCACGGCCCCAACTTCCCCACCGGCCCGCGTTTTCCCGATATGCACGAGGCTTACGACCACAAATTTCTGGAACTGGCCCGGCAGATAGCCCGCGAGAAGGACATCCGTGTGGTCGAGGGCGTTTACCTTGCCACGCAAGGCCCCACCTTTGAGACCCCGGCTGAATACAAGATGTACCATATCTTCGGAGCCGATGCCGTCGGCATGTCCACTGTGCCCGAAGTCATCGTGGCTCACCATTGCGGCATCCGCGTGTTCGGCATCAGCATCATCACCGACCTCGGCGTGGAGGGCAAGATTGTGGAAGTGAGCCACGAAGAGGTGCAGCGTGCCGCCGATGCCGTGCAGCCGCTGATGGCAGAAATCTTCCGCGAACTGGTGCAGCGCGCGTGCTGAACGCAGGAGCAGAGGTGCACTTTGCATTTTTCCTGATGATTGCTCCTTCTGCATCATTCTCTGTTAGCCCTAAATACTAAATTCCCCCACTCTCAACGGGTTCTTCACTTTCTAATAGATTGGCAACATCATGAAATACCCCATCGGCATACAGAGCTTCGACCGGCTGCGTGAGGACGGCTACGTCAAAGCCTCTTTGGTACGCTGACTGATAAGGTTGCGCTCAATACACGGAAAGAGCTTTTGTTAATAATGTTTTTTCTCCAAAGGTGGCTCACGAACCCCATTATCATAGGTTGACAATCAAGAAAATTGAAAAGAAGATAACCAAGAGGTAGAAGAATAAAAAAAGTATATATCAAGCCTGAGAGATGCAGGCGTATAAGATTGAAGCTTTACAGATGCTGGCTGCATCGGATTCTGAAACAGGGAAATACTTGTTTAAGAAAGAACAAACTCCCTATGATTACAATGAAGATATGTGGTAATCGAGTATAAATAACCCACAGAAGGCTGCAATCGGTATTTACCGTTTGCAGCCTTCTGTGGGTTTGTAGGCCAAGCGTTTACTACAAACCAATATAATAAACTACGCTTTGCGAGGCATGACATTCAAGCTCGCCTTACATTATCGCTTCATTCCCTAATCACTTACTTTGCATAAGATAGGCGGCGGCTCGGAAGAAGAAACTAAAACTGTCGTTTTGTTTCGTTCTTCTCTCGCCTTGCACTATCTTCCATAAAAAGGGTTGTTCTAAAAATAAATTCCGAGCGTCTACATAGCCCATAGAACTCATATTTAGAACAACGCTTTGGCCTTTTACATGGCCTCCAACATCCGCTTCAGTACCACGGTGGCCGAAATTTCGCGGTTGGCAGCTTCGGGTATGACGAGGGAACGAGGGGACTCGATCACGTCGTCCGTCACAATCATGTTGCGGCGCACGGGCAGGCAGTGCATGAAATGGGCGTTGTCCGTCACGGCCATGTGTGCCGCATCGACGGTCCAGGAACGGTCGGCGTGGAGCACACGGCCATAGTCCGCGGGGCGCGTTACGCCGGGACAACTCCAGTTTTTGGCATAGACGAAGTCGGCACCTTCCAGTGCCTTCAGCTGGTCGTATTCCACCCGTGCATCGCCCACAAACAGCGGATCGAGCTCGTAGCCTTCCGGGTGCGTGACTACCAGTTCCACGTCGGCTGCACGCATCCACTCGGCGAAACTGTTGGGCACGGCCTGCGGCAAAGCACGGGGATGGGGTGCCCAGGTGAGCACTACCTTGGGACGCGGTTTCTGCTTGTGCTCGTTGATGGTGATGAGGTCGGCAAAGGCCTGGAGCGGGTGAGCCGTGGCACTCTCCATAGAGAATACCGGTTTGCCGCTGTAACGGATGAACTGCGAGAGTATGTTCTCGGCATAGTCGGCCTCGCGGTTCTGCAGGCCGGCAAAGGTGCGCACGCCGATGAGGTCGCAGTAGGATGCCATCACGGGGATGGCCTCCAGCAGGTGTTCGCTCTTGTCGCCGTCCATGACCACGCCGCGCTCCGTTTCCAGTTTCCACGCGCCTTGGTTCACATCGAGCACCACCACGTCGAGGCCCAAGTTGCGAGCGGCCTTCTGGGTGGACAGGCGGGTGCGCAGCGAGTTGTTGAAGAAGATGAGCAACGCGGTGCGATGGCGGCCCAGGTGTTCGTAGCGGTAACGGTCCTGTTTGATTTCTGCTGCTTCTTGCAGGGCTTTGTCGAGCGGTCCGAGGTCGGAAACATGAAGAAATGAGTGCATGTTGTAATCTGTGTTTGGAGTGTTCTACGTTTTGTGCCGGCCGACATGCCCTTTAGGTGTTGCAACGTCGGTTTCTGCCTCGCAAAAGTACGCATTTATCTTGGATAGGGCGTTTCAGCCATCCGATTTGTCATTTCCGGCGGCGGAGTTGTCTGTGTATCTCATGCTGGGTACAACTTGAACAAGTGATGCATACGCTGACAAGGCTGCGTTCGGCAATGCTGAAGCGGCCGTTTGATACAAATATAGGTTAACAATCAGTCATGATACGCGGAAAACACTAACTTTGCACCCATCCTAATTTTCCAAAAACATGACATTATGAAAAAAACGCTTCTGTTGATTGCCATCGCAGCCACCACTTTCGCTTTTGGCTGCGCCAAAAAGTCTGCTTCTGCCGATACGAATTCCACAGAAAACGTGACTGCCGCGCCGGTGCAGGCCGACTCGGTGAAATCGGTGGTGCGCAGCATCCCCACCAACGTGTCGGGCGCCGATATCCTCACGACCATCGCCAGCAACTACAAGGGCAAGGTGGTGCTCTTCGACTTTTGGGCCACCTGGTGCGGTCCCTGCCGCATGGCCATGAAGCAGATTGACGACATCAAGCCCGAACTGGCCAAGAAAGGCTGCGTGTTCGTGTACGTGGCAGGCGAGAACTCGCCCGAGGAAACGTGGAACAAGATGATTGCCGGCATCGAGGGCGAACACTACCGCTTGACGGACAAGCAGTGGGGCGAATTGTGCCGCCACCTCAACATTCCCGGCATCCCGGCCTATCTGCTGTTGGGCAAAGACGGAAAAAGGGCTTATGACAACTTGAGTGAAGGTGGTTACCCGGGCAGCCAAATCCTCCAGAATAATATCGAGGTGGCGCTGACGAAGTAACAAGTTATATAAAGGTCATTTCCACTTTTTACCCAGTGCGTAAATACGGAACAACGGCCTTGTTGGCCATCGTCTTTGTGCTCGTGCTCACCGGACTGCGTTCGCGTCAGTCTGATGAAACCGAACCGACTGCCGCACTGTCGCAACCAATGGCTGTGCCCGATGCTTCGGGCGATGGATCGGGCCATCGTGATGCAGCGGCGCAGCCGGAGGAAGGCTCCTTGCCCGAGGGGCTGGAAATTCCGCGTTACGAAAGCAGCCGGGGTGGCCAGATTATCCACCACACGGGGTTCACGCTGAGCTACGATGCCGATTTCAAAACGCCCGGGTGGGTGGCGTGGCAACTCACGGCGCAGGAAGCCGAAGGCGAGGAGCCGCGCGCCAAATCGTTCCGCCCCGACCCCGACGTGCGTGGTGCCAAGGCTTATTCGGAGGACTATTCCCACTCCGGCTACGACCGTGGGCACATGGCACCGGCGGCCGACATGAAATGGAGCGCGCAGGCCATGGAGGAAAGTTTCTACATGACAAACGTCTGCCCGCAAAACCGCAACCTGAACCGGGGCGATTGGAAAGACCTGGAGGAACTTGAACGCGAATGGGCCACCCGCTACGGTGCGGTCTGTATCGTGGCCGGCCCATTGTACGAAACGAAAAATCCGAAGCGCATCGGCAACCACCGCGTGGCCGTGCCCGACGGTTTCTTCAAGGTGCTCTTGGTGGGAAACACCTCGCAGCCCAAAGCCTACGGGTTCGTATTCAAGAACGAGGCGGGCAGCCGGCCGCTTACGGACTATCAGCACACGGTGGACGAGGTGGAGGAGCTGACCGGCATGGACTTCTTCCCGGCTTTGCCCGATGAGGTGGAGCAACGCGTGGAAGCAGAAATGCCTGCACTGCGGTAAACGTTACTGTTGTAACTATGGGTTATAAGGTTTGGGTCGTTTTCGCTCCCAGGGTTATGAGGTTATAAAGTTACTGTTGTAACGCTTGAACATCGACCGCTCAAATAGTAATCTTATAACCTCATAACCTAAAAACTCATAACCTCAGCCATAACCTCATAACCTCCCAATCATAAATAAGGAGTAAAACAGATGAAACGGAAAATTCTGGTGGCCATGTCCGGCGGTGTAGACAGCTCTGCCGTCTGCCTGATGTTGCAGGAGCAGGGCTACGAAGTGGTGGGCATGACGATGCGCGTGTTCGACCTGCCCCGTCAATTTGCCGACGGTGCGGAGGAGCCCGACTTCGTGCGCTCAGCCCGCGAACTGGCAGACCGGTTAGGCATTGCACACCATGTGGCCGATGTGCGTCAGGAGTTCCGCGACAGCATCGTACAATATTTTCTCGACGAATACGAAGCCGGCCGCACCCCCAACCCCTGCGTGCGCTGCAACCGTTTCTTCAAGTTCCGGCTGATGGAAGAGTGGGCCGACCGTCTGGGTTGCGACCTCATGGCCACAGGCCACTATGTGCGCACCTTGCACCACACCGACGGCCTCATCTACCTGCTCACAGGCACCGACCCGCGCAAGGACCAGAGCTATTTCCTCTGGCGCGTGCCCCAGCGCATCCTGCGCCGCTGCGTGTTCCCCTTGGGCGGAATGGAGAAGTCCCAAGTGCGGGCTTACCTTGACGAGAAAGGCTTCGCCGTAAGGGCTCGCCAGTCGGAGTCGATGGAAGTGTGCTTCGTGGAAGGCGACTACCGCGACTTCCTGCGCCGCTACCGTCCCGAACTGGCCCGGCAGGTGGAGGGTGGGCTCTATGTCAATGCACAGGGCAAAACCTTGGGGCGACACCTCGGAGTACCCTTCTACACGGTGGGACAGCGCAAAGGCTTGGGTATCGCCCTCGGCAGTCCGGCCTACGTGTTGCGCCTCAACGCCGAAAAGAACACCATCGTGCTGGGCAACGAACAGGATTTGCTCACCGACGTGTTCTTTGCCGAACAGCCCGAATGGGTGAACGAAGACGCATTTTTCTCCTGCCCCTCGCTCGCTGTGCGCATCCGTTACCATGCCACACCCGTGGCCTGCACCGTGCAACGGCTGGACAACGGCCTGCTGCTGGTAAGGACCGCAGAGAAAGTGAGTGCCGTAACGCCCGGTCAGAGTGCCGTATTCTACGAAGACGAGCGCATAGTGGGAGGGGCCGTCATTGCTAATCAAAAAGGAATTGGACAATATGTATAAAAAGATTATCCTACTCTTATTGGCTTGCCTCAGCTGGGGCGCAGGCAACGCTCAGACCGAAGAACCGGAGGAACAGACCGTTTTCCGGAAAATCCCCAAGACGTACCGTTACCGTGTGGCCTTCACCGACAAAAAGAACAACGGCTACAGTCTGAAACATCCCGAAGCCTTCCTTTCGGCGCGCTCGCTCGAACGCCGTGCCCGCTACGGGCTGAAGGTGGACCATCACGACCTGCCCGTTACGCCGGCCTATCTTGACTCCTTGCGCCAAATGGGCCTGAAGGTGTGCAACTGGAGCAAGTGGAACAACACGGCGGTGGTGGAGTTGGCCGACACCACCCTGATGCAGCAGGTGCGCCGGCTGAAATTCGTCCAAGGCGACCGTCTGGTGCGTATCTCGCCCGACAGTGTGCCGGTGAAGTCGCCGGCCTCGCGGCATGATTTGCTGGCTCCGAAGCGCGACACGCTGGAAACTTTCTACGGTCATGCGAATTCGCAGAACGAGATGCTGGGCGTGGACTCGCTCCACCGCGCCGGCTATCGCGGAGCGGGCGTGCTGATAGCCGTTATCGACGGCGGTTTTTTCAATGCGGACATCATTCCCGGATTAAAACAGGCCAAGGTGCTGGGTACGCGCAACTTCGTTCGCCCTGAACAGAGCGTCTACGACGAGGCGCAGCCCCACGGCATGATGGTGCTTTCGTGCATTGCCGCCAACGAGCCGAACTCCTTTGTGGGCACTGCGCCGGAGGCCTCGTTCTACCTGTTGCAGAGCGAGGACAGCGAAACGGAACAGCTGGTGGAGGAAGACAACTGGTGCGCCGCCGTGGAATATGCCGACAGCCTGGGCTGCGACATGATAACGAGCTCACTGGGCTACCAGCTCTTTGACCACGAAGAAATGAACCACTACTATTGGGAACTGGACGGCGCGACGGCGTTGAACAGCCGAAGCGCGTCGTTGGCGGCCAGCCGGGGCATTTTGCTGCTCAACAGCGCGGGCAATTCGGGTGCCGATCCGTGGAAGAAAATCGGCGTGCCGGCCGATGCCAAGGATATGCTGACCGTGGGTGCCGTTACCTTCCAACGCCGCAACACGGTTTTCTCTTCGTTAGGTAACGCAACCGACGGACGCATCAAGCCCAACGTGATGGCGCAGGGACAGTTCTGCGCAGTGTACGACGTTGACGGCACGGTGGGCCGGGTCAACGGCACTTCCTTCTCCTGCCCCATCATGTGCGGTGCCGCCGCCTGCCTCATTCAGCAGTTCCCCCACAAACGCCCCACGGAAATTATCGATGCTTTGCAGCGAAGCGGAAACAATGCCACACATCCCGACAACGTCTATGGCTACGGCATCCCCTCGCTCCCCAAAGCGGCGGAATGGCTGAAGAAACGCTAAGCGCGGAGATGGCCTCATGGTGAAAGGCTGGGTACGTAAGGCGGAATTGCTGAGGAACATTGAACGCCTAAGCACCTTTGCCTCCCTCTCGCCCCCAATTATAAATTATACATTGTAAATTATAAATTAAAAAACATCCCCTTGCCCCTCTCACTTCGTCCCCAAGCTGCGGCTTCGCCACGAACCGCACTGAGCCTGTTTGAGCTCAACAGCATGGTCCACGCCGTGTTGCAGCATACCCTGCCCGACACCTATTGGTTGGCGGCAGAGGTGGGAGAGATGCGCGTGGCCTCCAACGGACATTGCTACTTGGAATTCGTACAGAAGGATGAAGTCGGGGGAACGCTCGTGGCCAAGGCAAGAGGCCACATCTGGCGGCAAAGCTACGTGAACATCAGCGCACAATTCCGGCACGCCACGGGGCAGGACCTGCGGGCCGGGCTGAAGGTGCTGGCCGAGGTGGAGGTAACTTTCCATGAACTCTACGGCTATTCTCTCCACGTGGTCGACATTGACCCCACCTACACCCTCGGCGACCTGGCCGCCCAACGGCAGGCCATCATCCGCCAGCTGGAGGCCGACGGTGTCATCAACCTGAACAAGGAAATCCCCCTGCCCCGGCTCATCCGCCACGTGGCGGTCATCTCCAGTGCCACCGCCGCCGGCTACGGCGACTTCTGCCGACAGTTGGAACAAAGCGGCTATGGCTTCGAGGTGCAACTCTTCCCCGCCGTGATGCAAGGGGACGGGGTGGAGCAAAGCGTGATAGCTGCCCTCGACCGCATTGCCACTAAAACCGACAGATGGGACGTGGTGGTCATTATCCGTGGCGGCGGCTCGTCCTTAGACCTCCACGGCTTCGACACCTACCTACTGGCCGCCAACGTGGCGCAGTTCCCGTTGCCCGTGCTCTCGGGCATTGGGCACGAACGGGACGACACTCTGGTGGACCTCGTGGCCCACACCCGTCTGAAAACGCCTACCGCCGTGGCCGCCTTCCTCGTACAACTCCGTGAGGACGAAGCCATCTGTTTGTACCAACTCGCACAACGGTTGCAGCAAGCAGTAGCGGCACAGTTAGAGGGGCACGGCAAACAGTTGACCGCGCTGACCCACCGGTTGCAGCTCGCCGCCACGCAGTATGTGCATTGGCAACAGCAACGCCTGCTGCGCCATCAGACTCGGCTGGATGTGGGCGCGCAAATCGTGTTCCAAAACGAACGCCACCGCCTTGAGCTGTTCCGTCAGCGGGCGGCGCAGGCGGTAAAGGAGCGCATCAGCCAGGAGCGTCACCGGTTGGAAATGCAGGAGCACAACCTGCAACTGGCCTCGCCCGAGCGCATCCTCCGCATGGGCTATACGCTGACCACGAAGGACGGCGAGATGGTACAGTCGGCGGATCAGCTCGTACCGGGCGACCGCATCGTGACACACTTTGCCGACGGCGAACGGATCAGCGTGGTACAACCCTTTCAAGAATGAACAATAACTCCATCGTGATATGCCACAGAAAAGCAAGACCTACGAAGAAAAGATGCAGGAGCTGGAGGAGAACGTAGCACAGATAGAAAGCCGCTCCCTCCCGCTCAACCAGCTCGTCGCGAAGCTGAAAAGTTCGCTCAAGCTCGTGGAGGAATGCCAAAAAGAACTGCAGCGCATAGAAACGGACGCTAACAGATTATTACAGCATGAGCAAGAATAAATTATCCAAGTTTGCCGACATGGAACACTACCCCCACGTGTTCCAAGCCGGTAACGTGGCGGTCGACCCCACGCCCTTCCCGCTGCGTGGCCGGTGGAACGAAGATTTCTTCCACAACGACCACCCCATCGTGTTGGAGCTGGGCTGCGGCCGGGGCGAATACACCGTGGGCTTGGGTCGCCTTTTCCCTGAAAAGAACTTCATCGGCGTGGACATCAAGGGAGCACGGATGTGGACGGGCGCGACAGAGTCGCTTCAGGCCGGCATGACGAACGTGGCCTTCCTGCGCACCCACATCGAGTTCATTGACCGCTTCTTCGCTCCCGGCGAGGTGGCGGAGATATGGCTCACCTTCTCCGACCCGCAGATGAAAAAAGCCACCAAACGCCTCACCTCCACCTATTTCCTCCAACGCTACCGCCGTTTCCTTCGCCCCAACGGACTCATCCACCTCAAGACGGACAGCAACTTCCTGTTCACCTACACCCGGCTGATGGTGGAGAAAAACCGGTTGCCTGTGGCGTTCCTCACCGATGACCTGTACCACACGCTCTCGGCCACGACCGACGAGGAAGTCCGCCAGATATTAGGCATACAAACCTACTATGAGCAGCAATGGATTTCGCGCGGTCTGACCATCAAATACCTCAAATTCCAACTGCCGCAAGAAGGCGAGCTGGAAGAGCCGGAGGTGGAAATAGAACTCGACGATTACCGCAGCTACAACCGCTCCAAGCGTTCGGGCTTGGAAAAGAGCAAATAAAACGGTCCCTGAAAACGTATTTTTGAAAACCTTTAAACACCAGACAGCCATGTTGAAGCATATAGTAATGTGGAAATTCATTGACGGCGCACAGGATAAATCCGCCGTTGAGCACGCCCTTTGGATGAAGTGCCATCTGGAAGCACTCGTGGGCGTAGTGCCTGAAATCAAGCAGTTGGAAGTGGGTGTCAACACGAGCAGCAGCCCGATGGCCTACGATGCCGTACTCACCCTCGTGGTGGACGATGTCGAGGCCCTGCAGCGTTACCGCCAACACCCGGCCCATCAGGAAATATCCCAGTATTGCCATGCCGTACGCAGTGCCCGTGTGGTGGTAGATTATAAACTGTTGTAAGGTGATTAGGTTATAAGGTGAAGAGGTTATAAAGTTACTACGTAACTCGGTTATAAGGTTATGGGGTTATAAGGTTATAAAGTTACTACTGTGACACCTGAATACCATCCACTCAAATAGTAAATTTATAACCTCATAACCTCATAACCTCAGCAATAACCTCATAACCCAAAAACCTCATAACTTTGGGAGCACAGCGACCATCACCTTATAACCTTCTCTCACCCTCCCGACGTGCGCAACTCAAACAGACTGTAACCCATGCAACTCTATCCCAAACTCATCACAGACGCACTGGCCACCGTACGCTATCCCGGCACGGGCAAGAACCTCATGGAAGCCGGCATGGTGGAGGACGACCTCCGCATCGATGGCCTCAGCGTCAGTTTCTCCCTCATCTTTGAAAAATCAACCGACCCGTTCCTCAAATCCGTGGTCAAGGCTGCCGAAGCCGCCATCCACACCTATGTGGACAAGTCGGTACAGGTGACCATCCACACCAAGACTCTGCAGGCCGCCCGGCCCGAACCCGGCAAGATGTTGCCGCAGGTGAAGAACGTCATCGCCGTCAGTTCCGGCAAAGGCGGCGTGGGCAAGAGCACCGTGGCCGCCAACCTGGCGGTGTCCCTGGCCAAGCTCGGCTACAAGGTCGGACTGCTCGATGCCGACATCTTCGGGCCTTCCGTTCCCAAAATGTTCCACTTGGAGGCGGAACGCATCTTCGCCGAACAGCGCGACGGGCGGCAGCTCCTCATCCCGGCCTATAAATACGGAGTGAAGATACTCTCCATCGGCTTCTTCGTCAACCCCGACACGGCCACGCTGTGGCGCGGCGGCATGGCCTCGAACGCACTGAAGCAACTCATTGCCGACACCGACTGGGGCGAACTGGACTACTTTATCCTCGACACGCCTCCCGGCACCTCCGACATCCACCTCACGCTGCTCCAGAACCTGGCCATCACGGGAGCCGTCATCGTCAGCACCCCGCAGGCCGTGGCCCTGGCGGACGCTCGCAAGGGCATCGACATGTACCGCAACGAGAAGGTGAATGTGCCCATCCTGGGACTGGTGGAGAACATGGCGTGGTTCACTCCCGCTGAACTTCCCGAAAACCGCTATTACCTCTTTGGTCGCGAAGGCGTGAAGCGTCTGGCCGAAGAGATGCAGGTGCCGCTGCTGGGGCAAATCCCCTTGGTGCAGGGCATTTGCGAGAGCGGCGATGCCGGCGAGCCCGCTGCGGTGGCCGACAACACCATGACGGCCACGGCCTTCCTCGCCCTGGCAGAAGAGGTGGTGAAGGCTACGGAAAAGCGCAACCGCGAACAGCCCGCCACTACGATTGTAGAAATGAACAAATAGAATGGTAGCGGAACAGATGTACCCGCTGCCTTTTACCCCAAAAACTTTATTCCATGCAAATAGGTGATAAAGTGCGCTTCCTCAACGATGTGGGAGGAGGCGTGATAACCGGATTTCAAGACAAGCAGACCGTTTTGGTGAGTGATGCCGACGGTTTCGAGATACCCACGCTCATCAAGGACGTGGTGGTGGTGGAAACAGACAACTACAACATTGCCAAGAAGAAGTCCGCCCCGAAGACCGAAACTCCCAAGTCCGCCGAAGCCGAAGCCGAGGAAACGGATCTGGCCGACCTTCCCCTGAACTACACCCCTCTGCCGCAGGAACGGCGCGGAGCTGATGCACTCAACCTCAGTCTGGCATTCGTGCCGGCCCAGGTGCAGCGGGTGCCCGACACGACTTTCGACGTGTACCTGGTCAATGACTGCAACTACTACTTCCGTTATCTCCTCTTCCTGACCTCGGAGGGCGAAACAACCCTTCGCCACGAGGGCGAGCTGGCTCCCAACACGAAGCTCTGTTTAGAAACACTGAACGCCACTGACCTACAACAGTGGGAACGGCCGCTCATACAGATCTTGGCCTACAAACGCGAAAAAGCGTGCCAGCCTAAATCACCCATGAACATTCAACTCCGCCCGGACCTCAGCCGCTTCTTCAAGCTCCACACGTTCCAGTCCACGCCCTTCTTCCGCACCCCGGCATGGCAGTTGGACATCGTGCGCGATGACGAACCTGCAAGGGGCACGCAAATTGACGCACAGGAAATCCGGGAGGCGATGCAAAGCGGCTCACCGGCCCGGGACGCAAGGGCAGCTACTCCTGCCTCACAGCCGGGACGCAAACAAAAAAAGGGAATGGAAATCATCGAAGTGGACCTCCATGCTCATAGCCTGCTCGACACATTGGTAGGATTACAGCCTGCCGATATTCTGGATTACCAGCTGAAGGTCTTTACCGACGTGATGGAACAGCACAAGACGAAACGTGGACAACGCATCGTCTTCATCCACGGCAAGGGAAACGGCGTACTGCGTCAGGCTCTCCTAAAACTGCTCCAGACGCACTACCCTCAATGCCGCTGCCAGGATGCCTCTTTCCGCGAATACGGTTTCGGGGCCACGCTCGTCACCATATGAGGCGCAGTCCTTGGGATGAAACAACAAAGTGCAAATTCAAAACTCTTACCCTATGAAAAAGTTACTACTCTTCTTCCTCGCGCTGGCCGGTATCGCATCGGTCTCGGCGCAAACAGTGCCCCTGAGTTACTGCAACGGTGAAATGGCCAGCAGTACCAACTACAAAGTAACGGAGCGTGGCTGGTTAGACTGCGCCCTGCGCCTGCCCGCATCGGCCTTGGCCGCCTATGATGGCGGACAGATTGACGGTGTCCGCGCAGCCATCGTGAAACGCCTCAACACCGACTCGCTCGTTGTATGGGTGCGCACCTCGCTCGACGGTCCCAACCTGGCCGAAAAACTCATCCGTCGTTCCGGAACGACACCCACCTTGCAGCAAGGCTGGAACGAGGTGCTGTTCGATACGCCCTACCAGCTCGACAATGTCAGCGACGGTCTGTATGTAGGCTTCTCCATTTTCCAGAAGACGGGTCAGGAAATCATCTCACAGGTGCAGCCCATCGTACCCAGTAGCTCCTACTACCGCTTCAACGGAGGCACATGGAAGGACATCAGTGCCACCGGCGTGATGAGCGTCGAAGCCCTGATGGGTGGCGACAAGTTGCCCGTCCACGACATGGGCATCTTCGTCGGCACCATCTGTCCCTCGCCCACCACATCCTCCACCGCCATGCAGGCCACCCTGTTCGTCCACAACTTCGGCACACAGACCCTTTCGGGCTACAGCGTGCAGTTTGACCACGACGGAACAACCGTTGCCCCTGTCAGCGTGACGCAGACCATCGAGCCGGGACAGACCTTGGAAAGCCAGGTTAGTTTTGAGCCAGGTGTGGAGACAGACGAGCATACGGTATGGACCGCTACCGTCACCGGCCTCACCGAAGGCGACGACGAGGTGGCCGCCAACAACTCTGTACAACCCACGTACGGCTTCCTGCGCAATGTGCTGATAGAAGAGTTCACCACGGAGAGATGTTCGAACTGCCCTTCCATGGCTGAGTTGCTCCACGATATGCTCTCCAAGAAAGAATATGCCGACCGCGTTTACGCCGTAGCCCACCACGCCGGTTACCACACCGATAGTTATACACTGGATGCCGACTACGACTACCTGGGTTTCTACTACGCCATTTCCGGCACCTTTGCCCCTGCCTTGATGATAAACCGCCGGCCCATCTATCCCAACTATTATTCCCCCAGCCAGCAGAATACCATCTTCCTGCCCAGTTCGCAGGAACAGGTGGAGGGCTATGCTGACACGGAACTGCGGCGAGGTGCTGACGTGATGTTGGACATCGCACTGACCTACAATGAAGACAGCACGAACGTAACGGTGAATGTCGGCGCGCGCAAAAACTCCAACTACACCACGGCCAATCCCTATCTCAACGTGTACTTGCTGGAAAACGACATCTACACCCGTAATCAGAGCGGTTCCGGTGGCGAATTTTACCATCAGCACGTGAAACGTCAGTACAACTCCTCATGGGGCAGTCCGGTCAACTGGGACGGCAACGATTTCAGCTATACCTATACGTTTGACTTGGAAAGTGGCTGGAACAAGGACAACATGGAAGTGCTTGCCTTTATCTACAATTACGGCAGCAGCTACGCCAACCGCGAGGTAGACAACTGTGTCCGTTTGAAGCTGAAGGATGCCAAATCGGAAATCACCGGCATCCTCCCGGCCACGGGCACCCATGCCGCCACCATAGTGGCCTGCTACGACCTGATGGGCCGTCCCGTGACCGAGGCAGCCAAGGGCGTACAGCTCATCCGCCTGTCCGACGGCTCTGTACGTAAGATAGTTAACAAATAAGAGAAAAGACAGCGCAAAATCACTGCTAACAGATGTGTGGGGCTGCACGGTAAAACATAGTTACCTTGCAGCCCCATCATATTAGCCTGTTGATATCAGGCAAAGTCTTGTATGCTCCTATGCAAAAGGATGCTTACATAGGTATACAACAAAATCCGACCGAACTGATTGAAAAAGATTGCGCTAATGAAAGCAGCAAATCAGGTTCATTCAGTTCGGCCGGATTAGTTATCTACGTCCCTTAACAAGCACGTTCAATGTAGGCCACCACATCGCCCTTATTGACGTGGGCACCCTGTTTGGCATTGATTTCAACCAATTTGCCACCCAGAGCTGCGGGAATTTCAAGGATTTGTCCGTGGTTATTCTCAATGTAGCAGAAGAAGTCGCCCTCTTTGTATTCCTTGCCAATGAAGGGTTCGATGCTCTTCACGCATTCGCCGTCGCCTCCGATTTCCCACAGCAGCGTACCGCTTTCGGGTGCTACGATAGCATCGGCCTTGGCGTGTTTCAGGGCCGCAGCCTCTTCCGGTGTCATACCGGCTGCACCGGCTTTGTCCTTGGCAGCCTGCAGATCGGCTAAGAAACGCTTCTTGGCAGCTCCGCTCTTGTAGTCGCGATACTGCGTTTCGTGCATGGCAAACTCGAAGAGTTCTTCATCGTCTTCGCCGCGTTCCCATCCGTTCTCTTCCATCTCCTTGATGAAGCGATCGAGTTCGTCGGGATAATAGCTCTGCGGGTCGGCATCAGTGAACTCGAAGCCCTTTTCCTTGGCCAGCTCCTTGATTTCGGGATCAACCTCACCGGGCAACCGTCCGCTCTTGCCGAGAATCATGCCCCAGATAGAGTTGTCCATCATGGAGTAGCGAGGCTTGCCCATCGACTCCGTGAGGAGGTTCATCAATGCGATGTTCTTGACATATTGCGAGAAAGGAGTTACCAAGGGAGGATAACCCACGCGCGGCCATACATAGGCCACCTCGTCGAAGAGTTTCACGAGCAGTTCGTCTTCCGAGTATTCCGGTTCGCCTTTCGCCTTGCGGTTATGGTTGATAGCTCCCATCACGCCGGTGAGGTCCGCCATCATCGAACCCATCATGCCGCCGGGCAGTCCGCAACCCAGGAGCAGAGAACTCATCAATTTGTTAGAGGGGTTCATGAAGTAACCCAAGAAATCGTCAATAAACTCTTGGGTGAGTTTACGAGCCTCCATGTAAGCCTCCATGTTGATTTCGGGCACATCGAAACCGGCGTGCTTCAGCATGCTCTGCACTGAAATCACATCCGGATGCACCTTACCCCACGACAGAGGTTCAATGGCAGTGTCAATCACATCGGCACCATTGCGGCATACTTCCAGAATGGTTGCCATAGAAAGGCCGGGACCTGAATGGCCGTGATACTCAATGATGACTTCGGGATGCTTATCCTTAATCATTTTGGTCAACTTGCCAAGCATGGCAGGCTGTCCGATGCCGGCCATATCCTTCAAGCAGATTTCGGGAGCTCCGGCTTCAATCAGCTGTTCGGCAATGTTGGCATAATATTCGGCCGTGTGGATGGGCGAATTGGTGATACAGAGCGTAGCCTGCGGCGTCATGCCTCCTTCGATGGCATATTTGATAGAGGGAATGATGTTGCGCACATCGTTCAGTCCACAGAAGATGCGGGTGATGTCCACGCCCTGTGCGTGTTTCACCTTGTACATCAAACGGCGCACGTCAGCCGGTACGGGGAACATACGCAGGGCGTTCAGTCCACGGTCGAGCATGTGGGTCTTGATGCCTACCTCGTTGAAGGGCTTGGTAAAGGCACGCACGGCCTGATTGGGATTTTCGCCATAGAGCAAATTTACCTGTTCAAAGGCTCCGCCGTTGGTTTCCACGCGGGCAAAACAACCCATCTTTATGATTACGGGGGCTATCCGCTCCAACTGGTCCTTGCGCGGCTGGAACTTGCCGCTGCTCTGGAACATGTCGCGATAGACTAAACTAAATTGAATTTTGCGTTTGGTCATACTGGTGTATTAAAGTTTTGAATTTGCGGTGTAAGAAGAGATACATTGCGCAAAAAGTAGCTTTATGCGCAATTTTGTTGCAAAAGTAGTGTTTTTCTTCTGAGCTGTCGAGTATTTTTGCAAAAAGTATATCGTTTACCACACAGCTCTGTGCAAATAAATGAGTGAAGACCAGACAGAAAAACAAAACAACAGGAAAAAAGGATAATCCTTCTCTTCCTGTTGTCGATGTACACTCTCAGGGGTTCGAACCCTGGACCCACTGATTAAGAGTCAGTTGCTCTACCAACTGAGCTAAGAGTGCGTAATGTAGAAAATAGGTTGTACACTCTCAGGGGTTCGAACCCTGGACCCACTGATTAAGAGTCAGTTGCTCTACCAACTGAGCTAAGAGTGCATACGCAACGAAAAAGCGTTCAAAAACCGTTCTTTTAAGAGCAATGTCCTTGGACTTTTTGCACCTTTCCCGTTTTGCGAGTGCAAATGTATTGCTTTTTGTCTTCTTAACCAAATCTTTCTCTACATTTTTAGCATATATCTACTAATTAACCGATGTAGTGAAATAAAGTAGTGGGATTCCATAACGACGAAAGTGGGACTTAGATCGCTAAAACAACTGCTTTGCAGGCAGCAAGGGCATCACCCCAATGCCACAGAGATAAACCACCGGAAGAAATGGTATCTCCCGGTGATTTGATAAACTTATTTAGCAAGGGCTTGTTATTCATCCTCCAGGGCATCCCACATGGAATGGTCGTTTCCCTTTTTGTTGGACAATTCCTGAAAGTTATTTCCGGCTTTTCCGCCGTAGACACCAACGCTGTTACCATCGCTCCCTGCCAACGGAAGGGAGGAAGTCAGTCTAAGGGTTTGACTGCTGGGGGAAATATATGTTCTTTTCATCATTGTTTTGTTTAGAAATTATCGGATGTTTTGAGCATTGACGTAACATTTCACACCGTTCACGATGTAGAGGCCGGGCTGGGTGATGCGTGCCAAGCGGCGGCCCTGCAAGTCGTAGATGACGGCATTTTCCGGAATGCGTCCCTGAAGCTGGCCGATGGCCGTTTCCACACCGCCGAAGTCGAAGTGGAAGGCCATGGCATTCCCGCCGGCAGACGGTGCATAGGCCATGTAAATCTTGTTGGCCGAAACACGGAAGTAGCCGCCATTGTCGGTGTCGTCGATGGAAACGGTTTCGCCCGTTTCCTGCGTATAGCTCTGGCTGCCGTTGGCGAAGTATTCCAAGTATGCCTTGTACAGACCAACCTGTCCGTCCATCACGCCGAAGAGATAGTAGTTCGTACCGTCTTCGCCGGCAAGGTAGCGGAGATAGGGCGAGCCGCTAAGTAAGTTGTCCGCCGGGGCAGTACCTTCACTGGCAGAATAGTTCAGGTTGTAGCTGCCTTCCGCACCACAGAGCACGATACCCGTATGGGCCGGGATGATGTCGGTGATTTCCGTGAGCGTGGCCGTGCGGGCCGTTTCACCGCTCTGCTCTGTCACTTCGCCCTGTTTGATGTAGTAAGCCTGAAGGCCGGTGGGGAGAATGACGGGATAAGCGGAGTAGAATCCGGCATAGCCGTAGCTTGACATCGACAGGGTGTGGACCACAGCAGTTGCATCAGCTTCCTCTATACGCCATGCGGAGGCACTGTTGGCATCGCCGGCATAGATAACCAGGGAGTTTCCACTGCCCTGCGCGTGGATGGGGCTGCCGTTGATCATGATGTTCAGCACGCCACCGCCCAGCGGAACGAAGGTGACGGGTTGCTTGTCCGATTCTGACAACGAACGGGGCTGATACCTCCTCCCTGCGGGATCCTTGGTCAGGTAGGTGCCTGTGTGGAGGTTGCGCAGGTAGTAGTTGCTGCCGTCCTGTTCGAAGTACCAGACAGCCGTCGCGTCGGTTGCGGTCTTGTCCTTGCTCCACTTGGCCGTGTGCGTGGACGGGTCGGCATAGGCCAGGGCCTCGCCGCAATAGCTGTTGCCATTTTCACCGGGATAGGCATTGCGCAGCACGTAGAACTTGTCGGTGGAGGGTTGCGTCACGACGAGTGCCTCGTTGGCGGCCACGAGAGCTTCGTAGGCAGCGGTCAGCGTTTCGTCCGTCACGCCTTCCGTGCCCCGCCCTGCGAGTTGCGAAGTGGCTGTGTTGAAGGCCGTGGTGTATGCATCGGCCAGGGTGGGCTGATAGTAACCGATGTCTGAAGCGTCCTTAAAGTCAGCGGGGAAGGTGTTCTCCGTCGTGGTCAGGTCGAACTTCGCCTCATTGTGGTAATAATTGTAGAGCGTGTAGTACGCGTCGCTTCTGTCCCAAATGTCGACTTCCTCAAAACGGAAGTTCGAGCCGGGGTCGCCGGCTTGGTTGTAGAAGCCCATGTTATTGCTCACACCGCCATAGTTGCTCATGTAGAACGTGGTGGTGGTTGGCGTCTCGCCGGAGGTTGTCACCTTGTCGGCGGTGATGTTGTACCAGCCGCTTAGAGAGTTGGTGTTGGAGAAGACCCATTCGTTCGTGCCGCAATCGGCCGTTACTTCCTGAGAAATGATCTTTCCAGCCCCTTCGGCGAAGTCGGAGGGGATGCAGGCTACCACCAAGCTGGGCGTGGCTTTGTTGACAATGCGCACCTTCGGGGCTTCCGTACCCTTGATAAAGTACCAGCCCTGACGGTCGTTGCCGGCTTCAAAGGCCGCGAGCTTGATTTTATTCTCTTCTCCCTCGTCAGCCGTACGGCTTTGGAATACGGGGTAACCGTTGCGGTGGATGACAATCTTGTAGTACGTGGGGTTCTCCGTGTCGGTGGTCAGCTTCACGGGCAGGGCGGCATAGCCGATGGCTTCTTGCAAGGCGGCCTTCTGGGCTTCGAGCAAGGGGACCTGTGCGGCGAGGTCGTCTGCCGTAGCGAGGCCGTTTGCATTCACGGTCTGTGCCGTAGCGAGGGCAGCCCTCACTGCGTTCAGTGCATCGTTGATGGGGTTGAGGGAGTTCAGATAAGCTGCCTTCAACGTGGTGCATTCGGCATCGTCGAAGCAACCGGCATAGAGCGTTTGCAGGGCGACAATGGCAGCATTGATTACCGTTCTGTCTGCCGGGTTCTGGAGCTGGTAGAGCACATCATACTGTGCCTGCAGCTCAGCCGCAGCTGCGTTCATACGGTCAACCGTGGTGGCCATGTCATGCGTGGTCTGGGCAGACTGGATGGCATCGTAGGTTTCGATGAGCACTTGCTGGGTAATGAATTGACTGGCATCAGTAGCAACGGTAACATTCTTCTCGATTTTCAGCCAGAAATCACCCATGGCGAAGAAATAATGTCCTCCATACTGCGTATTGCCAGGTCCACGGCTGCCGGTCACTACAAAGCGCAAATACCGGTAAGCGGCCCGCGCAGGGATGGTTGATGAAGTCCAGATTGTTCCATGGCTTGTGTAATCCGGCAACGGATTGCTCTCGTCGGTTGACTTAAAGGTAGCCAGCAACTGGCTGAAATCACTGCCATCGTTGCTTGCATAGACACTGATGACGGTGGGGTGAGGAGATTGTCCTTGATCGGGCGTCGTGCGCACCGAATAGGCGAACTTGAAATTATCTATCAAATTACCCTCACCCATGTCTACCTGCAGGTAATGGTCTTCGCTTACGGCAGTACCGCTCCACTGGCTGTGGAAGTAGGTAGAGGAGTTAGCGTCCAACAGCGCACTGACACCACCACCATCGTTCGCTCCGCCTACAACATTCTGGTCAGCATTGGAGGAGATGTAGTAAGCGGCGTCAGCATCCGTACACTGAAGTGTCAGGGCTGTTTCTGTTTTCTCAACGGTGCCACACTCACCCAGCAACGTCTGCGTGTTGTCAATCACCGTCTGCAGCGCTGCTTTGGCAGCATTCAGCTCGGCATTCTCGCCTGCATTGTAGGCTTCGAGCAACGCGTTGTAGGCGTTTTCGAGCGCAGTGTACTGGTTGTCCAAATCCGTCTGCGTAGCCTCCGCATTGGCCAGCATGGTGTTGGCATCGCCCAAGGCATCGGCAGCGGCAATCAGGATGGCATTGGTCAGCGTGGTGTACTTCGTCGTATTGCTGGAGTTTACCGTGCTTTCGGTACGGGTGAGTCCCAACTCGGACAAACCAAACCAGTGGTGGCCGTTGACGGTTCCGGAGTGGGTGGCATTGGTCACGGTCAGACGGATGAAGCGGTAGCCTGTATCCTCTGTGGCCAAAACGGGCGAGGTGTAACTCGTGCCACGCACATTGCCCGGAAGTCCGTTGGCTTCTTGCGTCAGAGAAGCCAAGGTAGTAAAGTCGCTCACATTGCCTTCGCCGTCCACGGTGTTGCTGCCCGCCACGGTGATGGCTGTGGGAGCATCGGCGTTGCCGGCACTGGTGGGCAGGGTAACGTAGTTGAAGGTAAACTGCTCCAAGGAGCTGCCTTCGCCACAGTCAATCTGCAGGTAGTGGTCTTCGTCCAGCGAAGTGCCTGTCCATTCGGAGTGGTAGTAAGTGCTGAGGTCACCATCGGTGAGGAGGTCGGTGCCGTGGCCTTGCTCCACAGAGTTGGAGGAGATGCGGTACTTGCTCATATCCTGCGCACCCTTTACGCTGACATCGGCCATCTGGTCAATCAGTGCCTGCGTTTTCTCAACCAGCTCCCTCAGGTTGGTCTGTGCCACCATCACCTCGTTCTTGCTTACCAAGGTGATGTACCAGTGGGAGTTTTCGTTGGCCGTGTCACCCCAGCCCACGATGTTGTTGCTGCCGTCCTTGTGGATGAGTTGGTTGTTGCTGGGATACTTGATGCCCCAAGATCCGTCCTCATTATCAAGGAGCGTGTAGCCGTAAGGTGTTTCGCCGACCAAAAGTCCCGCGCTCTGCACCAGATTGGCGGCATAATCGCCATATCTCTTGTTCTTAAGATAATAAGTGTCCGCTGTGCTGCCGGCTTCAAATACCCACTGTCCGGCTTCGGGCACACTGGTCACCACTACGCCACCACTGACAGCAGAGGTGATTACTTTCCTGGTGGTAGTGCCGTCCGTTGTGTTGGTCACCTCCGCTTCGCTCAGGTAGCGCGTATTGGCATTCTTGTTCACCAGCACACAGGTGCTGCCCGGCTCAAGGGCCACGCGGGCGTATTCGTTGGCCATCACGCTCTGGTACTCTTCATTGAGGGTCTGGTAGGCCGAAACAAAGGAGCCGGTCTCGGCATCGTTGTAAATGCGCAGTACCTGTGTGTAGAGCGTTTGCAGTTTCTCCACGGCTGGCTTCTTGAAGAAGCCTACCTTGGTGTAGTCGTCGGAACCATTGCCGTCAATGCCGGTGCCGTCGTCCACCAGGGCCAGCGCTTGGGCCGTCTTGTCCAGCGCGCCCTTGATCAGACTCTCGGCGGCAGTGCTGCCTTCATAGGCCACTTCGGTCACTTGGCCATTGGCTGTCAGCACGGTGACCACCGCCGTACCCTTGGCAATGGCCGAGGCTGTGGCATCGTTAACGGGGAAGGAATAGTCGGAGGAGAAGGCCAGCAGCTTGCCGTCGGCATCGTAGATAAAGAAGCCCACGCCGCCCGTGGCTCCTGAGAGCTGGGCAACGCCGTCAGAAACAGTGAGGTCGTAGGTGCCGCTCACGGGCGACTTCGTTTCATCCTGGAAGGAGGTGTAACCGCCCAAATCGGAGAAGGTGGTGCCGTCCCACCAAGCGCGCGGCGTGGTGCCGTCGTGCTTCACATAGGTGTCGCCGGTGGTGTAGTCATTGATGAAGAGTATTTCGCGGTTTTCGCGATAGCCCTTATCCTTGACACTGGCAATGGCGGCATCGATGTCGGCCTGTGTCTGCGTGTATAAGGCATTGGAGTAGTCGCCCACGAACCGCTTGTCCATCACCTCGAAGAAGCCGTAGGCACGGAAGAATTCGGTGAGGTCTTCGCCGGCGGCATCACACACTTTCTTGTAGAAGTGAAGCAAGCTGGTACTGCCCTGCTGGTCGTACTGAATAACCATGGGATCGCGGCGCAGCATCTCGAAGAGGCGGGGCACGAACTTGGTGTTGTGGCCCACGAGGTGGTAGTAGAGCCAGAGTTTGTAGTACATCTGGGTATGTGCCCAAATGTTGTTGGTGAAGAAATCGTGTCCTTCGGTGTTGTAGGCTTCGAGCACGCTGGTAAGGTCGCCCTGTCCCTCGGCAGTGCGCGAGGTGCCGCGACCGTCGTACCATACGGCTACGTTAGAGAACATATTGTTGGACACTTCGGTCAGACCGCGCATATTGAGCAGCTGCTGGTGCTGGTGGCCAATCTCATGTCCCGGTCCCCACATGACACCGCCCGTTGTGTTTTCGTTGGTCATGCCGCCGATGATGTCGGGCAGGGTGCTGTAGTTGTAGTTCGAGCTGGTCGAACCACCGGACATGTAGCCCGTGCTGAGCGTGATGCCCAAACCGTGCATGCGGTAGTGCTTGGAGTAGTCGGCACCGAAGTTCTCCGTGCCGTCGTTGCCCGTATAGGTGAAGATGTCGTGCTTCGTTGCGTCCCAGGCGTGGTAGCGGGCGTTGGCTTCGGCCATCTCCTCCTTGCTGAGCAGGCCCATGACGAGGCGTTCGCTCATCATGATGCGGTCCCAGCGTTCGAGCCATTGGGCAATGTTCACGCGGCGCGTACCATCCTCCTGCTTGTTGAACCAGTAGCTGGTGCAATAGTCGGGATGGCCGGACTCGGGACTTTCATAGCAGAACTGGAAAATCATGTAGCGTCCCATGATGGTGAGGTCTTCCATCACGTTGCGCTCGGCATAGTAGTCCCAGTCGCCTTCGTTGTCGCCCTTGGGGTAGACACAGTTGGACTGGAGCAGGTTGTCGTTCTCGGCGGTCGGCGTTCCGTCGGCCTTTGTCAGGTGGGTTTCGAGGGACGTGAGGTTGCGGCCATAGTCGCAGCCCGAGGTGGCCGCATTGTGCGCCCAGAGGTCATCGCCCACGGCATTATAGAAGCCGTTGATGTTGCCGCCCTCGATGTGGATTTTCATGTCGGGAAAGTCCGTGAGGTCGAAGTTGGCCTTATTGGTCTTGCCGTCCCACGACTTGAGGGTCTTGGCGGTATAGTAGACGCAGGTCCAGGTCTTGTCGCCCCAATAGGGAATGACGTTCAGACCCTGGTGCAGCTCCACACCGTCGTTGTAGTTGCCGCCCTGTCCGTGGCCCACATAGCTGCCGAGATAGAGCGAGGCGTTGGCGGGCACCTCCTGGTCGACCATGACGAAGAGCATCTGACGGTAATTGCCGAAAATGCCGGTGGGGTTGTTCAGGTTGGTGTGTACGTTGATGCCCAAGCCGCTGTTGGTGCAGTCGCGCTCGGTATAGACTTCATAGTTCTGAATGCGGAAGCGTTTGGCATAGTCGCCGTCCCATGCGGGCTTCGAGCTGTCGTAGTTGCTCTCGGTCCAGGCTTCTTTGAGCGTAGCGTTGCCCGTCTGTTCCTTCCATATCTTCAGCACCATGTTTCGCAACGTGGGGGGCAGAGCCTGATACTGGGCATCGGCCGTCAGCTGCTCCTCGCTTTTGGAAGCGTAGCTGGATTGCAGGTTGGTGCAAGCCTTGTCGGTGAAGAGGGCGTCGAGGGCCGACTGGAAGCTGCTGACCTGCTCGTCGGTGTACATCACCGTCTCTAACTGAGTCCAGTTCGCTTCAATCGTAGCTTCATCGATGTCAACCTGGGTTATGTTCCACTGGGTAGAGGCGTTGTCCGACGACCAGCCCACCACGTTGCGGCTACCGTCGAGGTGCATCAGCCTCTTGCCCGTGGTGACGTTGTCGACACTGAGCGTGTTGTGCGTGGTGCCCACGGTCTGCAGGTAGAGATAGGTGTTGTCGGTGGTGCCTGCGTCTACCAGCTGCCAGCGTGTGCCGGCGCCTTTGCCCTGCAGGTAGAGGCCGTTGCCCAGGTTGCGCAGGCGGTAAGTATTTACGCCGCTACCATTGTCTTTCACTTCACTGACGTACCACAACTGGGGATAGTCGGCCGCCGTGGAGGTGGATGTGGCGGTTTCGCCGTTTGCACCGGCCAAGGTGGTGGCTGCCAAGGCGTAGGACGACTGTCCTACGTTGGTGAAGCGGTACACCTTTCCCTGCTCCAAAACCGAAAGCTGGGCCTTGGAGACGAGTGCGGCGGAAAACAGCGACAGGAGGAGGGTTATCCTCCAAAAAAGACTGTTTTTCATGATATTATTTAAGTTTGATTATTGTAAGAGAAAAAGAAAACGCTGGTTTCCACAACGTTTTGCGCGGCAAAGCTATGGCTTTTTCGTGTTTTTTAAAACACTTTCAGCCTTTATTTTTTGCAAATTTTACCTCAAAATAGACGAAACCGAAGAAAAAGTAGATAAATTCAAGGTTCCCGGTTGATATATAAGACTATTTAACCGTGTTTGCGGTAGTCATAAGGTGATGACAGTGATGGGGAATGCCGACCATTGGCGGCGTGGCGGAACTGAGTAAAGCAAGCGCACGGAATGTTGCCGGCAAGCAGGAAACTTCACAAAAAATTAACGGCTGACGGCGGCGCGGAATATTTCTTTGTGCTAACATTGCACCACGAAACGGGAGGCAAGCGGTGACGTTCTGCCTTTCATCCCATCGTTTTATCCATTCCAAAACAACATCAGGAACCATGTCAGCGAAAATCTTAGTGGTAGACGACGAACCCGATTTGCGGGAAATCTTACAATGTAATCTCGAAAACGCGGGCTACGAGGTGGACACGGCAGAAAGCGCGGAGGAGGCTCTGCATATCCTCTCACCGGCCCACAGCCTGATATTGCTCGACGTGATGCTGGGCGGCATGTCGGGCTTCAAAATGGCCGAACGGCTGCGCAAGGACCTCGACAACAAAATCCCTATCGTGTTCCTCACGGCCAAGGACACCGAACGGGATATGCTCACGGGGTTCTCGGCAGGCGGCGATGACTATATCTCGAAACCGTTCTCGCTCCACGAGGTGCTGGCCCGCGTGAAGGCGGTGCTCCGCAGGGCACAACGGGAGGAAATACCCGCACTGCTGAAGGCGGGCAGCATCAGCCTGGACTTTGAAAAGAAAATCGTGGTGGCAAACGGCGAACGCCTGAAGCTCTCGCCCAAGGAATTTGGCATCCTCAGCATGCTCGTGCGCCACCCGGGAAGGGTGTTCACTCGCGAAGAGATTTTGGCTGAGGTGTGGCACGGCGATGCTTTCGTGCTGGACCGCACGGTGGACGTTCACATTGCCCGCATACGCCGCAAACTGGGGGATGGGGCGGTGCACCTCACGAACCGACAGGGATATGGATATTGTTTTGAGGAGGATGCGTGATGCCGAAACTGACTTATAAGACTAAACTGCTGCTGAACTTCACCGCGCTGTTCGCCGTGTTCACGCTGCTGCTGGTACTTTTCCAATATAACCGCGAGAAACAGTACAAACGGGAACTGCTGGAGGAACGCCTGCGCTGTTATGCCAACGTGGTGGCGGGACAGACGGTGGACAGTCTGCCGGCAACGGGTCACGAGGCGTGGCAGGAACCGGCGAAACTGTTGCCTCCCGAACTGCGCCTGACCATCGTGGACCGCAGGGGGAAGGTGCTCTTCGAGAACTCGGGCCACCGACTGGAGGAGATGGGCAACCACTTGGGACGGCCCGAGGTGCAGGCGGCCTTGCTGCGCGGCGAGGGGTCGGACATCAGGCTCTCCACCACCGAACACCGCGAGTATTTCTATTTTGCCAAGGTTTTCGGCCCGATGGTGGTGCGCGTGGCGTTGCCGTATGACGCGACGGTGCAAACGTTCATGAAGGCTAACAATATGTTCCTCTGGTTCGTGTTGATGCTCTTCCCCGTGGTGCTGGTACTCCTTATCTATATATCGGACCGCTTCGGAAAGGCCATCACGGGACTGAAACAGTTCATGCGCTCGGCCGACCGGGGACTGGTGGACTACGACCACATTGAGTTTCCACGCTCTGACTTGGGCGACGTGGCGCGCGGCATCATGGCGAAATACCGGCAGCTGGAAGAGTCGAACCGCACGATTGCCAACGAACGGGAACGCCTCGTGCGCCATTTCCACTACTTCGGCGAGGGTATCGCCATCTTCTCGCCGGCACGGCAGTGCCTGTATGCCAATGCGCGCTTCATGCAATATGTCAACGTGGTGCTGGAACGACCCACGGCCAACATGGATGCGCTGTGGCAGTCGGATGCGCTGCAACCGGCCCGTGAGTTCCTGCAACTACACGGCGGCAGCCGGCCCATGGCGGAGGAAGCACCGATTTTCCGCTATTCGCTCCGGGCGGGCAGCTCGACCTTTGCCGTACAGCTGCTGGTGTACAGCGACGGGGGATTTGAACTCACACTGACGGACATCACGGCGGCTGAGAAGACCCGCCTGCTGAAGCAGCAGATGAGCAACAACATCACGCACGAACTGCGCACACCAGTGAGCAGCGTGAGGGGCTATCTCGAAACTATCCTGAACTGCTCGGGACTGGCTGAGGAACGGAAGCATTATTTCCTCGAAAAGGCACTGGCGCAGGTGGTGCGCCTGACCGACCTGATACGCGACGTGGCGCTGATCACGAAAACGGAGGAGGCGGCGGAACTCATGCCGCGCGAAACGGTGGACATAGCACAGTTGGTCAGCGGGGTGCAGGAGGACTTGCACGAACTGCTCCAACAGGCGAAAATGCGGGTGGTGGTGAAACTGCCCGAGGAGATGACGCTTTACGGAAACTATTCGCTCGTCTACGCCATCTTCCGCAACCTGCTCGAAAACAGTGCGCGCTATGCCGGACGCAGCGCGGAAATCCATGTGGTGTGCTACAATGCCACGGCCGAAACGTTCTACTTCTCCGTTTACGACACGGGACGGGGCGTGCCGGAAGAACACCTACCCCGACTGTTCGAGCGATTCTACCGTGTTTCCGAAGGCCGCACCCGCGACGGCGGCGGCACGGGGCTGGGACTTTCCATCGTACGCAATGCGGTCCGCTTCCACGGCGGAGACATCTCGGTGCGCAATCGCCGGGAGGGCGGTCTGGAATTTCTCTTCACGCTCAGCCGGAACTCGGAAAGAATTGTCAAGCCGTGAACAAAGCACGGCTATAAAAACAGGACAAACCAACAGCCCCGGATAATTCCTCAGACTCGCTGCGTCAGAAGAATTATCCGGGGCTGTTGGCTCCCAAAAGGGGAACTATAGATTACTATAGATTACTATAGATTACTATAGATTACTATAACTAACTATCGAAATCTATAAAACCCAGCCGCCTTAGCCGTAAATCACCTTGCCGTTTTCGTCCTCGTAAGGTTTGAGGTCCTTGGCATACTGGTTCATGGCGCGGAGGCTCATACCCATGCTGGAGAAGCCGCCGTCGTGGAAAAGGTTCTGCATGGTCACCTTGCGAGTGAAGTCGGAGAACATCATGACGCAATAGTTAGCGCATTCCTCGGCATTGGCGTTACCCAGCGGCGACATCTTGTCGGAGAAGTCCATCATGTTGTCAATATCCTTGATACCCTTGCCGGCAGTGGTGGCGGTAGGACTCTGCGAAATGGTGTTGACGCGCACGTGCTTTTCGCGGCCGTAGATGTAACCGAAAGAGCGGGCGATGCTCTCCAGCATACTCTTGGCATCGGCCATGTCGTTGTAACCAAAGAAAGTGCGCTGCGAAGCCACGTAAGTGAGTGCTACCACTGAGCCATACTCAGCAATGGCGTCGAGCTTCTTGGCCACCTGAAGCATTTTGTGGAAGGAGATGGCAGAAATGTCGAGGGTTTTCTGGAGATAACCGTAGTCCAGATCATCGTAAGTGCGATGCTTGCGCACGTTGGGGCTCATACCAATGGAGTGAAGCACGAAGTCCACCTTGCCACCCAGCACCTGCATGGACTCTTCAAATACTTTTTGCAGGTCTTCTACGCTTGTGGCATCTGCCGGGATAACCGTGGCGCCAATCTTCTCGGCCAGCTGGTCGAGGGTGCCCATGCGCAATGCCATCGGCGTATTGCTGAGCGTTATCTGTGCGCCTTCTTCAGCAGCCTTTTCAGCTACTTTCCATGCAATGGAGTCTTCGTTGAGCGCGCCGAAGATGATGCCGCGCTTGCCTTTCAGTAAGTTGTGAGTCATTCTTTTCTTTCTTTAATAAGACCTAATTATCGTGCGCAAAAGTAGGTAGAATGTGCAAAAGAGGCAAAGAAATTGGCGGTTATGTGCCCAGAACGACCGGATTTTTATCCTTACCGTGCGAAAATGCTTGGCCTGCTTGTCAACGGCGGCGTGTCCAAATGATGATGACGACAGCCGGAATGATGAGCAGGATGCCCGTAAGGACCTGCCAGGTGAAGGCTTCGTGAAACACGAGACAACCTACCACCACCGCCGTTAGGGGCTCCAAGGCTCCGATGACGGCTGTCATGGTGCTGCCGATGCGTTTCACCGACACCACCAGACATACATTGGTCACGATGGTGCAGATAAGTGCCAGGGCAACGAGGTTGCCGAATTGCAAACTGCTGCTGATGGGCTGGAAACTGTTTTGCCGCAAAGCTTCGGCCAGGAAGATGAGGGCACCGATGAAGAGGATGTAGAAAACGAGTTTGAGGCTATCCATGTTTGCCGCCCGAGAACGGTTGACGCGGATGAGGTACAGCGCATAGCATACGGCGGAGATGAGCACGATGATGATACCGTGCAGGCTGGTATGGCCCGTAGGGTCCCAGCACAACACGCCCACGCCGGCCACCGACATGATGATGGCGAGGATGGTGCTCAGGCGGCGGGCTTCATGGTAGAAGGTCATCATCAGGAGTGCCGTGACCACGGGGTACATAAAATGGAGCGTGGTGGCCACACCACTCGACATATAGTTGTAGCCGTCGATGAGGAAAAGGGCGGAACCGTCGGAGATGAAGGAGAGGTAAATCAGCGTGACAAGTTCGCCTCGCGTCACCTTGAAGTCCTGCCGCCGCACCAGCATCACCAGACCGATGAAGAGGGCGGCAAAACCGAAACGGTAGAAAAGGATGGAAGGGTCGGACATGAAGTCGGCCGGCAAGCCCTGCTTGATGGGCAGGGTGAAGAAGGGGATGAAGCCGTAACAGATGGCGGCCAACAAGGCGGCGATGGTGCCGACAAGAGCAGCGTTTTTCATGATTGTACAGGTAAGGTTGAGGATAGAGAGAATAGTGATGCGCACAATGCCGGTTTACCATCCATTAAAATGGACATTGTCCGCGTTGTACTTGTCCTTGGGCTGCGGGTCGCCTTTCGGGTAACCGATGGGGATGAGGTTGAGCGGAATGATGTGTTCCGGCAGTTGGAGGGCCTGGCTCACCGCCGTCTGGCGTTCTTCGTAGGGATATACTCCCGTCCACACGGCACCCAGCCCCATGGCCTCTGCGGCCAACAGCAGGTTTTCCGTGGCGGCGGAGCAGTCGAAGGTCCAGTTGGTGGAAGGTTGGCCCTTGTCGTCCGTTACGCTCAGGTCGCCACAAACCACAATCGCGGCGGCAGCCTCCGGCAACATTTTGGCATAGGGCAGTTGTTCGGACAGCGCGGCAAGCGCCTCTTTGTCATCAATCACCACAAACTTCCAGGGTCGCATATCGCGCCCTGTGGGAGCCGCCATGGCAGCGCGCAGCAAAGTGTCGAGCTGTTCACGGCTCACGGCGCGGTCCGTATACGCCCGCACACTTTTGCGGTTGAGAATGTTTTGGAACACCACCTCCGACTTGCCCGAAGCAGCAGGGGCATCGGCTTGCGCTTGGCTGACATAAACCAGACGCACCAAACTGGCCAACAGGGCGAAGGCCAATAGCAAGGAAACAATTTTGTACTTGTTCATGGGAAGAAAGGAGAATAACGTATTATTTCTTAGTTTCGGAGGTTATGAGGGATGAGGTTATGAGGTTATAAGATTACTATTTGAGCGGCAATGTTCAAGCGTTACAAATGTTACTTTATAACCTTATAACCCCGGGAGCGAAGCGACCTTAACCTTATAACCTTCAACTTTGCAAAAGTTGAATTACTTATCATTTTCGGAAAGGTCAAGCAGCTCGCCCACCGGGCAGAAGCAATGGCACCAGAGATGGGGCACGAAACAGCTGGCCACCACGAAACAACCTGCCAACGCAAGTACCACAGGCGAGGCACTTTGCACCAAGAAAGCGGTGAAGGGCTCATAGTCGAGCAGGAAACTGCCCAGACCGCACCACAGCAGCAACAGCAATAGGCCGAGCACAGCCAGACGGATGCGGCGCATCACGCGGTACACCTTTGGCGAACAGGGAATTTTCGGCAACGGCAAACGTCCGGCCAATTCCTGGAGACTGCCGTAGGGGCAAACCCACGTGCAGTAATGCCGCTTGCGACCGAAGAAGGGCAGCACCACGGCCACACCCAGCATGAGCAAGGTGGGCAGATAGACCAGGGGATCAGTGCCGTTGGCTATCCATCCATGAAGCAACGAGAGCGACAGGAACTGACCGCACCAGAATCCCAGCACGCCGACGTTGAGGAGCAACACGCCGAGGCGCACCCAACGTTTTCCACGTGCCTGCCACGCCGCCCATACTCCGAGGAGCAGCACCAAGGCCACGGCCGCCGTGCGCCCCCACCCTATCACAGGTGCCGAAGCGAAGCGGCTCTCCGTGGCGGCATATTCCGCCAACGTGGTCTGCAGATTGCGCGCAATGGCCTGACTGGAGTAAGTGGCTCCGCTCACGCCGTCCACCTGAAGCTTGGCTCCCTCCTCCGCGGTCTTCCCCTTCCAGGCAGGAACAATTCTTTGCCACGCTCGGGCAAAGAAATCGGGCGTTTCGGCATTGTCGGCCGCTGCGGCAGCTACCACTTTGCCCTCCACGTCTAAATACATATATAAAGGAGTGGGGCCGGCAAATCCTTCAATGTCGGGGGCATAGGGCGCACTGCTCAGCACAACGCCCAACGCCTCGCCTTCCGCATCGCTGACCTGCCACAAGGCAGAGTCGCGCGGCGTGAGCTTTACCTGCTTGGCTGTAAGACCAAGCTGTGCCAATTCCGCCTCATCAGGAGCTGCATACACCGTTTGCCCGGGCTGCGGCTGCAAGTCAGCGGTACCAATATCGTGTCCCAACAGTCGCCCTGACCACACGGCGGTGGCGCAAAGCAACAGGAATATCACCAGCAACGAGAGCAAGTGTTCCAGCAGGGACTGAATGAATGAGCGGTTCATGAGATAATGTATAATGTATAATGTATAATGAAGCCTGCGGCCATGAAGTCGGCGGTTCTGCATCGTCCTGCACGTCGGTCGTAGACCTCATTAGACATTAGAGATTAGACATTTTAAATTATACATTAGAGGAACGACTTCATTATACATTAATTGAAATCTTTATCCCGCCCCTTCCCGGCAGAAGTCGAAGCACTCGAACACCTCCTCCTGCGTGAGGTGTTGGTTCAGGCGGATGTCGCCGATGCCGGCCAGGAGGGTAAAGTTGATTTCGCCACCCACGTTCTTCTTGTCGTGCAGCATAAAATGATAAAGTGCCTCGTAATCCTTGCACGTAAAGGCAAACGCACCGTAGTATTCACGGATAAAGGCCACCGTCTGGCGCATCACCTCTTGCGGGAAACCCGTGTGTGCCGCACTCAGGAAGAGCTCGCAGAGCAGGCCCCAGGCCACGGCATAGCCATGCAGCACCGGCCTTTCCTCCTCCAGCGCCAGGCTCTCAAAAGCATGGCCCACGGTGTGGCCCAGGTTCAACGCCTTGCGCAGCCCATGCTCATGCGGGTCCTCGGTCACGATGCGCTGTTTCGTAGCAATGCTCTGCGCCACCAAATCCTGCAACAGGGCATAGTCCGGCGCGCCCAAGTCGAACTGCAAATGCTCCGCCCACATCGTGCGGTTTTCCAGCAGCGCGTGTTTCAGCATTTCGGCATAGCCCGAGCATAGGTTCTCGTGGTCGAGCGTGCGGAGGAACTCCGTGTCGACCAGCACCGCGTCGGCCTCGCAGAAACTGCCCACTTCGTTCTTCAGCCCGTTGAAGTTGATACCCGTTTTGCCGCCCACAGCCGCATCGACCATGGCCAGGAGCGTGGTGGGGATGTTGACGAAACGAATGCCGCGTTTAAAAGTGGCTGCTGCAAAGCCCCCCAAGTCTGTCACCATGCCGCCACCCAAATTGATGAGCAACGAGTGGCGCGATGCCCCACCGCCGGAAAGTGCCTGCCACACGTGCATCAGGCTCTCCGGCGTCTTGTGTGTGTCGGTAGCCCCGATTACAATTTGCCCCGCGTCCCAGAGCACTTCCGCTGCTTCGAGCAACCGAGGCAGGCACAGCCGCCGCGTGGTTTCATCCGTCAAAATAAAAATACGGTCGGGACGGATGTCCTCCACAATCCGTTTGAGCTCAGTAGCCGGTGTGTGCGTAAAGGAAATCTGTTGCATAGCTATCCGGGATTAAATCGTTTGCTGCGCCTCGAACGCTTCGATGGCTTGACGGTAAGCGGCAGGAATATCAGCCGACTCCTGCGTTTTCAGGTTAAAGCACACCATGACGGTGGAACACTGGCAAACAGTTTGTTCCGTACGACGGTTCACCGCCCGCTGTTGCAGCGTGAAACTTTTGTGTCCCAAATGGGCCACCCGGGTTTCAATGACAATGTCGTCGCCATAGAAAATGGGCAGTATGAAATCAGCCTGAATATTGGCTATGACCGGTACCACCTCGGCCGCACGGAAGTCCACCCGCAGCACCTTGCGCAGATATTCCTCCTTGCCCAAATCGTAATAGGCAAAGTAGGCATTATTGTTCACGTGTCCATAACTGTCCACATCGTTGAAACGTATCTGTACGGGCAGACTGTGGTGAAAGCAAACAGCCTTCTCTTCATCGGGGTTTATCATCATGTGTCAGGAATTTTTGCAAATATAAGAGAAAGAAAAGCGTATGCGGTCGAAAGATAGTGCAAGGCGAGCGCAATAAGTTTGCTTAGATTGCCGAGCCGCAGCCTATCTTATGCAAAGATAGTGCAAGGCGAGCGCAATAAGCTTGCTTAGATTGCCGAGCCG